>Ga0181538_10000177_pt1 | contig 73370 bp, 61 predicted proteins | sample PEATcosm2014_Bin_40_FD_119773 | JGI IMG/M metagenome (GOLD analysis project Ga0181538, IMG submission 119773) | Peatland microbial communities from MTU Mesocosm Facility, Houghton, MI, USA - PEATcosm2014_Bin23_30_metaG | ecosystem: Environmental > Terrestrial > Soil > Wetlands > Peat | place... | reverse complement strand
TTCCGATACAATTTGTGACTTATGCGGAAAGCCGCGGTCGCGATCATCGGCCGAACGATTATTATCCCGCGACAAGACGGGTAGGGCCGATCGTTCATCCATACGATTTGTAAAGCCCTGCCCAACGGCGGGGTTTTTTTGTTTTCCGGTGCTGCTACACTTTGAGAAATCCAATGGAAGAGAAAAAGAATTACAAGACGACGCTGAACCTCCCGAAGACGACGTTCGCGATGGAGGCCAAGCTCACGGCCAACGAGCCGGCGCGGCTGAAGCGGTGGAATGAATCGAAGCTGTATGAGAAGTTGATGGCGCGGCCGGCGCCGTTGGGGAAATGGGTGCTACACGATGGGCCGCCGTTCGCCAACGGCGACATTCATATCGGGCATCTGATCAACAAGACGCTGAAGGATGTCATTCTGCGGTTCCGGTCGATGCAGGGATACCAGACTCCGTACGTTCCGGGCTGGGATTGCCATGGCTTGCCGATCGAGCACAAGATTCAGGAGCAGATCAAGAAGGAAGGCAAGAACATCCGCGAATTGAGCACGCTGGAAGTGCGCAAGCAATGCCAGGAATACGCCGCGAAATACGTGGCGGTGCAGCGCGAGCAGTTCAAGCGATTGGGCATCCTCGGCGAATGGGAGAATCCATACGAGACGATGTCGCCGGGATATGAAGCGGCCACGCTGGACGTGTTCGCCAAATTCGTCGAGTCGGGGTTGGTGTATCGCAAGCTCAAACCGGTGCCGTGGTCGATCGCCAACCAAACGGCCCTGGCGGATGCGGAGTTGGAATATCAGGACGTGCAGGACAAGAGCATCTACGTCGAGTTTCCGATTGTTTCCGGAGGCGAATGGAACAAGAATACTTTTTTGCTCGTTTGGACGACGACTCCATGGACGTTGCCGGGGAATCTGGCGGTGGCGGTCCATCCTGACGTGAAATACCGCGCGGCCACGTACGTGAAAAACGGGGAAAAACGCATCGGCGTCGTCGCCGAGGATTTGGAAGAAAGCGTCTTGAAACGAGCGGGAATCGAACGCGACCCCGCTGGGAAATCTTTCACCGGCCGGGAACTGGCCGGCACGACGTATCGCCATCCATTCGTCGATCGGGTCGGCAAGGTGGTGCTGGCGGAGTACGTCACGACAACCGACGGCACGGGCTTGGTGCACACCGCGCCCGGGCACGGGGAAGACGACTACGAAACCGGAATCCGGGAAGGGCTGGAGGTGTATAGCCCGGTGCTGGCCAGCGGGCGGTTCGACGACAGCGTGCCGGAATGGCTGCGCGGGAAAAGCGTAAAGGAAGCGAATCCGCTGATCGTCGAGCGATTGAAGAGTGCGGGATTGTTGTTTGCTGAAGAGACGATCACGCACAGTTATCCGCACGACTGGCGGAGCAAGACGCCGATCATCTTCCGCGCGACGGAACAGTGGTTCGTGGCGATGGACAAGCCGTTTGCGATCGACGGGCAATCCGAATCGCTACGAAAGCGCGCGGAAGAGGCGGCGGGCGGTTCGGTGGAATTCGTACCGAAATGGGGCCAGGCGAGGCTGGCGGGCATGTTGGAAAGCCGGCCGGATTGGTGCATCTCGCGCCAGCGGGCGTGGGGATTGCCGATCCCGGTGTTCTACAATGAGAAGGGCGAGGCGCTGTTGACGGCGCAATCCGTCCGCGCAGTGGCCAAGACGTTTGGCGTCAAGGGAAGCGATGCGTGGTTCACGGATTCGGCGGCCGAATTGCTCGGCGCGGATTTCAAGTATCCGCATGGATTTTCGCCGGATAATCTCCGGAAAGAGAAGGACATTTTCGACGTCTGGTTCGAGTCGGGCAGCTCGTGGCATGCGGTGGCGGAAGCGCTGCGAAGTCTGCAATTCCCGGTCGATCTTTATCTGGAAGGATCGGACCAGCATCGCGGCTGGTTTCAGCTTTCGCTCTTGCTTAGTCTCGGCGCGACCGGCAAGCCGCCGTTCAAGCAGGTGCTGACGCATGGATTCGTCGTGAAGCCGGATGGGACCAAGGTGAGCAAGTCTGATAAGGAATACGTGACGGCGATGCAGGAGATCGACAGGCACGGGGCCGATCTTCTGCGGCTTTGGTGTTGCAGCGTCGATTATCAGAACGACATCCCGGCAAGTCCGACGGCCATCCGGGAATTCGGGGACAAGTACCGGAAAATCCGCAATACGCTGCGGTATCTGCTGTCGAATCTTTACGATTTCGACCCGGCGACGGATTCGCGAACAATCGAGGCCGCGAGCCTCGACGGGTGGGCGCTTGCCGAGGTGAACAAGCTGATCGGCGAGGTGACGGCGGCGTATGATGCGTATCAGCTTCACCGGACGTTCAGGCTGATGCACGATTTCTGCGCGGTGCAGATCAGCGCGGTTTATGGCAACGCGATGAAGGACCGGCTGTATTGCGAGAAGGCGGATTCGCCGCTGCGGCGGCGATGCCAGACCGTCATGCGGCGTATGGCGGATTGCCTGATTCGTTTGCTGTCGCCCATGCTGGTGTTCACGGCGGATGAGGCGTGGGAACATTTGCCGCACAAGAGCGGCGAGGAAGCCGCCCTGGCGGCGGTGCATCTGCTGCTTGGGCCGAACGAAGCGGGCGAACAGCCCACCGAGGAGCAGACGCGGGAATGGGCGCTATTGATGGAAATGCGGGATCAGGCATTGTTGCAGCTTGATGGGCTAAAAAAATCCGTTGGATTGAACAAGGCGTTGGATGCGGAGGTGGTGTATCGCGTGGATGCAACGCTGCGTCAGCGGCTTGAGCGATACGGCCCGGACCTGGAAGACCTGGTTGGCGCCGGGTTTCACAGCTTTGTGGACTGCCCGCCGGGAAATAACGGCGTGGAAGTGGTGGATACGCGGGAGAAATACAAAGCCTGCGCCCGAAGCTGGAAGCGCCGGCCGGATGTCGGAAGCGATCCGGAGTATCCGGATTTGTCGATGCGCGACGCGGCGGTGGTGCGAGCGGCCGGCTAAAATGAGGCGGTCAATGCGCGAAATTCAGATTTTGCCGCGGAGAACGCGGAGATAGATGCAAGAGTTTTCGCCACAGATGTAAATCAGATGGACACAGATAAAAGGAAAGAAGGATCTCACGCAGAGGCGCAAAGGCGCAGAGAAAATAAAGGCATTATCTTCTCTGCGCCTTTGCGCCTCTGCGTGAGCTCTTCCGCTTCGCATTTCATCCGTGATTTCCGCGGTGAATGATCCGGAGCGAATTAATTCCAATGTCGAAGTCGCCGATTCAACTTGCGGTGCTGATCAGCGGAGGGGGAACGACGCTGCAAAACCTGGTGGATCGGATCGGGGATGGGTCGCTGAATGCCAGGATCGCGGCGGTGATCGGGTCGCGATCGGGAATCAAGGGGATCGAACGGGCGAAAAATGCTGGGCTGGCTTGTCAGGTCGTCGAGCGAGGTAGATATTTCTCCGACGCCCAATTCAGCCGGGACGTGTTCAAAATCTGCCTCGATGCGCGAGCCGAGTTGGTTTGCCTGGGCGGATGGCTGTCGATGCTGGAGATTCCGGCGGCATTTTCCGGGCGGCTGATGAACATTCATCCGGCGCTGTTGCCGAGCTTCGGGGGAAAGGGGATGTATGGCCGGCGGGTGCATCAGGCGGTGCTGGAACATGGCTGCAAGGTGAGCGGATGCACGGTTCATTTTGTCGATCAGGCGTATGACACGGGTCCGATTATCCTCCAGCGCACCTGTCTGGTGCTTGAGGACGACACGGCTGAATCGCTGGCGCAACGGGTGTTCGAGGAGGAAATGATCGCGTATCCGGAGGCGATCAGGCTTTTCCAGGACGGGCGGCTGCGGATCGAAGGGCGACGGGTGAGAATTTCGCCCCAATAAAAAAGCGGCCTGTCTGAAGCCGCGTTTGTCGGATAAATTTCCAGATTAATTATGCGGGTTTCTTGTGATGGCGGTGGTGATGGCGGCAATGATGCTTCTTGACGAGTTGCGTGACGGTGCCCGCGTGGGCCGGAACCGACGGAAGCATCGCGACGCCGAATGCCCCCAACATCAGGATAACCAATAGCTTACGCATAATGCGCTCCTCAGGTTTCTTCCATCCGCACACCCCAGCGAACCCCGCGGTCCGGCATGATCCTTAGGCGGACTGTACCATATCAAACGCTACCGAATCAGAATTATTCTCGGATAAATGAATGTCGGTACTGGGCGTAGGACCCCACGGATGAACATCCGTGGGCTTTGGGGGCAAGCCGTTATATCTGCATGACTTCCGCGCGCTTCTTCTCGACCACCTCATCGACTTTGGTCTCGTAGGTCTTGGTTAACTCCTGGATCTGTTCTTTGCCTTTGGTGGAATCGTCTTCGGTGACGACGCCGCCCTTTTCCTCGGTCTCCAAAATCTTGTTGGCATCGCGGCGGGCGTTGCGGATGGCGACTTTGGCGGTTTCCGCCAGTTGTTTGCATTGTCCGGCAAGCTGCAATCGCCGCTCCTGCGACAGGGACGGCAAGACCAGGCGAAGCTGCTTGCCATCGCTATGCGGGGTCAGGCCGATCTTGCTGTCGTTGATGGCCTTTTCGATCGCGTGCATATCGCTGGGGCTGAAGGGCTTGATGAGAATCTGGGTTGCCTCGGGAATGCTGATGGCGGCGATGGAGCGGAGATCGGTGGCCGAACCGTAGTATTCGACTTTGATGTGCTCGACGAGTCCCGGGCTGGCGCGGCCGGTGCGGATGCCCCGAAGCTCTTGAAGAAGATGATCGGTCGCCTTCTCCATGTGCATCTCGGCATCAATGAGAATGTCATCCAGTGGCATGGGGAATATGGTAACAAGAAATCGGGGTTCTTGCATCAATAACGGGAGATGAGGATGATGGATATTGGATGACTTCATCCATGATTCGTCGGGTATCCAACATCCTCGTGCTGCTGACGTTCGCCTATTGGGCGTCGGGGCTGGGCGAATGCCTGCACGAGCGGTTCGAGCATCATCACGAAAAGCCGCAGGCGGTTGAATCGGGGAAGAGGGATTCGTCCAAGCCGCTACAGGAGGGGGACGATCATGATGACTGCGTGATTTGCCAGACATTGAAGGCGATGAAGGCGCATCAGCCGACGCCGCCGACGTTGCCCGAGCCCACCCTGCCAAGCGTTGAGATTGTTCCCCTCCCGCAGCCCGAAGCGCCGGTGCTGGCGTTTGTCGTTTTCATTCCGGCGCGTGCGCCGCCGAGTCTTTCGGCATCGGATTAGGACATTTCAGATTTTTTGTCGCGCGGGAATTCCCCACGGCAGCGCCGTGGGCGTTCCGGGATGCGCCGATGGATTTGAAATGGCTTTTCGTTGACGAAATTCCAATGGCATCTCTCGGAGGCGCAATCCCATGCGTTTATTCTTCGTTTGGGCCGTCGCGGCTGTTGCCGCGGGCGGCGCGCTCGGCTGGGGCGCAGAAATTCCAGCGGCGACCAATGTAAGTCCGTCCAAAAACCCGGATACCTCGGCAATACCCCCGGCCCCCCCGCCACCGCCGGCGATGCACGAGCTGGCGCCGACGCCGACCACGGCGCCATCGCCGGCGCCGGCATTGGCTCCGGCGCCGGTCGGGGGACAACTGGCCAAGGTGTTGGTCACGTCCGATCTGGATTTGTCCCGCGACCAGATCGCGCCGAGCCTGGGGGCGACGACGTACACCGTAGGGCCGAACCAGATTGAAACGATTCCGGAGGGAGACAATGCGAACTTCCAGCAGGTGCTTTTGCGAACGCCGGGCGTGGTGATGGATTCGTTTGGCCAGGAACACGTGCGCGGCGAGCACGCGAACACGACTTACCGGGTGGACGGCGTTCTGCTGCCCCAGCCGGTCAGCACGTTCGGACAGGAATTGGACACGCACATGATCGAGTCGGTGACGCTCATCGATGGAAGTTTGCCGGCGCAGTTTGGATTTCACACGGCGGGGATCATCGACGTGACGAGCAAGTCGGGCCAGGCGCTGCAGGGAGGCGAAGTTTCGATGTACGGCGGAGGATACGACACGCTGGAGCCATCGGTCGACCTGGGCTGGACGCAGGGGAAATGGGATTACTTTGTCGCCGGGTCGTACAAGCACAGCGACGACGGGATTGAGAATCCCACGCCGAGCTACCGGCCCATCCACGACGATACCGACCAGGAAAAGTTGTTCGTTTACTCGACGTACCACATCGACGACACGAGCCGGCTGAGCTTCATCGTCAACGGGTCGGACGCGGATTTTCAAATCCCCAACGTTCCCAACGTCCCCGTGGCGTTTCCGATCGGAAACTACTCGACGTTTGATTCATCGATCGAAAACGAGACCCAGAACGAGCAGGAGTATTACGGAGTCGTCTCGTATCAGAAGAGCGTGGATCAATTCTCGCTGCTGGCGTCGGCGTTCTTTCGTTACGGGCAGATTCATTTCGTTCCCGACCCGGTCGGGGACCTGATGTTGCAGGGAGTGGCCGGAGAGATCCTCAACTCCTTCACCACGAGCGGGCTTCAGGTGGACGGCTCGTACAACATCAACGATCAGCACACGCTTCGAGCGGGGTTGATCGCGGATTACACGGTGGAAAGGAACAACACGAACACCAGCGTGTTCGCGATCGATCCCGTGACTCAGGCGGTGTCGGCCTTTCCCGAATATATCGTGGACGACACGCGAAACAACGCGACGGAAGCGGGAGTGTACGTCCAGGATGAATGGAAGATCCTCCCGGAGGTGACGGTGAACTACGGCGCCCGGCTCGATGAATTCGCGGCGAATTTCGACAATGAAGGGCAGATCAGCCCGCGGGTGAACCTGGTATGGAAGATGAACAAGCAGACGACGGCGCATATTGGGTATTCGCGGTTTTTCGTGCCGCCGCCGGTGCAGTACGTGCCGCCGGGGACGATCGCGAAATTCGCGAACACGACCAACGCCCCGCCGAACACGCTGGACGGGGCGCCGCTGGTCGAGCGGTCGAATTATTACGACGTTGGGGTTTCGGAGCAGATCACCAAGCCGTGGCAGGTGAACGTGGATGGGTTTTACAAGCAGGCGAAGAACCTGATTGATCTGGGGCAATTTGGAAACGCGGTGATTTTCACGCCGTTCAATTACAGATACGGCCTGGTGTACGGAACGGAAGTCAGCACGACCTACAAGGAGGGAGGATTCACCGCGTTCGGGAATTTCGCCTGGACGCTGGACCAGGGCCGGGACATCGTTTCCCAGCAGTTCACGATCGACAGTTCGGAACTGGCGTATATCCAAAACCAGGCGATTCCGCTGGACCACCAATCCGAATACACGGCATCGGCGGGTGTTTCGTACGAGTGGAAGAACAACGAGGTTTACGTGGATGCGTTGTACGGATCCGGTTTACGGTCGGGGTTCGCCAATCAATTTGCGGAACCGCCGTATTACCCGATCAATGTCGGATACGAACACGCGTTCCACCCCAATGGCTCGCGGGGCGACATCATCAAGCTTCGGTTCGACGTGCTGAACGTGTTTGATGAAAGCTATCAAATCCGCAGCGGCACGGGAATCGGAGTGGCCGCGCCGCAGTACGGACAGCGGCGGACTTTCTACGTGGGGCTGGCGTATGAGTTCTGATGGAGAAGCGAAACACGAGGCGGGCCTGTTGGCGGTGGCCACGATGGTGGTGTGGTGCGGGTGCGTTTTGGTCGGGCTGATTGGAATGCACTTTTCGCTTAGGCGGGCGATGCTGGCGGGTCCTGCGGCGCCCGTCGATGCGGAGCTGTTGAACGTCGAGGCGATCCAACAGCGGCAGGCGGAATCAATCCCCCCGCCGGCGGCCGCGCCGCCGGATTCGCCGGCGGTGGCCGCGCCCAGTCCGGCGATCGCCTTCGCCGAGGCGGTGGATGCGCCCGTGCATCTGGTCGAAACGCCGCGGATCACGGCGACGGAGAAGTCCGTGATCCGGCTGACGTACGGGGAAGGCGAGGGGCAGCAGCCCGCGCCGGAGTATCCGCCGGAGGCGGTTCGAGCCGGGCAGGAGGGGACCATCGTGGTGCGAATGACGGTTTCAGAGGATGGCCGGGTAACGCAAGCCGAGGCCGTCACGCCCTGTCCGTGGCCGGTGCTGAACAGCGCGGCGGTCCGCGCGGTGCGAAGCACATGGCGGTTCCGAAGAGGCCCGGTGCGGATTTATGAAGTTTCCATCCAGTTTCAAATCAATCGGCATGAATGAGGAGTCGCAATGATGAACATGGGTTTGGCGAACATCGTCGTGGATTATTTTCAGGAGGGCGGGCCGGTCATGTGGCCGATCCTGGTTGCCCTGCTGGCCGCCGTCACGGTGGTCATTGAACGGTCGCTGTGGTGGTGGAGCCTGAAGCGGCGGACGCGGGCGGAGGTGATGGAGCGGAGCTTTGACGCGATCGCCGCCGGCGATTTTGACGGGGCCATGATGCTGACCAACGATCGGCGCGATCCGTTCCTTCAGACCATTCACGAAGGGCTGGTTCACGCGCACAGCTCGCTGCTGGGCGCGATGCAGCTTCGGGCATCGAAGGAGCTGGAGGCGGGGGAACGTCGGCAATGGGTGCTGGGAACGCTGATCACGCTGGCGCCGCTGCTTGGATTGCTGGGGACCGTCACGGGGATCATGCGGTCGTTCCATTTTGTCGGCGAGGAACAGCTTGCACCCACGAAGGTCAGCGGCGGAATCGCCGAGGCGCTGATCGCCACCGCCTGCGGGCTGGGGATCGCGATTTTCTGCCTGGTTCCCTACAACTATTTCAACCGGCAACTGGCGCATTTCCGGGCGAGGCTGGAGCGAACGATCAACCACGTTGAATTGCTGGTGGAATCGGCCAAGCATCACGGACACGATCTGGAGCAATTCGCCCGCAAGCGCGCCATCGACCAACGGGAAAAGACGCAGGAGGCCGCCCATGCCGGTTAAACTGGATGCCAAGCTCCCTTCCGACCTGGCCGAAGCGCGGATCGAAATCATCCCGCTCATCGACATCATGTTTTTCCTTCTGGCATCGTTCATGCTGGTGAGCCTGAGCATGGTGAACCTGAAGAGCGTGCCGGTGAACCTGCCGACGGCCGTCTCGGCGGTGAATGAATCCAAGCGGGATTTCGTGGATATTTCGGTGGACAAGGCGGGATCGGCGTACGTGGACAAGAAGGTCGTGGATGACAATGAACTGGTCGGCGCGCTGGTGGGATTCCGAAGGGCCAACCCCAACGTGCGGATCATCATCAGCGGAGATACGGAGGCGCGGCACGGCGACGTGATCCACGTGCTGGACCTGGTCCGCCTGGCGGGAATCGAAAAGGTGGCGTTTGAGATCAACCCCTCGGGAAAGAAGGCGACGCCGTGAACCGTTTCCTTTCAATCTTCAACTGTCTGGGCGTGGGGGTGCTGGCGGTGCTGTGCGCGGTTCAATGGCAGGCAAACAGCCGGCTGGAAAACAACGTCGAGCAGCTCGACAAGACGCGGATCGAGCAATCGGCGAAGATCGCCCAGCAGGAGAGCACGCTGAAGGACGACGCGGCCGACCTGGAGGATCTGCGCCAGCGATTGTCGATGTCGGAGTCGGAACTGAAGACGGCTGTGACCCAGGCAGGACAGCTTAAGACGGCGTTGGACAAGTGGAAGGCGGCCCTGAAACAAGCGGGCGAGCAGATTCAAAAGCTGGCCGGGGAGCGCAACGAGGCGATCCAGAAATTCAACGACCTGGCGGATAAATATAATTCGCTGGTGAAGCAGATGGGAGGGGAAAATAAGTGAATTATCAAATCGAGATTCTCGTGCCGACGTTTTCGCCGCGGACGACTTTCACGACGTTGCCGGAGGTCCGGAGATTGAAGATCACCAGGGGAATCTTGCGTTCCATGCACAAGGTGATGGCGGTCAGGTCCATGACGCGGAGCTTTCCGGCCAGGACCTGATCGTAGGAAAGATTGTGCAGCAACTTGGCGGAAGGATTGGTTTTAGGGTCGTCGGAATAGACGCCGTCCACCTTGGTGGCCTTGAGCAGAACGTCGGCGCCGATCTCGGTGGCGCGGAGGGCGGCGCAGGTGTCGGTGGTGAAGTAGGGATTCCCGGTGCCGGCGGCGAGGATCAGGACGCGGCCTTTCTCGAGATGCCGGACGGCGCGGCGGCGGATGAAGGGCTCGCAGACGCTGGTGACGCTGATGGCGGATTGAACGCGGGTGGGCTGGCCCATCTTCTCCAGGGTTTCCTGGAGTGCGACGGCGTTGATGATGGTGGCGAGCATGCCCATGTAGTCGGCGGTGGCGCGGGGGATGTTACCGTCCTCGGCGAACGTGGCCCCGCGGATGAAATTTCCGCCGCCCACGACGATCGCCAGTTGAACGCCCATTTTGGCGACTTCGACGCATTGGCGGGCGACGTTTTCCAGTTCCGGCGCTTCCAGGCCGAAGGAGCCTTCGTGGCAGAATCCCTCGCCGCTGATTTTCAGAAGGACTCGGGAATAGGCGGCGCCGGTAGAGGAGGGGTGGGACATGGGTAGGGATTATACGGATTTGGGGGCGGCGGGAAAACGGGACGCCGAGTGGAAATTCGAAACTCGAAACTCGAAACTCGAATGACGAATCAAATTCGAAATTCAAAAATCGAAACCAATTTGTTTTCGAGTTTCGTCCTTCGAATTTGATTCGAATTTCGAATTTCGAGTTTCGAGTTTCCGCCCAGCGGCTTCCCTTTTGATGAGACGCTCCCATCGGCTTATAGTTGGCGGCATGGCCATCGTCCTCATCGGTTATCGCGGGAGCGGGAAGACGACGGCGGGGCGGCTTTTGGCCGAGCGACTGGCGAAGGCGTTTGTGGATTGCGATGAAGAGATCGTCGCGCGGCAGGGAAAAACGATCCGGGAGATCTTTCAGGCTGGGGGAGAGGAAGCGTTTCGCAAGGCGGAGATGGAAGTCATTTCGGAATTGGCATCGAGAACGGATTGCGTGATCGCGCTGGGAGGTGGAGCGATCATTCGGGAAGAAAACCGGCGCGCGCTGGCGGGACACAAGATCGTATATCTTCGCTGCGAGGCGGGGGAATTGCTGCGGCGAATCAAGGCCGACCCGGCGAGTTCCGATAATCGGCCCAATCTGACGAATCTCGGCGGGGAAATCGAGGAAATCCAATCGCTTCTGCGGCTGCGCGAGCCGATCTATAGGGCGGCGATGTCGGCCGAGTTGGACGTGACCCACCTGACGCCGCTGGAAGTGGCCGAGCGGTTGGAACGTCTCATAACGTGAGCAATGCAGATTCTGGAATCACAATGGCTGGGCGGTCGGCTGGCGGAAATCGCGGATGGCGAGTTGTTTCCGCTGCTGAACGTGGGATCGTCTACGGGCGAATTCCGAACGAAGGTTCAGCCGCACATCGACGCCAACGTTTTCGCGCCGCTGCGCGCCCGGGGCGGGAAGGTGCTGCACCTGGATATCAAGCCGGCGGACGGCGTGGACATCGTGGGGGACCTGCTCGATCCGGGATTTCTGCGGCAGATCGGGCGGTTGCAGGTGAAGTCGGTGATGGTGTCGAACCTGCTGGAGCACGTGACCCGGCGGCAAGAGATATGCGACGCGATCCTGAACATGCTGCCGATCGGGGGGTATATTTTTGTTTCGGGGCCGTATCATTATCCGTATCACGCCGATCCGATCGACACGATGTTCCGTCCGACAATTAGGGAGATGCAGGCGTATTTTCCGGGGACACGGCTGGTTCGGGGTGAGATCATCGACTCGGGAAATTGGCGGCGCTGGAACAAGTCGGAGCGCGGGGGGCGGGATTTGGGACGAGCGGCGGCGCGGCTGCTGGCGCCGTTCTATCGGCCGGGGAAATGGTGGGAGCTGGCGCGGCAGTCTCCGTATTTCTTCAAGCCCGTACGGGCGTTTGCGATGGTACTGCAAAAGGACGCGGCGGCTGCGCCGGTGGCGGCGGATTTGGCGAAGGTGGGCGCGGTGGTCATCGGGCGAAACGAAGGGGAACGGCTGCGCGCGTGCCTGAACTCGCTGGCCGGGCGGGTGCGGCAGGTGGTGTACGTGGATTCGGGATCGAGCGACGGAAGCGTTGAACTGGCCAGATCGCTGGGGGCAGAGGTGGTGGAACTGGACGGCTCGCAGCCGTTCACGGCGGCGCGCGGGCGGGATGCGGGATTCGAGCGGCTGATGGGCGTGTGTCCGGAGGTGGCGTACGTGCAGTTTGTGGACGGCGATTGCCGGGTGGTTCCGGGCTGGGTGGAGGACGGCTGCGCATACCTGGACCAATGGCCGCCGTTTGCGGCGGTGTGCGGGCGACGGCGCGAGCGGTTTGGGGAACGGTCGATTTACAATCGGATGCTCGACCTGGAGTGGGATGCGCCGACGGGCGTGGTCCGCTGGTGCGGCGGGGATGCGCTGATGCGCGTCGAGGCGATGAGGCAGGAGCGATTCAATCCCATCCTGCTGGCGCGCGAGGAGCCGGAGCTTTGCCTGCGTTTGGGCCGCCGGGGGTGGAAGATCGCGCGCCTGGATGCGGAGATGACGTGGCACGACGCGGCGTTGTTGCGATTCGGGGCGTGGTGGCGGCGAACGGTGCGCAATGCCATCGGATATGCGCAGAATGCCGAGCTACACGGCGGCGAGGCCGAGCGATTCTGCGTGCGGGAGGTGCGCAGCTTTCTATTTTGGGGATTGGCGTTGCCGGCGGCGATGGTGGCGCTGGCGGCGGCGGGGATTGCGTGGCATCCGGCGTGGTGGGGATTGTGCGCGTGCGGCGCGTATCCTGTGTTGGGTTGGCGGGTATATCGGCATCAGCGTGCGCGCGACGTGGAGGGAAGCGCATCGCGGATTTATGCGATGCTGACGGTGGTGGGAAAATTCGCCGGGGCGGCCGGGGCGGTCAAATACCGGCTCGATCGGCGGTCGGGGCGGCGGGACATGATGGTCGAATACAAATCCGCGGCGCCGGAAGCGGCGGCGGCGGAAACGAACGAATCCGGCGGGCGCTGAATGGGCGAGTCATTGGCATCCTTTCCGATTGCCTACGTCGCGGCGGTCTTTCCGCGGGTGAGCGAGACGTTCGTCTATCGCGAGGTGCGTGGCCTGCGCAAGCGAGGCTGGAGCGTGACGGCGGTGAGTTTGAATCCGGCGGAGGCGGTGAAGGAATTGGAGGACCTGGAGCGAGATCGCGTGGTGGTGTACGGTCGGGAAATCCGCTCGACGCTGCTTGGGGCCGCGCGCGAATTGTTCGCGCATCCCATTCGATCGGCGGCGACGCTGGGCACGGCGATCGGAGATGCGATTTGGCCGGGGGAACGGCTTTCGGTGAGCGGGCGCTTGAAGTTGCCGATGCAGGCGATTGCGGGGATGGGATTGGCGCGGCGGCTGCGGCAGAGGGGGGTTCGACACGTCCATTGCCATTTCGCGCATGCGCCGACGAGCGTGGGGATGTATGCCGCCATGCAAATGGGCATCCCCTTCAGTTTCACGGGCCATGCCAATGACATTTTCCAGCGTCGGGCGATTCTGAAGACCAAGCTGCGGCGCGCGCGGTTCGTGGCGTGCATCAGCCGATGGCATCAGAGTTTTTACAACACGAAATGTGCGGACATGGTGAACAAGTATGAGGTGATCCGATGTGGGGTGGAGGCGGGCGAGGCGAAGGAATTGTCGCCGGGCGATGGGCAATTGAGAATTCTGACGGTTTGCCGGCTGGTGGAGAAGAAGGGGATCGACACGCTGATCGGAGCGGCGGCGGAATTGAATCGGCGTGGGATTCACCTGAGACTGACGATCGCGGGAGAAGGTCCGGACCGGCAGCGATTGGAAAAGCTGGCGGCGGAGTTGGGATGCGGCCAATGGCTGGCGTGGCTGGGGGCGGTGGCCAATTCGCGGGTTTTTTCGCTGCTGAAAGAGGCGGACGTGCTGGCATTGCCGTGCCGGGAGGATTCGCGTGGGGACCGGGACGGGATTCCGGTGGTGCTGATGGAAGCGATGGCCAGCGGCACGCCGGTGGTGGCGGGGAATCTTCCTGCGATTGGGGAGTTGGTGGAGGACGGGGTGAGCGGGCTGTTGGTGGAGGGGAACAAACCAGCCGCCCTGGCCGATAAGCTGGCCATGCTGTGGGCAAACCCAGATCTAAGCGGGCGCCTGGCGGAAGAGGGAAGAAGGAGAATCGCGACGGAGTTTTCGCTGGGGACGACCCTGGACCTACTGGAGCGCCGGTTCGTGGCGGGGCAAAATCTCCGGGAGAGCAGAAATTGAACCGCCAAGACGCCAAGACGCCAAGATGCGATCATGCCATTGCGCAATTTTGGGTGCGTGACACTTTCGGCGAGCCATCTTCTCCCCCTCCCCTGGTACTCCGGGGGAGGGTCGGGGTGGGGGTTTCGTGGGGCAATCGACCTTCGACCCCCACCCCAACCCTCCCCCTGAGTACATGGGGAGGGGGAAGTCCTCCGCAGAAAGTGTCACGCAACCCGCAATTCCCACCTTGGCGTCTTGGCGTCGTGGCGGTTCAATCGTGTTTGTTCGCGAAAGAGTTGGCAGATCACAGGTTGGTGGCGGGGCAAGGATCATGAGCGGGAATCGGCGATATTGTCTGATCACCCCCTGCCGGGACGAAGCGAAGTTCGCCCGGCGGACGCTCCAGAGCGTGACGTCGCAGTCGGTTGCGCCGGCGTTGTGGGTGATCGTGGACGACGGCTCGACGGACCAGACGCCGGGGATTTTGGCTGAATATGCGGCGAAATATCCGTACCTGCGGATTTTGCGGCGTGAAAACCGGGGCTTTCGCAAGCTGGGGGGCGGGGTGATCGACGCGTTTTATCACGGGTACGAGACGATCGATCCGCGGGAATTCGATTTTGTGTGCAAGCTGGACTTGGATTTGGATTTGCCGCGGAGATATTTCGAGGGGTTGATGGATCGGATGGATGCGGAGCCGCGGATCGGGACCGCGAGCGGCAAGCCGTTCTTCCTGGATCAAGAAACCGGGCGGAAGGTGATGGAGACGTGCGGGGATGAGAACTCCGTGGGGATGGTGAAGTTTTATCGGACGGACTGTTTTGTGCAGATCGGCGGGTTCGTTCGGGAGCTGATGTGGGATGGAATTGACTGTCATCGTTGCCGGATGCTGGGATGGATCGCGGTGTCGTGGGATGATGCGGAGCTGAATTTCGAGCATTTGCGGCCGATGGGGACGAGCGACAAGAATTGGTGGACGGGCCGGGTTCGGCATGGGGTGGGGCAGTATTTCATGGGGACGGGGGTGTGCTATGTGATCGCCAGCGCGGCGTTCCGCGTGGTGCATCCGCCGATGGTTTTGGGGTCGATGGGAATGCTGTGGGGGTATTTCAAGAGCCTGATGGGGCGGAAGGCGCGGTATGGGGACCGGGAATTTCGCAGATTTTTGCGCGCTTATCAATGGTCGAGCATGCTACATGGGAAGCGCGCGGCGACGGCGGAACTGAATGCCAGGCAGGCGAATATTTGGAACCCGGGGGGGATTTCGGAGTCGAAGATTCAATAGTGGGGCACGTTTCGCGTTTGAAGACAATATGGCGAGCGAGCTCGCCGACTGCACAAATCACTGATTGTACGCACAAAGTTTGCACGGCATTTGCGTTGCTGATGGCTTGGGATGGTTGTGTCGATAAAGGAAATGCGCCGCATAAGTTAGCGGGCGAGGCCCGAAAAAAGCTTACCCGGGAGCAAAATTACGGGTCGGCAAATGGCGTCATGGTCCTATAATGCGAGTTGCAATTAGGAGCGGCGATAGCCATATTGCAGCGGTCATTTGTGGGTTCGGCGCGCGTTTTTGATAAAAGTTGCCTCATCCATGGCGGCGCGTCCCAAGGTTCGCAGCATCATGCAATTGAAAGAGGGCGAATATCGATGGAGCGATGCGGCCGTAGGCGCGGCGGTGTCGGCGTTGACGGCGGCGCGAACGGCGCCCGCGGGGGCGGCGCGGCGGTTACCGAGCATCCGGCTGCGCGGCATGCGCATCCATCGCATCGACGAACATACGTGCATCGAGCACATTCTGAGTCAGCTTGCCGCGGGCAGGGGCGGATTCGTGGTGACGCCGAACCTCGATCATTTGCGGCGAAGTCAGCAGGACGTGAGCTTTTCGGTGTTGGTGGAGGAGGCGAACTTGGTGGTGGCGGATGGGATGCCGCTGGTCTGGGCCAGCCGGTTGCAGGGAACCCCCCTGCCGCAGCGGGTTGCGGGGTCGGACCTGATATCGAGCCTGAGCGCGGCGGCGGCCGGACAGGGGAGATCGATTTTCCTGCTGGGGGGTGAGGATGGAACGGCAACGGCGGCGGCGAAAGTGCTGCGGGGCCGGTATCCACAACTGATCATCGCGGGCACGCTTTGCCCGGCGATGGGGTTTGAGACCGACGAAGCGGCGATGCGGGAAATCACGGCGACGCTGCAAGCGGTCCGGCCGGACATCGTGTACGTGGCGCTGGGATCGCCGAAGCAGGAGCGGCTGATCGAGCGGATTCGCGGCGCGCTGCCGAAAACGTGGTGGCTGGGCGTGGGGGTGAGCTTCAGCTTTTTGTGCGGCGACGTGAAGCGAGCGCCGCTCTGGATGCGAAACTGGGGATTGGAATGGGTCCACCGGCTGGCTCAGGAGCCCAAGCGGCTGTTCAAGCGGTACGTGATCACGGGGATTCCATTCGCCGGGATTCTGCTGTTTCAGTCGATGTTGCGGGGAATCCGCAATCGCCTGATGCCTCGACGGGCGGAAGGCGAAGCCTCCGCGGCGGAAGGCGAAGCCTCCGCGCTGGAGGCGGAAATCGCTGGGTATGAAGATGAACCGGAGACGCTGGCCCGAGGCAACGCGGTGTTCGGGGCATCTTCAGCAGACACGGTCGAATCGGTGAACGAAATAGCGACACGGTTGGAGGCGGCGCGTGCGAAGTCGGCGGACAGCGAGGTTGAATCGAGCCACTTCCATGAGCCGGTGCCCGTGGTGGCGACGGGTCGCGGCCGGTTGCGCGGTTTGGTGCTGTTGGGAGGAGGGGTTCGCCCGACGCCGCTGGCGATGTCGCTGAGCCGAAACGTGCTGGATCTTCCGGTGGGGAAGGGCAAGACGGTGCTGACGCGCTGGCTGGACGAGGCGGCGATCGTGGCGCAGATGCTGGGGATGGAGCAGTTGCCGGTGCGGCTGCTGCTGGACCGGGAAGCCACGGAGCCGGTGAGCGCGGGGACGATAGTTTGGGACCAATATCGCCTGGAGCGGGACACGGCGGAGTATCGGGGGACCGGAGGGTTGCTGGCGAATATTGCGGTGGAATACGATGACGACGACACGATCCTGGTGGGGAATGCGGCACAGATTTTGCTTGATCCCTTATCGGCACTGCTGATGTCGCTGAAAAAGACGCGGGGCGTGGTGAGCTTGATTGGGCATCGGGACGGGGAACCGAGCGGCTTGATGCTGATAACCTGCCGGGCCTTGCGGCTTATTCCGAGGGTGGGATTCGTCGATATGAAGGAGCAGGCGTTGCCGATCATCGCCTCGTCATACGACGTTCGGGTGGTGCAATGCCGAAGGCCTACGGGTCTTTCGATTCGGACGTTATCGGACTACATCGCGGCATTGCGGGCGTTGCACCAGCCGATCCGGGCGACGGCGACGGACCCTTGGGCGGAGGACTGGAAATCGACGTTCGCGATCGTGGAACCGGGCGCGGCGGTGTCGCCGAGTGCGCGCATCCACGACTCGGTGGTGCTGGCGGGGGCGAGTGTGGAGGCCGGCGCGGTGGTGGTGAGGTCGGTGATTGCGGGAACGGTGCGTCGAGACCGCAACGCGGTGGATCAATGCGTTGAACGGACGGGCAAGCGGGGGTTTGAGGTTGTTTTTCCAGGGACGCGGGCATGAAGTTGCCGGTGCTGCGAGACGACCGTCTGACGATGGCCCACGTGGCGCTGGCCGCGGGAATGGGCGCGCTGGGGGTGTTGGCGACGTTGGGCGCATGGCAGGACATCTATCTGATCGCGCGCAACGACGAGGAATACAGCCATATTTTTGTGGTGCCGCTGGTGGCGATTTTCCTGGTGTGGGTGAGGCGGATGCGGATGCGGCACTGCAAGCCGTCCGGGCGGTTGATCGGACCGTTCGTGGTGGCGATCGGGTGGTTCTTCAGTTCATTGGGATTCTACAGGGGCATTCAGAGCTTCTGGCACGGGGGCGCGGTGCTGGTGGTGGTGGGCTGCGTGCTCTCGGTGCTGGGCAAAGGGGTGATCTTCCGGTTCTTCCCGGCATTTTTGCTGCTGGTTTTCCTGGTGCCCGCGCCGGGGCGATTGCGTTTGGCGATCGCCTCGCCGCTGCAGAACTGGACAGCGTCGATGACGCAGCATCTTCTGGAAGCGGGCGGGGTGGTAAACACGGAAGTGAACGGGAACGCGCTGACGATCAACGGGCACGCGGTGCTGGTGGCGGAGGCGTGCAACGGATTGCGGATGGTGTTTTCGCTGATCATGGTGGGTTTCGCGTTCTGCTTCGCGATGCCGTTGAGGAATTACATTCGGGCGATCATTTTGTTGTTCAGCCCGCTGGCGGCGATTTTTTGCAACGTGGTTCGGGTGATCCCGACCATCTGGATGTACGGGTACATGCCGGAACATGCCAAGCAATTCCATTTTTACGCCGGCTGGGCGATGTTGCCGCTGGCGTTTGGAATGTTGTATGGGCTGATCAGGACGCTTCAATGGGCGATGATCCCGGTGAACGAATACACGTTGGCATCGCAATGAGGGAGTTTGTCGCAATGAGGGAGTTTGGAGAGATGGATTGAAGGCGAATGCTAGAAAATTGAGTCGGGGCGTTTGGCTTTGGCCGACGATTTCGATCCTGATGCTGGCGGGGATGGTTGCGGAGGCGCGCACCCACGTTCAGCCGACGGAGGCGGAGCCGCATTTGAAGCGTTGCCGGGAGGCGATCGCGGCGTTCCCGATGACGATTGAGACTCCATCGGGCACGTGGACGGGAAGGGATACGACGGTTCCGGAGCCGGCAATCAAGCTGTTGCGTCCGAACGGCGATCCTCTGAGCCGGGATTTCGTGAACGACGAGACAAAACAGATGGTTTCGCTGCTGATCGTGAATTGCGAGGATGCGAGGTATCTGGAAGGGCATTACCCGCCGCGGTGTTATCCCGCGCAGGGCGAAAAGGAGATTAGGGAGGAAAGGAAACAGCGGACGTGGCAATTGCCGCATATTGAATTGACGGGGATGGAATACCACTTTGCGCCGAAGAGTCCGACGGACCAGGGGCAGGTGGTGTACAATTTTTTCGTGATGCCGCTGGTGCCCGCCTCGACGGTTTCACACAAGGAGCTGGATGGAGTAATCTGTCCGGATATCGACAGCGTGGACAGGAGCGGCGAAGATTATCAGAGGCGATATTACGGCGCGGCGGAGTTTCAACTGGTGACCGGGCCGCAGATGTCGGCGCAGGAGCGGGATCGGGCGCTGATCGACCTGCTGAGTCCCAACGAGAAATTGCTTTGGACGCTTGAGAACCGGCCGAATGCCGGAGGTAAGTAGTTTATGACAAACGAGATGCAGTTGGCGCAGGCGGCGGGCTTGCCGATTCCGAGCCACGACATGGCTACGGGGCAACATCCGAATCAGCAGGGCAAGCCGATGGGGTTGAAGAAGATTCACCGCCTGATGCGCGGGCGGTATCCATTGGTGATAACGCTGGGGCTATTGTTCGGCGTGGCCGGGGGGCTGATGGGATTCCTGAGCGCACAGCCGGTGTACACCAGCACGTTCGTGGTTGAGATCGTTCCGCAAATTCAGAACCCCAGTAATTACATGGGGGAGATGATGCCGGGATACAACCTGTTCCTGCAGTCTCAGGTCGCGGTGCTCAAGAGTTATGAAATCGTTCAGCGGGCGCTGGATGAGGATGAATGGAAGGCCACCGGGGCGCCTCGGGGAGATGACGCGGCAATGGCGCATTTCGCGGCCGGGGTGGAGGCGGAGAATTCACCGCCGGACACGACGATGCTGAAGATCAGCTACAGCGATCCGGACAAGAATCTCGCGCTGGCAGGCGCACAGTCAGTGCTGAAGGCGTATCGGGAGTTTTTCGAGCAATCGGACGAGACGCTGTACCCAGAGAAGCTTCAGGAACTGCAGAAGCAACAGGCGAAGTACAACAGCGACCTGCAGTCTTCCGCGCAGCAATTGCGGGAGTTGCAAAACCAATACAACACGGATGACCTGGTTTCTTTCCAGAGCGAGAACATGCGGCACCAGGGCGATCTTGCCAGCCGGTTGGACGATGACAAGACGAGGCTGGATATCGATGAGAAGATCATGGGCGTGAATCAGCCCGGTGGGCCGACGGACGGCGGCGCCACGACGCAGCCCACGGCCTTAACGGAAGAGCAGATCGCGGCGGGAGACGGCGGGAAGTTGAATGGGATGCGCGCGCAGCGCGACGCAATCGCGATGGAAATCGAACGGATGAAAGCCGAGGGTTACGGCGACGCCGCTCCGAGGATGCAGAATCTGCATGCCGACCTGAGCGTGTGGGATCAAGAGATCGCGGCGTACGTGCAGAGCGTCAGCCAGGGTTATCGCCTCAATCCGCAAGGCGGGGGATTGGGGCTGACGTCGGTTCGAGCGGAAATCGTGGCGTTGAAGGTGACGATTGACGATTTGACAAAGCAGCTCGAAAGGCAAAAGGCGCTGTGCGCCGACGTAGGGAAATACTCGCAGTTCATCCGGGACGTGAAGTCCAACATGGCTCGCGCGCAGCAGGGTCTGGACATCGCGAATGCGGCATACGAAAAGCTACAGTCGATACGCGACCTGATGAACGGAAACCAGATGCGCGTGATCAGCAACCCGATCGTCCCGGGCGCGCCTTCCACCGACAAGCGCAAGGCGATGGGCGTGATGGGATTCCTGGGCGGCGGGCTGCTTCCGATGCTGGTGATCATGTTGGTTAGCGTGCTGGATGGACGGTTCCGCTATAGCGACGAGGCGAACACGGACCTGGGGGGTATCCCGCTGCTGGGGATCCTGCCGAATTTGCCGGACCTGCTGACCGATCCGTCGCAGGCGGCAACGGCGGCGCATTGCGTGCACCAGATCAGGACGATCCTTCAGATCACGGGGCACAACACGGAGAAGCGGGTGTTTACGATCACCAGCGCATCGCCCGGGGACGGCAAGACGAGCCTGACGCTGGCGTTGGGCCTGAGCTTTGCCGCCAGCGGATCGCGCACGCTGCTGGTGGATGGCGACATGATCGGGGGCGGGCTGACGGCGCGGTTGAACGTCAACGCCGAACACGGGGTGCTGGAAGCCATGGCGGCGCGCGACATCACGCCGTTCATCCGCACGACGGACGTGGCGGATTTGTCGTTCCTGCCGGTGGGCAAGGCGATGGGGGGATATACGGGGACGATTTCGCCGGCGGCGGTGCGGCGGCTGGTGGACGAAGCCCGCAAGCAATTCGACGTGATCCTGATCGACACCGGCCCGATCCTGGGTAGCATCGAGGCGTCACCGGTGGCGGTGGCATCGGACGGGGTGGTCCTGTGCGTTTCGCGCGGGCAGCAACGGCAACTGGTGGATAGGGCGCTGGCGCATCTGCACGCGATCGGCGCCAGACTGGCGGGAGTGGTATTCAACCGGGCGCAGGCGCACGATTTCGAGCGATCGACCAATCGCCTGGGGCTGGGCTCGGTTCCGGCCGGCACGGATGGCCGCCGCAACGAGGCGATCGGTCCCGTGGCGCGAGCGGTGGCGTCGTCGGTGCGGTCGGCGTCGTCGGGACACGACCATTGACGGGCGGAAGGCAAAGCCTCCGCATTGGCAGCTATGACCGCTTTGGATACAGCCACCGATTCGCTCGCCGCCGCCCAGGAACGGCCGTCGTCGGGAAAGGCGCGCACCATCTGGGGGTTGGACCCGGTAGCATTGCACCACCGGTTTTGGGCGGCGCACGGCATCCAGGTGGTCCGGCAAGGCGAGCCGTCTGAAATCGTCGATCATGCCGAGTTGTATCTACTAACCGATCCGCGTTCGCTGGTGCTGTTCCGGATGACGAGCGTGATCGACGTTCTGAACTGGCTGAAGCCGCAGGTTTTGTTCTTGCGGCTGCACGACCGGCATGAGCGGGGATACCGGGAAAAAGTAATCACCGATGGGCACAACCGGTTCCTGAGGTTTCAAAGGCTGTACGACGGTTCGGAGGACCTGCGGCTGGCGCGGGCGGTGCTGACGCCGGAGCGCGAAGTGGCCAGGCTGTGGCAATCGTCGCCGGACCCGCTGACGGGGTGGCGTCGGTTGCGGCGTTACACGCCGCAGCGCGAGCGGAGCACGCTGTCGATTGACGGGAGCGCGTTCGACCGGAGCGTGGACCGGGAGATCGCGACGTTTTTGCGAGATTTGACGGCGGCATGGAACCACCCGGATTCGACGATCGGCCGGGCCGAGCCGTTTGAGCCGCAGGTGTGGAAGGACCCGCAGAGCGTGGTCGATCCGGAAGCGCGGTTCGTCGGCCCGGTCTGGGTGGGCGCCGGACGGAGGATCGACGGGGGAACGACCATCGTGGGTCCGGCGATTATCTGGGACGATCCCGAAAAACGGCCGCCGACGGAGGAGATTCAGTGGCTGACCATCGAGCCGCACGACATTACGCGCCAAGCCGCGGTGAAAGACCTGCCGGCCTTCAGCCGCTTGTCCAAGCGCGGATTCGACATCGCGTTCAGCCTGGCGGTGCTGATGGTGACGATCTGGGCATATCCGATCATCATGCTGGCGATCTGGCTGGATGACGGCGGGCCATTTTTCTTCACGCACCGGCGTGAATCGGCCGGGGGACGGGAGTTCTCCTGCATCAAATTCCGGTCGATGAGGAAGAACGCCGAGGAGCAGAGGGCGCAGCTTCAGTCGCAGAACCAGGCGGACGGCCCGCAGTTTTACATCGAGAAGGACCCGCGGCTGACGAAAACCGGAAAGTACCTGAGGAAGTACAACCTCGACGAGTTGCCGCAGTTCATCAACGTGCTGTGGGGCGACATGTCGGTGGTGGGCCCGCGGCCCAGCCCGCGCGGGGAGAACCAGTATTGTCCGTCGTGGCGTGACGCGAGGCTGAGCGTGCGGCCGGGGATTACCGGATTATGGCAAATCCATCGCACGCGCCGGAGCGGAACCGACTTCCAGGAGTGGATCAAGTACGATATTGAATACGTCGAAAACCGTTCCTGGAGACTGGATCTCTGGATCATCTGGAAGACGATCGTCCAGGTCATCCGCAAGGTGACGCGCTCATGACCATTCGTCCGAAAACCAAGCGCCGCGTTTTAATCCTGATCACGGTCCTGGCGATTTGCTCCAGCGCCGTCGGGTGGCTCTACAGCTACCGCATGGGCATCGCCGAGGGAAAGCTGGAACTGGACAAGCAGCTTGGGATGGCGGCGTATCGCAACGGGGACTATCCGACGGCGGTTGACAAGCTCTCGGAATACATCAATCACGAGCACAAACGGCCGAACAACCAGTTGGATCCGGAAGCGTTGCTGGCGTTCGCCAACGCGCGAGCCAAGGTGCCCACGAAGAACGACGATTACCTTGTTTTGGCGATCCAGACGCTGCACCGGTATTGCACGCTGGTGCCGGAGAACGCGCAGGCCAGGGACCAGCTCCTGGAGATGGAAGTGCCGCATCCGAACTTCGCGCCGAACGTCCTGGAGGATGCGGCGGAAATGCTGCGGAGCAATCCGAACGATCTGGTGGCGTTGAAGGCGATCGCGCAAGTGAACGTCGCGCTGAAGAAATACGCGGATGCCGCCCCCGCCGCCAGGCGGTACGTCGAATTGGCGCCGACGGACCTGGACATGCAGAGAGTCAATTTTGAAATCATGCAGGCGACGGGGGTATCGGCAGCGGACATGCAGAAGTATGCCGACGCGCTTCGGGCGAAATATCCGGCCGATCCGCGCTTCAAGATCGTCAAGGCCTGGGCGTATTCCTTCCGCCGCAGCCGCCTTCAGACGGCGGATGAGACCCAGGCGGATCGCAAGGAATATCGGGCACTGGTGCTGAGCGCGGCCAAGGACGCTCCCCCGAGCAGCCAATTCGTGAGGACGACGATCGGTCTGCTGGACGTGCTGGGAGAGTTCGGGGTGGCGGAGGATTTGCTGAACCGCGCGGCGGCGAAATTCAACGATCCGCAATTGACGCAGCAATTGATCGTGCGGCTTTGGGAATACCGGAAATTTTCGGACGTCGTGTCGCGGCTGAAGACCCTGGACGCGGGATCGCCGACGACCAATGTGACGCTGATCGCGTACAAGGCGCTGGCGCTGTTTCAAATGGGGCAGGACAAGGATGCCAACGCGCTGGTGGATCAATTGGCGGCGCGGGGTGCGGACGATCGAGCGGCGTATGCGTGGGCGACGACGCTGAAGGCGCAATACGGCGCCCCGCCGGAGGATTTGAAGACGCGGATGGGGCAGTACCGGGACGCGCAAGCGGCGTCGCCGGACAATGGTTACGTGGCGTTTTTGCTTGGGGACGCGTACGCGAAACTGGGTGAGAACGAATTGGCGTTGCAGGCGTTCCGGCGGTCTTGCCAGGAGATGCCGAGCTGGTCGGAGCCGCACGCTCAGTTATCGCTGCTGCTGGTTCAGGAAGGCCGGGGCGGCAGTCCGGAGGCGATACAGGCGGCGGAAGAGGCCCGGCTGGCGGGAACGAATGCGGCGGGGTCGGTGAATCTCCAGGCGGTGATCGCGGACATCAAGGTGAGCTACGCCAGCCTGCTGGCATCAGTGGAGGCGAAGCCTTCCACGCCCGATGCGAACAATACGGCGGCGCTGCTGGATGAAGTGAAGCAACTTCAGGCGCAGCTTCCCAACGAGCCGCAGACGCTGCCGATTTACGTCGCCCTGCTGTCGGAGACGGGCCAGCGGGGCGCGGCGATCGATGCGATCAAGGGGGCGTGCAAGAACCCCGGGGACGGCGGGGAAGAGCTGCTGATGGACCTGGTGCAGGCCAGCCGGGCGGCAAAGCTGGGGATGGAACAGTCGATTTATGCGGCGATCCAGGCGAAATATGGTCTGACTCCGCGGCTGGCGTATGCCCGGGCGATGGAATTGTTCAACGCCGGGCAAGCGGCGGACGGCCTGAAATTGCTGCTGGATGCCAAGCAGAAGAGCAAGAGCGTGTCCGCCCCCGACGACGCCGGGTATTGGGAACGGGCGATTTGCCAATACCGTGAAGTGTCGCACGATCCCGGCGCCGCCGCCGCGTGGGAGAAGCTCGGCAACACGTATCCGAACGACATCGGGATTCAATCGGCGATTTTGACCGCCGGCAATTCCGCGTGGGCGGACCGCGACTTCATACGCCAGACCATCGACCGCGTGAAATCATTGACGGGAGAAGAGGCGCTGGGATGGAAGACGGCGTATGCGCGGTGGCTGCTGGCGGGCAGCGTGGAAGGCTTCGCCTCCACTGGAGCCGAGAAAGACGCGACCGAAGCGGTTGTGCTGCTGACCGCGGTGACCACTGAGAACCCCGACGCATATTTGCCGCACGTGCTGCTGGCGACGGCGTATGACCGGCTGAAGAACTTCACCGGCGGGTTGGAGGAGTGGCACAAGGCGGCGGAGCTGGCGCCGCAATCGCCGCAGGCGCAGTTCGCGCTGCTCCAGGCCCTGCACAATGCGGACAAGAGGGACGAAGCGCAGGTGGTGTTCGACAAACTACAGGCGATGAGCGGCCTTCCGCCGGATTTGGCCCTGGCGGCGGCGACGATCATCGCGGCCGAGGGGGACATGCCACGCGCGGAAAAGATGCTGCTGGAATATCCGAAGAACTCGAACCAAAGTGCAGGCGAAGCCTTCCACGTTCTGCACGATGCGACGCTGGCCAAGGTATACCGCCTGGAAAACCGCCCGAACGACGCGGCGCGAATTTATTTCGATCTGGCCAAAGCCAAGACGCTGGACGTGAACACGATTCGCGAAGCGGCGGATTTCTTTGGCGCGCAGGGCGAATTGGCCGAGGCGCGGAAGTTCCTGGACCGGCTGGTTGAAACGCCGCTGCCCGCCGGGCAACGCCAACTGCTCCAGGCCGCGTTCGAGGAGGAACACGGAACGGTCGAGGCGGCGGGGAAGCTGTACGATGACGCGGTCAAATCGGCTGGGGACGATCCGGGCGCATCCATCCGGCAGATTGGGTTCCTGATGCGGCGGCACGATTGGACCAAGGCCCAAAGCGCCATCGACAAGGCGGCCGGACGCTGGCCGGCGAATGAGTCCGTTGCGAACCTGGCCAAGGCCGTGGCGGAACTGGCAAATTACACGCGTGTGGATGAAATGGGGACGCTGATCGACGCGGTGACGACCGATCCGCAAAACGCCGCGGCGAACGAATCGATCGCGATCGCAACGGACCCGGCGTCCACGCCGTCGCAGGTTCGGTCGCTGCTGGAGAAATATCCGGATTTTGAGCCGTTGTACGAATTGGCGAGCCGGCGAATGATGTCGGCGGGGAACCCGACCGAAGCGGTCTCGATAGCCCGCAAGGCGATGGGGCGATTCCCCCGTTCGGAGGATGCGGCGAGGACGATGGCCGAAGTGAACGCGGCGACGGGGAACTGGGCCGGCGCGATGGTCGCAGCGCGGGAATGGCGGCGGCGCATCACGGGGAATCCGCGTTCGGCGGACCAGTTCATCGCCATGGCCGACCTGGCGATCCAGCAGCCGCAGGATGCGGTGGACCGGCTTGGGCCCTACGTGGCGGACGCCCGGGCGCACGCGGATGATAATCAGGCATTACTGACGACTTATTCCGAGGCGTTGATTCGCGCGGGCCACCAGTCCGATGCCGCGGCGCTGCTGCAACCGCTGGCGCAGAATGAATCGCGATGGCGGATGGCGTGGCTCGATCTGGCGCCGGTCTCTTTCATGGATGGCGCGGCTTCGGGAAGCTGGATCGCTCAGGTCAAGCCGCTGCTGATTCCCGATTCGATTGAAGAGCAGGAGGACCTGGCGGAAGTGTACGTGGCCTGCGCGGAGAAGCAGGACTATCCGCAGGATTATGGGCTGGCGTGTGACGCGCTCAAGCCGTTCGTGCAGACGGCGAAGATGGGCTCGCGGCAGTGGTTGACCTACGCCGGCGCCAGCGCCGGGGCGGGCGACGCCGCCACCGCCCGGCAAGCGTATCGGCAAGTCCTCAGGCTCGATCCGACCAACGCCGTCGCCCAGAACAATCTGGCCGATCTTTTGCGGCAATCCAACGACGCCGATTCGCTGAAGGAAGCGGAAGGCCTGGTCAACCAGGCGATCGCCGGCCACGGAAACGATCCGGATGCGTTCAACTACTTCGACACGCTGGCGAGGATTCTGATGAAGGAAGGGCGCGCCGATGAGGCGATTGCCGCGTTTGAAAAGGGCAACGCGATCGATCCGAAGAATCTGGACATCCTGATCGGGCTGGCATCGGCGTGCGCGAGCAATAACCGGACGAGCGCGGCGATCCGGTATCTTTCCCAGATCGACGGCCTGCTCCCCCCCGGCACCCAACTGAGCGGCGAATTGGCGGCGGAGTTGGCAACCGCCCGGCAGACCGTGCACAAGAGCGATTCGCGGAACTCCGTGTCGGGAACCGACTATTCTCCGGCCGGAAAATAGAGATCACGTTGTGCAAAAGCGACGCATGGGCAAACCGCCGGCGATCGCTGTTTGTGGTACTGGGTCAACTTGAGACATAGAGCCGGGGCGCCGGGCCGGGCCGAGACGGGTGCGGCTCTGCCATAAATCCAAAAACAGTCCGACTGCCCTATTTGTTATCATAATCCCTATAAAGACTTACGCATGACGCTTGTTCGGGAATCCTTTGGATTGTTCCGGATAATTGCTGGCGTTCCAGATTTGCGGTTTAACGGGGAAAAACCGTCCATTGGCGGGAAATCGGGGTGCTTTTAATGCGGAGGCGCCGCTAACGCCATCCTAACCGCATTTAATGATTGTACTAGGAAGTAACGGGGGCTATAATGCCCACGTTCGGCCCTTGCCAGGGGGCTGGACGTGGGTAGCAATTTGTACCTCTCAAGCTGGGTGGCTTGCGAGCAATGCGAGCGGAATGAGAAAAGTCCCGTCGCTGCCGTCAAATCGAGGCGCCTGACCATTGTACGTGTTTGGTGTCCTGAGAGAGTTAAGGAGTTCGAAGTATGAGCGTTTGGTGCACGAGAGGGGTGACGGCTGCGCTGTCACTTATCTTGAGCGCGGGAGCCGCCCGGTCGTATGGAACGCCCATCAGCGTGGCGGGCGGGAATTCAACGGCGGTCGGCGGATGGCAAATTTCGCCCGAGCGGGGAATCCCACTCAACGTCACGGGGGTGAATTCGACGGGCTCGGCGACGTTCGAAAGCGATTCGGATGTTCTTGCCCCGCCGCTGGATACGGGGGTCGATAATTCCGGCTCCCGGCTTGGCGTCGCGCCAGCCACCGTCAAATTCTCTGGAAGTCAACTCGGGGCCAATTCGGATGGGAACAGCGATAACTCCGGCGATGAACTGCCGGTCGCGGCCGATCCGTCAACTACCATGGATGGCAATTCCTACGCGGATTTGACGATTCAGCAATCGCCGGAGGGAACTGTCAGCGAAGTCGTGAACAGCCCGCTGGCGGCATGGCTGAGCCTCGCCGGTCTATTGGTCGTCGCCATTCTGACGTTGAAATCTTCCAAGTCGCCAAAATCGCCATTATAGAATCTCACCCGGCGTCGATTATTTCAACTTTGCAGATTTAGCTAGTCCGCCATCGCGCCAAGCTGTCGCGGTTGGTCGCAATGTCCGTCGGGTTGACGCGGCACTGAGTCTTCCGAGACGCCCGCTTCAACCTGAGGCGTTTGGGGCGAGATATCGACCCGGACCGGCTCGGACATAACGGCCGAGGCGCGGTTTTTTCGCCGCTCGGCGGAACGGCGACCGCCGAGGCGGCCGATTTCGATCATGTGGGTGCGGTTGGCGGCGACCTGCTGGCCGCCTCTGCGGCCGGCAAAACGAGCTTCTTCGATCGTGAATTCGTGGGCGGTTCCCTTGCGATGGGCGGCCATGCCGCCCTTGCGGGCAATTTCACGCTGTTTATGCCGGTCCATTGAGGCAAATCCGCCGAGGCGTGTTTTGGGTTCCATGGGTAAATCCCTTTCGATGTTACGTCCTTAAAAACAAAGCAAGCGACATACCACCGGCCCCAGGAGCAGCCGTGACACTTTTTCCCCGGTCCGTGAATGATTGTAGGCAGGCACAACGGCGGCGGGCTACCCAATTGTCAATTTGCGATAGCTGATGCGGTGGGGCCGCTCGGCGTCGATGCCCAGGCGACGCTTGCGGTCGGCCTCGTATTCGCTGTAGTTGCCGTCAAAAAATCGCGCCTGGCTTTCGCCCTCGAAGGCGAGAATGTGGGTGGCGATGCGGTCGAGAAACCAACGGTCGTGGCTGATGATGACGGCGCAGCCGGCGAAGCTTTCCAGGGCTTCTTCCAACGCCCGCATGGTGTTGACGTCGAGGTCGTTGGTTGGCTCGTCGAGGAGAAGGACGTTGGCGCCCTGTTTGAGCATGCGCGCCAGATGCACGCGGTTGCGCTCGCCGCCGGAAAGCGTACCGACGATGCGCTGCTGATCGGCGCCGCTGAAGCCGAATCGGGAAACGTAGGCGCGAGAATTGACCTGCACCGATCCGAGACGGATGTTGTCCACCTTTTCCGAGATGGCTTCCCAAACGTTGCAGTCGGGGTCCAGGTCGTCGCGGCTCTGCTGGACGTAGGCCAGCTTCACGCTTTCGCCCAACCGAAGCTCGCCGGAATCAGCCTTCTCCTGTCCGGTGATGAGGCGGAAGAGGGTTGTCTTTCCGGCTCCGTTGGCTCCGATCACGCCGATGATGGCGTTGGGCGGAAGAACGAAATCAAGGTCCTGGAAGAGAATGTTATCGCCGTAGGCCTTGGTGAGTTTGATCGCTTCGATGACCTTGGCGCCGAGGCGCGGCCCTGGGGGGATGTAAATCTCGATCTCCTGAGCGCGTTTTTGGGCATCCTGGTTGAGCATGGCCTCGTAAGCGGCGAGGCGGGCCTTGGATTTGGCGCGGCGGGCGGTGGGGGATTTTCGCACCCATTCCAATTCGTGGGCGAGGGCGCGCTGGCGGCTGCTCTCCGACTTTTCCTCCTGCGCCAGTCTCGCCCGCTTCTGCTCCAGCCAGGACGAGTAATTGCCCTTCCATGGAATCCCCTGGCCGCGGTCCAATTCGAGAATCCATCCGGCGACGTTATCGAGAAAATAGCGGTCGTGGGTGACGGCGATCACGGTGCCGGCATATCGGGCCAGATGCTGCTCCAGCCAGGCGACGGATTCTGCGTCGAGGTGGTTGGTCGGCTCGTCGAGCAGGAGCACGTCCGGCTTCTTGAGCAGCAGGCGGCACAGCGCCACCCGCCTCCGCTCCCCGCCGGACAGGACTTTCACCGACGCATCGGCGGGCGGACAACGCAACGCGTCCATCGCCATCTCCAGTTGCGAATCCAAATCCCAGGCGTTGGCGGCGTCCAGTTTTTCCTGCACCTGGCCCTGCTTCTCCAGGAGCTTGTTCATCTGGTCATCGCTGAGCGGATCGGCAAGACGATGGTTGATGCGGTCGTATTCGGCCAGGAGATCGATGGTGGATTGCAAGCCCTGCTCGACGGTCCGGCGAACGGTCAGGGAATCGTCGAGCTGCGGCTCCTGCTCGAGAAACCCGATGGTGTACCCGCTGGAGAGGCTGATTTGCCCGTCGTATTTGGCGTCCACGCCGGCGAGGATGCGCAGCAGCGAGCTTTTCCCCGATCCGTTGAGGCCGAGGACCCCGATCTTGGCGCCGTAGAAGTAGGACAGGTAAATGTCCTTGAGGATGACCTTCTTTTCGTGCGACTTGCTGACGCCGATCATGGAATAGATGATTTTGTTGGGCTCGGGCATGAAGGGGTCCTTGGAAAATTCGAAACTCGAAACTCGAAATTCGAATCAAATTCGAAATTCAAATGGCTGAAACATTGGTTTCGAATTTCGTCATTCGAATTTGATTCGAATTTCGAGTTTCGAGTTTCGAGTTTTTTTCATTAGCCATCATTCGCTTCTCATCGTATAAACTCGCCATGACCGCGCGCAAACGCATTCTCACCGGCGATACTCCGACTGGCCGGCTTCATCTGGGCCATTACGTGGGCAGCATCGAAACCCGGCTGGCGCTTCAGGACGAGTATGATTGCTATTTCATCATCGCCAACAAGCACGCGTTCACCACGCGGGCCGACAAGCCGGGCGACATCCGGCAATCGGTGATCGACATCGCCACGGATTACCTGGCGGTGGGAATCGACCCGAACAGGAGCACGCTGTTCATCCAGAGCGAAGTCCCGGCGATCGACGAGCTGACGTTTTTCTTCGCGATGCTGTTGCCGTTCAACCGCGTGATGCGGAATCCCACGCTGAAGGACGAAATCCGCGACAAGGGGCTGGGGGATGAATATCCCTTTGGTTTTCCGCTGTATGCGGTGGGCCAATGCGCGGACATTCTGGCGTTTCGGCCGGCGCTGGTGCCGGTGGGCGAGGACCAGCTTCCACACCTGGAAATGTCGCGGGAAGTGGCCCGGCGGTTCAACCAGATTTATTGCGGGGTTGATCCGCACACGGAGGACAAGGATTACGTGTCGCGGGGCGGGGTGTTTCCGATCATCGAGCCGAAGCTGGGCCGCGTCCGCCGGCTGGTCGGCACGGGCGCGCCGGGACCGGATGGTGAATTGCTGAAGATGAGCAAGTCGCTCAACAACGCCATATATTTGTCGGACGAGGCGGACGCCGTGCAGAAAAAAGTGATGGGGATGTACACCGACCCCAAGCGCATCCGGGCGACCGATCCGGGAACGGTGGAGAACAATCCGCTGTGGATTTTTCACCAGACGTTCAACCCCGACAAGGCGTGGGTGGCCGAGCAGGAGGAGGCGTATCGCGCCGGCAAGGTTGGGGACGTGTCGATCAAGCGCAAGCTAGTGGAGGTTCTGGACGCGCTGATCGAGCCAATCCGATCCCGGCGGAAGCAATACGAATCGCGGCCGGACGACGTGATGGACGCGCTGCGAATGGGCACCCGCCGGGCCAACGTGCTGGCGGAAGAAACGCTGGCGCTGGCGAAGCGGGCGATGAAGCAGGACTATTTTTCGCGGTCGCTCAAGATCGAATGAGAATGCCGATTGCCGATTGCCGATTGCCAATTGCCGATTGGAAGAGGGGAGGTCGTTGCTCCTTCTTCCAATCGGCAATTGGCAATTGGCAATCGGCAATGAGTTCTCATCCCTTGTCATCCGGCGGCGGAGGAGGCGGCGAAATGGGGTGGGGCGGCGGTGGAGGCGCCGGCGGGGATTGGCCGTATCCGTAGCCTTGCTGGCCATATCCCCCGGCGGCTTGTTGTTGTTGCATCATCCAGTAATAGGCCTGCTGCATCGCCTGCAATTGGGCGGGGTCGGCGGATTGGAAAGCGGCGACGAGCTTGACGAGGGTGATCGCGCACAAGGCGATCAAGCCGCCAAACACCGCCAGCGGAAGTATCGCCACCGGATTGACGGCGACCTGGCGCAGCCCGGTCACGCTATTCATGAGCAGGAACAATGCGATGAGGCTGTTGAGGACAATCGAGCAAACGGTGGAGATTTTTCCGCCGCGGCGAACGAAAATGACGAGGATCAGCAGAAGCCCACCCGCCGCCAACATCATCGCCGAGCCAACCATCGTCAGCATGCGGATTTCCTGGATGGGAGTGAAGCCCTCAATCGGAGGAAGCTCGGTTTGCTGCTGGCGAACGGCTTGCAACATCATGTCATCGGGGGCGAGGTGGGAAAGAGCGCCGACGCAGGTTCCGGAGAGGAAAATAATGGCGCCCAGGACGAGTTGCCAGAGACCGGCGGCGCGGCCGGCGGCGTGAGGCCGGGACATCGCCCAGGCGCGCGGATCGATCATCGGCGGTAAATACGGCGAGGGGGAATAAGGATACTGGCTCAAGCGGGCTTCCTTGGGTTGTTGGAAAGAATCGTCGCGGCGGGGAGCGTGAGCGTCAAGGCGGATTGGATAACGGCCGCGGCGGCGACGGCGGCGGTCTCAACCCGCAGGATCGTTCGCGTCAGACGAACCGGCACGATTTGGGCGGCGCGGAAGGCGTCGGCTTCCTCGGTGCTCCAGCCACCCTCCGGTCCCACGAACACCGTCAATGCCTCATTCAATGCCGAGATCAATTGGAAAATCGGTACGGCATCCTCATCGAGCGACAAATGCCAGAGTGCGCTGCCGGCGGCTTTGGCACGCTCAATCATGACGGGCAGTTCGGTCAGGGGTTCGATGCGCATGACGCCGGTGCGGGCGGATTGTTCGGCGGACTCGGCGGCCAAACGCCACCAGCGGTCTTCTTTGCCCAACCCCCTATGTTTGCCCGAACGACGCGGAAGAACAACGCTTCGCCGGGTGGACAGGGGAACCAGCGTGTCCACGCCCAGCTCGCTGAGTTTTTCGATCATCCAATCGGCCCGAGCGGCCTTGGGCACGGCGGCGGCGATCGTCAGGCGCGGGCCATTTGTGCAGGCAGCGGCGATCTCATCCACTTCGACGCTGACGCCGACGTGGGTGACGGAGGCGATCCGTCCACGGCCGCTGGTCCCCGATTCGTCGAAAACCTCGACGATCTCGCCGGCTGCCAGACGCAGGACGTCGCGAAGATGATGGGCCTGCGGGCCGGCGAGGTCGATCCGGCCGACGATCGCTTTGGGCACCAGAATCCGCCGCATGTCCGGGGATTATCGGACGGTTCGGCGCCAACGGCAACGGCGGTTGCTTTGGCGGATCGGCAAGGTTATGCTGAATGGAAACCTGTCCGAAGTATGCGCATGGACGCGCGATAAAAACCGATGGCTTGCCAGAAGGTTTTTGCTTCGAGGAAGGATTCCGATGGCACAGGCAACCGCAAACAGCACCGACGACCTGCTCTCCCAATTGGCCTCCAGCGAGATCGACCGGCTTCTAGCGGAATCCGAGGACAATCCATCTGCGCCCGCGACCCCGGCGGCGGAGGAGAAGGCCGCCGGTGACGACGTGGTCACGGAAGGCTCGGAGCGTGCGGCGCTGCTGGAGGCCGCGGGGTTTGAGACGCCAAATCCCGCGCCGGCGGAGCCGGCCCAACCCGCGGCGCCGGCCGCCCCCGCCCCACCGATGGAGGATGAGCGAGCGGCGCTGCTGCAAGCCGCGGGATTTGAATCGCCCGATCCGCCCGCCGCCAATCCCTCCGCCGCCAATGCCCCCGCCGCAGATGCCCCGCCCGTGCAGGAACACCCGGACTACGTTCCGATTTATCTCAAGCCGCTGGTGTGGATCAACGCCCCGCTCGACGCCTGCCCGACGATCGTTCGGAAAGTGCTGGGAAACGCGGGCATCGTAACGCTGGTAAATGCCCTGGCGGTGCTGACGTACGTTTGCTTCTTCCGAAAGCATTGAAGAAGGATCTCACGCAGAGGCGCAAAGGCGCAGAGACGTGAGAAAAGCAAGAACCCTTGGGTTTTTTCACGCTTTCTCTGCGCCTTTGCGCCTCTGCGTGAGCTATTTCTTTTAACCTGTCGCATTCCGCAGAAGTACGTCAGACTCTCGATACGCTGCGGTAGCATTTTCCCGGTGGCAAAACCCGCGGCGATGGGGCTACACTTACAGCAAGCTGCGCGGTCGAACGGATGCGTGGAATCCTTCGCGCCGGCTTCGATTGTCCGCCGAGAGGTGAAAGATGGGTCAGATTTTGGAAGCGGGAACCGTGGCTCCGGACTTCTCGCTGCATGTCACTCCCGATCAAAAATTGGCGCTCAGCGAGCTGCGCGGCCGGCCGGTGATTCTGGCATTCTATCCGGCCGATTGGAGCCCGGTGTGCGGCGACCAGATGGCGCTATACAACGAGGTCCTTTCCGAATTTCAGAAATTCGGAGCGGAACTGCTCGGCATTTCGGTTGACGGGGTCTGGTGTCATGAGGCGTTCACAAAGGACCGCCATCTGCATTTCCCGCTGCTGGCTGATTACGAACCCAAGGGCGCGGTCGCGAAGAAATACGGCGCGTACCGGGACGAAGACGGGTTTTGCGAACGCGCCCTGTTCATGATCGATCGCAAGGGAAAGATCTTCTGGAGTTACTGTTCGCCGGTGGCCGTCAATCCCGGCGCCGACGGCATTCTCCAGGCGATGGAAGAGATGCCTAAATAAGGGAGGAATCATGGCCATGCTGAAGGCGCCCGTGACGGCAAGCGATCATATCCAGGGCGACCAAGCCGCCCCGGTCACCTTATTGGAATACGGAGACTACGAGTGTCCGCACTGCGGCCATGCCTATCCAATCATCAAGCGGATACAAAAACATTTCGGCAAACAACTGAAGTTTGTCTTTCGGAATTTCCCGCTGAGTGAGATGCATCCGAACGCGGAAGGCGCGGCCGAGGCGGCGGAATTCGCGGGGACGAAAGGCCGATTCTGGGAGATGCACGATGGCATCTTCGAGAACCAGCAAGAATTGGGCGTGCCTCTGCTGCTAACCCTGGCCGAAACCCTGGGCCTATCCGCTCCGGACCTTCGCAATGCGCTGATGGACCGGGAATATGCGCCGCGCGTAAAAAGCGATTTCCTCGGCGGAGTGCGCAGCGGCGTCAACGGCACGCCGACATTCTTCATAAACGGCCAGCGCCACGACGGTTTGCCCGACTTCGAAGACCTCGTCGCGGCGATAGAGGCGCGGATGTCATCGGAGCCCGACTGAGCGACGGGAGATTCTGCCATGACGCCCAGACGATCGATCATTGCCTCGAACGGCGCCGCGGCCGTGCGCGGAAAGGACCTTCCACCGTTGCCCAAGCCGGATGCTGATGGAAACGTGCCGGCGCTGGAATACGCCCGGGCATCGCTGGCCAGAAAATTGATCGTTCAGCGAAAAACGCGCGGATGGTCACAAGCCGAGTTGGCTCGCAGAGCGGGCGTGCGGATTGAGACGATCAACCGGCTGGAAAAGGCCAAGCACACCGCCGATCCGGCGACGGCCAGGAAAATCGAAATGGCGTTGGATGTGCATCGGAATCGCATGCGGAGCGGCCAGAGGGCGGATTGACTTCAACGACTGAAACGAAGGAGCAACTAATCATCAAGACCAAAGACGGGCCTCAGCAAAAGTAATTGCCAATCGGGGAAACGAGTTGCTGCCAACAGAAAAATTGGGATGATGAAACAGCCGTATGCTGCTTAAATCGTTTGAAATAGAAAACTTCCGCGGATTCCGCCGGCTTCAATTGTCGGGATGGCCTCGAATTAATCTCATTTCCGGAAAGAACAACACGGGGAAAACCGCGCTGTTGGAAGCAATATACCTGCAAATGGGACCGCTCCAGCCGCAACTAGCGACTGGTTTCGCGCATAGAGGCGAGGGTAGCGGCACCGCTCCGGTTCTGCCGATGGGACTTCGGTATTTCGATGAATGGCGCGACCTTTTTTTTAATCAGGCCATTTTCAACCCAATCAAATTGTCGTCGGTCCTTGCAAACGAGACTCAGCACACCTTGAACATTCTCCTTCGCGAGGCTCAGGTGCAGTTAATTGAGCCTCCTAGCAGGCGGGAAGAACAGAGTTCGGGTTCCGGCTCAAGTGATACGGGACCGGCAACTACACAAGAACCAAACCTTGAACTGGTTTATCTCTATACCAATTCCAGTGGTAGCAACATCGAAACGGTCGCGACCCCAAGTGTGGTGGGCACTGGAATACCGCGCGAGCGTTTGGCAATTACAAGAAATAATCCGAAACGTTCGGATCTGCCAAAGGCGACTTTCCTGGGGACAACCCGACAACCACGCTGGCAGGTGGCCGAGTCATTTTCTGAACTGCTCGATACCGAGCATCGCAATTCGATTGAGGCGATTTTGAGACGGCTAGAACCGCGGCTTCGCGAAATCGAAATTCGGGTGACAGCCCGCCGACCTGAATTGGCTGCCAATATTGGATTGGGTCCGCTTGTTCCGCTACGAATGATGGGAGAGGGCATAACACGACTGGTGGAGATTCTTGTGGCCATTTACCGAACACCGGGCGGCATAGTTTTGATCGACGAAATCGAGAATGGATTGCACTATTCGGTTCTGGGTGACGTGTGGAAGGCGATTGCAATCGGAGCGAGAGACGCAGGCGTCCAGCTAATGAGCACAACACACAGTTGGGAATGTATTCGCGCCGCCCATAACTTCTTCGCTGGGGATAGCGAGTACGATCTTGGACTGCATCGACTTGACCGTACGGCAAACGACGTGGTTGCGGTCACCTATGATCGCAAGACAATTGAGGCCTCGCTGAATACGGGAATCGAGGTGAGATAGTGATTCCGTCGGTTGCGCGTCCAGAGCCACAACCAGTTCCAATCACGCTCAGTAGACTTTTACTGACGGAGGGTGTTTCGCCAATGCACTTTTGCGAGGCGATACTACGTCATATTGATCTTGCTCCCCAAGTCGAGGTCCGCAGTTTCGGCGGGAATACCGATCTTGCCACGATCCTGAAGGCATTTGCGGAATCCTCGGAATTTAAGGCGTTGGTCACCTCGGTGGGAATCATTCGCGACGCCGAGGGAGATGCGGTCGCGGCTCGGCGGTTGGTCGACGCGGCGATAGAAAATGCAAATCTTCCGGATCATGTTCGGCGTTCCGTTTTTATTTTGCCGGACAATGTGTCACCAGGAATGATCGAAACACTTTGCATGGACGCAGTCCGGCAACATGCACCCCTGGCCGAAGCGTACAATTGCGTTCAGTCGTTCTTTACATGCCTTCAGGAATCGGGCGTATTTGTGCCTCATCCTGTTCGCGGCGCAAAGAACCGTGCCCAGGCATTTCTCGCGACGAAGGCAGATGCGCAGATGTTTCCTGGGATCGCCGCATACCGTGGATTCTGGCCATGGGACAGTCCCACATTCGATACATTGAAACAATTCCTGCGCTCGCTTTGAGGAGAAAACTGGGGGGGGTCGAGCTTCCGGAAGGCTAAGGTCATTTCTCGCCCGGCTCCCCGCGCTTTGGTGAACTCTGCTCGTAGTTCTGCGCAATGGGCATCCGCCGGCCGAAGCCGAAGGCGCGGCTGGTGACTTTCAGGCCCGGAGCGGCTTGGCGGCGCTTGTATTCGCTGCGGTCGATCAAGCGGATCACGCGAATGACCGTGTCGCGGTCGAATCCCTCGGAAATGATCTCGGCGACGCCTTTTTCCTCCTCGACGTATCGGTAGAGAATCGCGTCGAGAACGTCGTAGGGCGGCAGGGAATCCTGGTCAGTCTGGTTCGGGCGAAGCTCGGCGCTGGGGATTTTGTCGATGCTGCTTTGGGGAATTGACGGCTTGGGGGATTGCTGGTTCATCCAGCGGGCGAGTTGCCAGATGGTGGTTTTGGGGACGTCGCTGATGACGGCCAAGCCGCCGCACATGTCGCCGTAGAGGGTGCAATAGCCAACGGCGATTTCGCTTTTGTTGCCGGTGGTCAGGAGGAGATGGCCGAACTTGTTGCTGAAGGCCATGAGCAGTGCGCCGCGGATGCGGGCCTGGAGGTTTTCCTCCGTGACATCGGGGGGTTTGCCGGCGAAGGCGGGGGCGAGAGTCCTTTCGTAGGCGTCGTGAAGATCCTTGATCGGGACGACGTGGAATTCGATGCCGAGGTTCATAGCCAGGGCCCGGGCGTCGGCGAGGGAATGACCGGAGCTGAACCGGCTGGGCATGGCGACGCCGACGACTTTGTCGTTGCCGAGCGCGGCAACGGCGAGGGCGGCGGTGAGCGCGGAGTCGATTCCACCGGACAATCCGACCACGACGCTCTTGAAGCCGCATTTGCGGACGTAATCGCGCAGGCCGAGAATCAGGGCGCGGTAGATGGATTCGATTCCTTCGCTGGCGCGATTCACGGGGCCGCAAGGCGCGGCAAGCGACATCCCGCCAACCGGAACGTCGACGACGATCAAATCCTCTTCAAAATCCTTGGCCTGGGCGATGACGTTGCCGGCGCCGTCGAAGACGGCGCTGTTGCCGTCGAAGATCAGCTCGTCGTTGCCGCCCACCTGGTTGACGTAGATCAGCGGCTGGCCGTATTGGCGGACCTGCGAGGAAAAGAGTTTGAGCCGGAATTCATGCTTGCCGACGATGAAGGGGCTGGCGCTGGTGTTGATCATGAGCTCGGCGCCGGCATCATGGAGATCGGCGATGGGGTTGCGATGATAGAGGCGATGGGGAATCAATCGTTCGTCGTTCCACAAATCCTCACAGATGGAAAGCCCCCCCACCACGTCGCCGAGCTTCACGAGGTTTTGTTTTTCATTGTCCGGGCCGGGCTCGAAATATCGGCTCTCATCAAAGACGTCGTAGGTGGGAAGGAGGGTCTTGAAGTGCCGGCTGACAACTTGGCCGCCGCGCAGGAGTGCGACCGCATTGTGAAGAGGCCGGCCGACGGGATCGGTATTTCGCTCGGCATAGCCGACGATGGCATCGATGTCCCGCACTTGTTCGGCGATGGATTGCAGGCCGCGCAGGTTGTCGTCGATGAACTGCGGCTTGAGGAGCAAATCCTTCGGGGGATAGCCGATGATCGACAATTCGGGGAAGACGACGAGCTGGGCGGCCTGCGCCTTGGCGCGGTCGAGAAACTCGATCGCCTTGCGGCAATTGCCGGCGATGTCGCCGACGGTAGGATTGATCTGGGCCAGGGCGATGCGCATGTCAGGCAATTCTAAGCGCTGGCGTTCAATCCGCGAAGATCGAGCGTTCCCACAAATTCCCGCGAATTTTCATGCGGCTTTCATTTGATGCTATTATAAGAGGCGACCATTTTAGAGGGAGTCCAACATGAAACTGGTGTTTGCATTGATGGCGGCGTTCTCGTTGTTTGCATCGGCGTTCGCATCGGCGGCGTTGGCGGATGACGCCGGCGGGCCGTACAAGCTTCTCAAGAGCGTGACGGTCGGCGGGGAGGGTGGCTGGGATTATCTTTACGTCGATTCGGACACCCGAAACGTTTATGTCTCGCGCGGCAATCGCTTCGACGTTTTCAATGCCGACACTCTGGAAAAAGTTGGCGAAATCGCCGACACCAACGGCTGTCACGGCGTCGCCATCGACCCCGTGTCCGGTCACGGCTTCACGAGCAACGGGCGCGATCCATCCGTCACCATGTTCGATTCCAAGACGCTGAAGGTGATCCAGAAAATCACCGTGACCGGCCGCCCCGACGGGATTTTCTACGAGCCCTTCACCAAACACATTTTCGTCGAAAGCCATGCCGACCCGAATGAGACCGTCATCAACGCCGCCGACGGAACCGTGGTTGGAACGATCGACCTCGGCGGCCAGCCCGAACAAGGCGCCAGCGACGGCAATGGACACGTGTACGTCAACCTGGAAAGCACCAGCGAGGTGGTCGTCGTCGATCCCACCGCCATGAAAGTCACCGCCCGATACAAGCTGGGGGATGGGGACGGGCCGTCCGGTCTGGGGCTGGATGCCAAGAATCACCGCATTTTTTCCTGCTGCGGCAACGCCAAGATGGTCGTCCTCGACGCCGACAGCGGTAATATCCTGGCAACTCTTCCCACTGGCGATGGCACGGACGCCGGAACGTTTAATCCCGACACGATGGAAGCATTCAGTTCCAACGGAAATTCCACGCTGACCGTCGTCAAGGAAAACAGCCCGACAGAATTCGTCGTCGAGCAAAACGTGCAAACCAAACCCCGCGCACGCACCTGCGCTCTGGACGCCAAGACGGGCAATATCATTCTATGCACCGCGCAGTTTGAGGCCCCCTCGACGGCTCCATCCACGGCCCCCGCCGCCGGCGGCGACAACCCCCGCCCCCGCCGCCAGCGCCCCCGCGCCGTGCCAGGGTCCTTCATGCTCCTGGTCGTCGGGAAATCGTGAAGAATAAGTGCAAGTTGCAAGTGCAAGTTGCAAGTTAAGAAGCGCGCTTCCTAACTTGCAACTTGCACTCACAACTTGCACTTGCACTTGTAACTTGCAACTTCCTAAAAAGGGGCCGGCCCTCGGGTCGGAAAGGTTTAAGAACCCGGGGGCCGGTGGGGTTGTACGGTGAATGGAGCGATGGACTTTGCGCGGCTTTAGGCAGCTAACGGCTGCGTGGAGAGATACAGGCCGAGCATGCCGCGGTCGATCTCGTCCATATCAACGAGCCGGCCGGCGACGTCGTATTCGTCCTTGTTGATCTTGGCTACGCGGCTGACGGTCATCCAGCCGACCCATTCATTCTTGGGGCACAAAGCCCTGCCCCGTGAGGCGATGAAGGGGCTGATGCCGGCGTAGGCCGGGAGTTCCAGCCGGACGCGGATTTGGTTATCGGCTTTGACGTTGGTCTGTGCGGTGCGGATGCGGACGCCGCCGGCGGACAGATCGACGATCCGACCGAAGCTTTTTTCGGACTGCTTGCCGCCATCCCAGCGATCGACGGTGATGTCCTGGGTTTCCAGGTCGTGCCGGCGGTGTTCGCGCCGGTCGGCGGCCGATTTCAACTCGCTGGCTGTTTCGGGCTGGTGCTTTGATATGGTCATCCGGCTCATAGAAGTGTGCTCCTCGGTTATTCCTGGTGTTGGAAGCATCGGACATATCGACGTGGGACTTTGTTAAAATGGGTATTTTGCTTAAGACAGATAATAATTTTGATGGCGATAATGGCTACCCAATCCTCCAGGGCGGCAGTTTGGTTTGACAATAGCTGTTTAGACAAATAAGCTGGTATTTGAAATGGCTGGGAAACTGGAAAAGGAGATTGCCAAGAGCGGGCCATTCGCATCGCTGGAGGAAGAGGTGATGCTGAATCTTCTGCGGACCGCGGATCGGCTTACGGCGAAGTTTGAGAGCGCCTTGAAGCCTTCGGGCCTGACGCCGACGCAGTACAACGTGTTGCGGATTCTTCGGGGCGTGTCACCGCAAGGCATTGCTTGCCAGGAAATTGCGCGACGAATGATCACGCGCGACGCCGATTTGACGCGCTTGCTGGATCGCATGGAATCGCGGGGCTTGGTCCATCGGCAAAGACAGGTGGACGACCGGAGAGTCGTGCATGCCACGATCACTGGGGCCGGGATGTCGTTGCTGGCCGAACTGGACGGCGTTGCCATGGAGTCGAACAAGAAAGCTCTGGGCCATTTGGGATCTGAGCGGCTGAGGTTGCTTTTGGAATTGCTGGAAGAGTCGCGCGATCGGGCGGAAGGATAAGTTCGACTCATCGACCAGCGCGGCGGCGATACGTGTTGCCGGGCTTCTCCTGGACATGGGCAACACATCGCTTAGACGTCGTCCGCCGAAGCGACAGTAAGCCCAATGTTCCCAAGACCAGTAACATGAATGACGCCGGCTCCGGCACGATGTCCGCGGGAAGCGCCGCTGGGATGAATGCCGGTCCGTTGATTCCGCCTGAAAGCGGATCGTCGGCGAAATTCAGATCGTCAAGCGGAATCAAGGTGTCGCTGAGCTGAATTTCATGGTTCGTGAAATGAATCGGATCGAGCGGATCGGCCCAGCCGCCGTAGGTGAAGGTGGGTTGGTTTCCGGGAACGTAAGGAAATTCCGCCCACTCGCTGCCGCTGATTCCATCCTCGGTGAATTGGACGAAATCGACGATGTAGTCGAAACTTATCCCGTTGGGCGGCGCCGCGGGCGGTGCGGGATTGGGGATGATGCTCACAACCGGCACGCCGCGCAGATAGTTGTAATGTTCCGAAATAAAATCGGTGTACGAACCGACCCAGTGCTGGGCGAGAATGTGCAGCGGAGTATTGTCGGTCGGACCGACGAGGCCAAACTGCACCTGGTCGGTTGGATTGGAAAGATTCTGGTTTGGAATGTTGGATTGATTGATTGGAACGGTGCCGCTGAAGTGGACGCGGGTCTGGCCGGGCAGCGTGAACAAGCCTGGGCCAACGGGGATGCCGGCATCCGTAGCCAACGCGGTGTAGAGGCCGACGGTGATCGTGGATGTTCCATTGACGGCGAATGGATCGGTATTGGTATCCGAAGCGTTTTGGGCGGGCAAAACGGGATCGGCGGAGAGGAGGACGTTGAATCCGTTCCAGCCGGTGACCGGGTTGCCGTCGTATAGAGCTGTCAAAGGCGGAACGTAAACCGATTCGCTGAATAGTTCGCTGGCGCGGATATTTCGGCTCGCAAGCGACAGGATCGATATGGCCAAGATGCTGAAAAGAACCTTAAATTGCTGCCCACTTGAAGAAAACCGCGCGGTCATAACGCCTCCCTCGTTGGAACAATAATAAAGCGCCATTCGGTTGATGCCAACAGCACAATCTCCATACCGGCCCAGCTGCTCGATACGTGACAGGGGCAAGCTTTTGCCGCACCGCCCACAAATCGGCCTTGACAGTTTAGTTGTTGTAACATATAATGTCGCAACAATTGATTTGGAGGTTTTGTGATCGGGACTATTCGATCGGATAAGCGGCACCATGGCCAGTTCGGCTGGTTGGACACCCGCTGGCATTTCTCCTTCGGGGATTATCACGATCCCAGCAACGTGCACTGGGGCGCTCTGCGGGTTTTCAATGACGACATTATCCAAGGCGGCGGCGGGTTTGATTTCCATCCCCACCGGGACATGGAAATCGTCACCGTGGTTTACAGGGGTGAGCTTCGGCATCAGGACGACCTGGGGAATGCCGGCGTGATTCATCCGGGCGAAGTGCAGGTGATGTCGGCCGGCCGGGGAATCACGCACGCTGAGCACAACAACTCCCCCACCGAGCCGGTGCGGCTGTTGCAAATATGGATTATTCCCCGGCACAAGGGGAACGCCCCGCGTTGGGAGCAGAAGCAGTTCGACCCTACGGCGAGGGTCGGCAAGCTGTTGCCGGTGGTTTCCGGCGGCCAAATCCCCGGAACGTTGCGGATCGACCAGAACGCGGCGATCTATCTCTCGACATTGGCGGCCGGCAATCAGTTGGAGCACGAACTGGCCGCGGGACGCAAGGGGTATTTGTTTGTGGTGGATGGGAAGATCGAGTTGAACGGCAAGCCGCTGGCGGCGGGCGATCAGGCCCGGATCGACCACGAAACGCGATTAACCGTCGTTGCCAAGAATGATGCGGAGTTGATACTGTTGGATTTGCCGTAGAACCGGAAATTCGAAATTCGAATGACGAATCAAATTCAAAATTCGAATGAGTAAAACACTGGTTTCGAATTTCGTCATTCGAATTTGATTCGTCATTCGAATTTCGGATTTCGAATTTTCACAAGGAGCTCTCATGACCCGTTCACTGTCCGTTTGCGCCGGATTCGCCCTCGCATTGGCGTTCGTGTTTTCTTCCGCGGCATTGGCGGATGACTTGAAGGCCGACCCCGTTCACTCGTTCGTCGTGTTCGACGTCCATCATTTGGGCGCGGGGTACGTTTACGGGACGTTCGCCGGGCCGACCGGGACGATCGGGTATGACAGCACCGATTTGACCAAGACGAGCTTCGATCTGAGCGTGGACACCGCCAGCATCGAGACGCGCAACGAGAACCGCGACAAGGACCTCAAAGGTCCGGATTATTTCGACGTCAAACAGTTCCCGACGATGACGTTCAAGAGCACGAGCGTGACGAAAACGGGAGATCAGACGATGGCGGTCACCGGCGACCTGACGGTGCGCGGAGTGACCAAGTCGATCACGGTTCCGATCGAGATCACGGGCACGGGCACGATGATGGGCCATACGCGCACGGGATTCCGGGCGGATTTCAAGATCGATCGCCGCGATTACGGAATGGTCATCCACCCCGAACCGTTTATCGGCAACGAGATCCACATCGTCGTGGCGATTGAAGCGGTCCAGCAATAACGCGAAGTTCGGCCATGCCGTATACGCCGATGCAAATGCTCTGCGGCCTGGTCCTGCCGGCGGCGCTGGTGGGTCTGGCCGCGGCTCTGGCGTGGCGGCTGTTTGCCGATGCGCGCTGGGTCTTTGGGCCGCTGGTGGGCGCTGCGTTTGGAATCGCTTATTGGAACCTGGAGCCGAAGATCGGCTGGCCGCCGAACGCCAACGTCCTTTACCTGCTGTTCTACTTCGCGCTGGTCGCGGGGGTTTTGGCGAAGGCGGATGCGCTGTTTCGACCGACGTGGTGGCTGCGGATGTTGGTGCTGGTAGTTCTGTGGCGGATAGCGGTTCGGCTGCTGCTCATCCGGCAAGTGCCGAGTTCGATCTCCGCCTCCGGCATGGAGATGTGGATCGACGTTTCGACGCTGGTGACGCTGATCTGGTGGCTGGCGTTTGAAGGGCTGGCGGAGCGATGTCCTGGGGTGGCGGTTCCCCTGCTTCTGGGTGCGACGGCCGGAGCAAGCGCGATAGTTCTGACACTGGGATGGCACATCATAAGTTCCGGGGCTCTGGCCGGGGCGCTGGCGATGATGTGTATCGCCGGCGCCGTGCTGGGAGCGTGCAGCTCGCGAATTTCTTTTTCGCGAGGGTTTGCGCAGACTATCGCGCTGATTCTGCAACTGATCCTCGTGCACGGGTATTTTTATACGGACGATGAATTGACGGGCCGGCAGCAGGTGTGGATCGCGCTGCTGCTTGGATCGCCGCTGCTGGCGTTCCTGGGGGAGATCGCGTTTTTGCGGCGGCAACGGCCGATATGGCGGCTGGCGGCGAGGCTGGCGCCGGCGCTGATTGTTCTGGCGGCGGTTTGTGCCGCGACGATGCGGGATTACGTCCACGCGCAACAATCGGCCGGGGAAATGCAGGATAGATAAGATACCGGGGGATGGCCATCCCCCGGCTTTGGGAGCGGGCCTAAAATTTCTCGACAAGCCGCCAGAACTCCGATAGCTTGATCGAGAGAGAAGATGTCGCGTTTTTTGCCGCTGGTTATCTTTGTGATCTGGTTGTCCAGTCCCCCGCTTCCACCGGCGGATGGGATCGGGCCGGGGGTGGGGTGCGCGATTTTTCTGGGATTTTACGTCGGGGTGATCGCGGTGCTGGCGGTCTGGAGCCGGCACGTGGCGCGGTGGGCGCACCTGAGCCACGTTCAGCGTCGGCTGCGGAGGTTCAACGCGGTGATCTACGCCAGCCGGATCATGATTCCGCTTTGGCTGGCGGCGGGGGTTTTCGCGCTGGGATGGAAGGAGTTGATTTCCAACGGTCTGGATCGGACGCCGGTGGGACGATTGGGGCTGGACTGCCCGGGCCTGCTGGTGGGATGCCTGCCGTCGTTTTTGGCGTGGATGGGGTTGTGGTGGGCGCAGTTCCCGGCGGACCGGGCGCTGCGCGAGCAGAATATCCTGATTCAGCTCAACGAGAACCTGCCGCTACAGCCGCCGCCGTCCTTTCGAGCCTATTTTTTCGTGAACCTTCGGTTGCAGCTTTTGTTCACCATCGCGCCGGCGCTGCTGCTGCTGTTTTTGCACGATGGGCTGTCGCTGATTTTACCGCCGATCTTTCATCGGATTCCGCTGTTGGCCAACCGGCAGGACATGGGTGAGGCGTTGATCACGCTGCCGGCGTTGGGGGTGTTCCTGGTTTTCAGTCCGGAGATTCTGCGTCGGGTCTTGCAGACGGAGCCGATGCCGGATTGCGCGTTGCGCCGGCGTCTGGTGGAGATCGCGCGGCGGCACGGGGTGGGGATTCGGCGCGTGCTGTTGTGGAAGACGCAAAACCAGATGGGGAACGCGGCGGTGATGGGTTTCGTATCTCGTTTCCGCTACGTGCTGCTGAGCGATCTGCTGCTGGAAACAATGCACGATGAGCAGATTGAGGCGATCTTCGCGCACGAGATCGGGCACGTGACGCACCGGCATCTTCCGTGGCTGATGGCCGCGATGGCGACGATGATGTTGGTGATGGCCGGGCCGGGGCAGATGCTGGCGGGCGCGCTGGGAGCGCCGCACGGGGGGCGCGTGTGGCTGGCGGAATCGGTGCAGATGGCGTTGATGCTGGGTGCGGCGATCGGATTGTTCGCGCTGGTCTTCGGGTTCGTGAGCCGGAAATTCGAGAGACAGGCGGACGTTTTCGCGGCGCGGACGATCCAGGGGGAGTTGGGGCCCCAGTTGCAACAGGCCGCCGGCGATGCGGGAACTGAAGGCGACGCGATCCTTAATATTAAGGATCGCGTCCCCTTCAGTTCGGCGGTGCTGGCGGAGGCTGAGTATGCGGCGGTGGATCACGTGGGCCGGCACGGCGCCGCGGTTTTCTGTTCGGCGCTGGAGCGTGTGGCGGCGGTGAACAACATTCCCATCGCCGCGCGAAGCTGGTGCCACGGAAGCATCGCCAAGCGGATCCGGTTCCTGGAGTTCCTCAGCCGCGATTCCCGGAGAACGGCGGATTTCGACCGATTCATGTACCGTTTATACCTGACGTTGGTCATCAGCCTGCTGGCGTTCGGAGCCTGGACGATGCTGACGGCCAAGGACTGGATGAACTGATCGGTGAGGAATCCCACCGTTCTCAAAGCGGTTTGCCCGGATTCACGTCCGATATAGCGGGGCCTATCTTTCGGACAAAGTAGTCTGCAGTTACTGTCGAAGTGTAGTGGTGCAGCAGATGTTTTGCGGTGCCGCAAATCCGAAAATTCAGCGTTGATTTCAGGGAAGGCGAATGATTTCAGCAATGATGCCGGCGAATGAATCCGAGCGTCTGTCGGCGTTGCGTCGCTGCCAGCAGTTGGACACGGCGTCGGAAATCGCGTTTGACGACCTCGTGTTTTTGGCGTCGCGGGTGTGCGAGGCGCCGATGGCGGCGATCAGCCTGGTTGACGAGCACCGGCAGTGGTTCAAATCGCAGGTGGGGTTGGGGGTTCGCCAGACGCCGCGGGAGGTGGCGTTCTGTGCGCACGCGATTTTGCAGCCCGATCTGCTGGTGGTTCCGGACGCGCTGAAGGACGAGAGATTTCACGACAGCCCGCTGGTCCGGAACGATCCGCACATCCGGTTCTACGCTGGGGCGCCGCTGCTGACGGCGGACGGCCAGGCCATCGGCGCGTTATGCGCGATGGACACGGTGGCGCGTTCGCTTTCAACGCAGCAGGCCGAGGCGCTTCAGGCGCTTGCCAGACAGGTGATGAACCAGATCGAGTTGCGGCAAGCGCAGCGGGGGCTGGTGCAGGCCGCGCTGCACGATGCGCTGACGGGGCTGCCGAACCGGGTGCTGTTGGTCGATCGCATCGAGCAATGCATCGCCCGCGCGCGGTCGCGGAGCGGGTATCATTTCGCGGTTTTGTATTTGGACCTGGACCGATTCAAGGTGATCAACGACAGCATGGATCACTCGGTGGGCGACAAGCTGCTGGTGGCGGTGGCGCAGCGGCTGACGCAAAGCGTGCGTTGCGGGGACACGGTGGGCCGCGCGGACGACCTGGGAACGGTGGCGCGTCTTGGCGGGGATGAATTCACGGTGGTGCTGGAGAACCTGCGGTCCCCTGCCGACGTGGCCGGCGTGGCGGGGCGGCTTTTGGCGGAACTGTCCAAGCCGCTGCCGTTCAACGGGCAGGAAATCGTGGTCACGGCCAGCATGGGCGTGGTCGCGGAATCGGGCGGCGCGGCATCGGCGGCCCAATTGCTCCGCGACGCGGACGTTGCGATGTATCGCGCCAAGGGCGCGGGCGGAAACCGCTTTGCGATGTTCGATCCGGCGATGCACGCCTCGGCGACGAATCGGATGCAGTTGGAGAACGACCTTCGCCACGCCATCGATCGCGGGCAACTGGTGCTGGAGTATCAACCGATCGTGTCGCTTCAGAGCCTCAAACTCCAGGGATTTGAAGCGCTGCTGCGCTGGCAATTCGGCGGAGAACTGATCCTCCCGGAAGAATTCGTGCCCATCGCGGAGGAGACGGGATTGATCGTGCCGATCGGCCGATGGATCATCGCCGGAGCCTGCCGGCAACTGGCCGAATGGCGGCGCGCGTTCGCCGGGGCGCCGCTGACGATGAGCATCAACCTTTCGCGGCGGCAGTTGGCGGATCGCGAATTGATCCCGCACGTCTCGCGGACTTTGTGCGAAACGGGATTGGAGGCGCAGAGCCTGCAACTGGAGTTGACCGAAAGCGCCATTTGCGCCGAGGAATCGGCGCGGGTGATGTTGCCGCGGCTCAAGGAAATGGGCGTGCATCTTGCGATGGACGACTTTGGGACGGGGTATTCGTCGCTGAGCTGCCTGCGAGACTATCCACTGGACGTGCTGAAAATCGACCGGTCATTCGTCAGCGGCCAAGGCTCGTGCCGGGACGCGGTCACGGTGCTGAAGGGGATCGTGGACCTGGCGCACAATCTACAGATGCGCACGGTGGCCGAAGGCATCCAGACGATGGAGGAGGCGGCGATGCTGCAATCGGTGAAATGCGACGAGGGGCAGGGATATCTGTTCTCGCCGCCGTGCAGCGTCCAGACCGCGACCGCGTGGATTTCCGCCCGCTTGGCGGCAACCGAAGCGGCGTGAGAGCTCGGGCGATCGTTCGACCAGAATTCATTTCCTATTTCGGCGAGATTGTTCCATCGTGGCCCGAAAGTACGGATTACCGCGAAGGCGCGAAGAAGCGAAGTTGCGCGAAGAAATATCAATTTAATATTCCTTCGCGCAACTTCGCGCCCTTCGTGTCTTCGCGGTTAATCTCTTGGATGCAGCGCCGCTTTCAGGGGCATTGCAGGGAACAGATCGCGGGCGTCAACGGGCAGGGCGTCGGGATTCAAATCCGCCCACATCGCGGCCTCGCCGTTCAGGGGGCTTTTGACGTTGTACTCCTGATACGCGATCATCTGTCCGATGCGGACCACCAGGTCGATCAGGCGTTCGCCGGCCACCCAGTGATCGCCGACGCAAATGGCCGATTCGTCGATGTTGGGATGGAAGATCGGGGTGAGCATTCGGCAGGCGGGGGCGAGGCGCGGATAGCCGCTGGCGAGGCGGATTTCGGCAACGTGGCGGTCGCGAAAAATCGGCTGTTTGGATTTCAGGGCTTCGATGCCGCGGACGTTGAATTCGATTTTGTAAACCTCCGCCGGATCGCCGGCCACCTCCATCAGGTGGATGATGGGGCCATTGCGGAACGCCTCGCCCATCTGGCGGAGATCGGCGATGAGCCGGCGGGTGCGCACGGGGAGTTTGCCGGATGATTGGGCAGGGTTCTGGACGGGGGGCGTTTCAGTGGGCTGGGGCACAACGACGGCATGATCGCAGGTTTTGCAGACCGCGCGTTTTCCGGCGTAATGGTTGGGGACGTTGAATTTCCGCCCGCAGCCGGGGCAAGCGAAGCGGATCATCGGCTTCTCCAGAGCGGGACGTTGAAGATGAAGCTGCTGGCGATAACGCCGCCGGCCATGCCGAAGAGGCAGATGACCGCGGAGAGGGTTGCCACGCGGTGGTTTCCATCGCGGCGTCGCATGGCGTAGATGAGCGACAATGTCCCCATCACGAGGGCGGGCAGTCCGAAGGTGAACGCTCCGAATACGCTGCCGAGGACGCTGCCGCCGAGGAGGGCAAAATCCCAGGGGAAGGGGCGCAGCTGATAATCAGGGCCGGGCGGGAATTCGGTTTTGGCGGCGACCGCCAAGTCCGGTACGGCGGTGGTTGCCGGCTCGTCCAGCGCTCCGACTTGCGGGCAGCCGTAGGCGGCGCAGCCGTGATTTTCGCGCCAGCATTCGGTGTGATAGACCTGGGAGCAACTGGAGCATTGGGTGGCGGGGTCATCGGGGAGGATGGGGCTTTGGCATACGGCGCAGGTCCTGGCGGCGGAGGCGGCGGGCTTGGGCTGAGGGAAATCCGCCGCCAGCGGATCGAACGGGCGGGCGAAATCTCCCAACGCGACGGGCTGGGAAATCGCGGGCATATCGACGATTGAATCATTGGGCGTCAGCGGCCGGCGAATGCCGGACGCCGGCTCGCCGGGAACGATGATGTCCCCGCCGCAGATGGCGCACCGGCCGAACGCCCCGGCCATGCCGGCCGGCACCCACATCGGCGCGCCGCACGCGGAGCAGGCGATGAGGATACCGGGATCTTCGAAGTCGGGATTGGCGCCGTTGTCGGCGATGTGAAAGGTCACCGCGCCGTCGGGGATGGCGTCGGTTTCGTGGAAAGTCATTGTCGACGTGCCGATTTTAATCTCGTCGCCGTCGTGGAGGACGGTTTTTCCTAAGGTGTGCGTTCCGTTGACGAAAGTTCCGCCGCGGCTGCGGGCGTCGCGGATGAAGAACGAATCACCGTCGTTGTCGATCCAGGCGTGAATGCGCGAGACGATGCGTTGGCCGAACTGGACGCCGTTGAACGGCTTCCTCCCGATCAGGACGCGTTTTGAAAACGAAGCGGCCTGAATGGGCTCTTCGGATTGAATGACGAGGCTCGCCATGCGATTGCCAAAAAAAAGACCGCCATGCATGGCCCTCGATCCCGACGGCCCTTTTCACGGCTGATTTTACGCTGGCGCCAGCCCGTCGGACAGCAAGTCCTATTTATGCGCCATGTTCTGAATCCAATAGGGGAGCTGCAGATGCTGCACGCGGATCAGCAAGCCCAGCAGCCCGCCCATCATGATAAACAACACAAGACCGATAACCCCGAGGGCGTAGCGGCCGATGGGAATGGACCGGCGCGGCTTTCGGGTGTACATGGCCGGAGTCCGAGGCGACGTGGAATCGGGCGCCAGCGACGCGGCCGCCTCGGGCGATAGAACGGGCGATGGCGGGGCCGCGGTAGCCGGTTCGTCCGCCTCGACGATGTAGTCCAGACGTTGCGAGCGGCTCTTGTGAGCCTTGAAGACCCCCTCTTCGCCGCTGCGCGGATCGTAAACCAGCGCGGCCTGCCAGGGCAGCCCGAAAAAGCTCTCGTGGAGGAAGATGTCCATGTCCGACAGGAAAACCCCATGGCCGGGATGGGTGTGATACCAACCGACAATGCGCAGATCGGGGTACTGCTTGTCCATGAGAACCTGGATGTGCTGCCAGGTGTCGGCGGTGAAGGTGACCTGACCGGCGCTGCCGGCGGCCGCTTGGCCTTCGATGACGTGCTCGACAAGCAGGAAATCACCGGTGTCGTCGTGGTAGACATCGCCGACGAGGACGCCGCAGACCTCGGCGCGGGGCGAGGAATCTCCGTGGAGGTGAACGTGGTTGAGCGCCGATTGGCGGACGACCACCTGAAACGAGGTCGTGCGCAGGCCGCTGAGCTTGATAAGCTCACGGCGCGGCAGGCGCGAAAAATCAACCCCACCGGAGAGATCATTTTCGGTTTCGACGGTTTGCATTACTCCCATGACAAAGCCTCCGTTTCTAAACAAAGCGGCCCGAGGACGCGTTGGCGGTCCGCGGCCAATTCCAGCCCGACGGCTTGGGCGCCGTTGCGGGCAATGAGGATGTCCAGCGGCGGAACGCCGATCTGGCCCAACGTCTTATCCAGCAATCCCCTGTCGTCACCGATTTGGAAAAAGGTTTTGACGGCCCGGCGAACGCCGGGGCAATTGGGGCAAAACGCCTTTTCCGCACGGATTTTCCCGAGCGAAACAAACAACTCTTCCGATTGGCCGCAACGCGGGCAATCCAGGGATTGCAACACGTCGCGGCAAAGTTCCAGACACGCCCCCGGCACCAGACGCCGGGCTTCGCAAAGCAAATCCCCGATGGGCATGTCGTCCACGCCCGCGTCCAGCGAATGAATCTGGCCCAGCGTTTCGTGGCTGAGGCAGTCATCCTTGCGCTGAAAATCGACGAGATAGGAATCGGCGGATAAGCCCTGGAAGACCCAACCGTGGCCGGCGATCGTGGGCAATCCGTGAAGGAGTTTCACGGCTTCCTGACATTGGACGGCGGCGACGATCGAGGCGATGGTCGGCGTCGTGGGCGTTTTTCCGTTTTCCATCTCGGAGCGGCTGAGAAGATTGCACGACCGCCGGGCCTGAAGGAGCTTCCAATCGGTCTGGGACATGGTGCATTCGTAGCACGGACCGTCGCCGGGGAGGAAAACCCGCGCCGTGCCGGAGATGGCCTCGATGGCGCCGTCGATCCAGGGACGATTGATCTTGTGGCAATGGCGGTTGATGGTGAGCCGCGCCTCGCGGTTGTCGAGGCCGGCGACGATCACGTCGGCCCAGCGGAATGCGCCCATGCCCAGGTCGTGAACGACGTTCCCATTGAAGGCGTGAACGCGAACGTCGGGATAGATCGCCTTGGCGGCCTCGGCGGCGACGTCGGCCTTGAACCGGCCGTTGTCGGATTCGCGATATAAAACAGATCGCGAGAGATTGGAGTTCTCCACGCGGTCCATGTCCGCGATCAGGATATTTCCGATTCCAAGGAGTGCGAGGTTCTTGACGATCTCGTTGCCGAGCGCGCCGGCGCCGACCACCAACACCTTGGCGTTGGAGAGCTTGGCCTGATCCCACCATTCGATGAGGCGGAACCGATCGAAGCGATCCTCCGGCGAGGATGGCCCCGGCGAAATGTGAAGCGTCCGCTCAATCATGGCGGTCGTCGAACCTCAGGTTGTGACGTTCCTTCAATCCCGCGTCAGGCATCGCCTGACGCCGCGGCAGCGTGAACCTTCCTGGTGAAGGCGGCCGCACTAGCGCAGATGACCCACAAGTCGATCTTTTGGGGGCAAATCCTACCTGATTCGCCCGGGCTTGACGCCCCTGTAAGGATATACACCAATTCCCGCCGTTCGGCCAATTTCGGGGGCCGAACGGTCCGGTAACGATATCATATACCCAATTCAACCGGGGTAAAAGTTATTTCTTGCCAGTGATTCAGCGGCCCCCCACGGCGACGCCGTGGGCGTTCGGGGATGGTGAATGCGATGTGAAGCGGGTTCACGCCGGCCAAGGGCGAACGGTCGTTCAGCTTGGCGTCAATGTGACGCGGAATAGCTCCAGGTCTTTCGCCCCCAGGCGGGTCTTGTATTCCTCGGCGCCGCGGAGAAGGTTGAAGACCGGGGCCCCGGCGGCGATGGCGTCCTGAATCGCCAGGGCGAAGCTGACGACGCCGGGACTCCATTGGCGCTGGGCGAATTCGTAGCTGGTGTTGTAGATCATCGGACCGCGATCGGACCGGAGGCACAGCAGCCAGGCGGATGGCTTGCCTTCCAGCCAAAGTTCGTGCAGGAAGAAATCGCCCTGCCGCGCCAGGATGGGGCAGAGCCGGCGGAGGAATCCGACCAGGACTTCATCGGTGAAGTCGGCCTTGGTGGATTCGGATTGGCGCATGGCGGCCAGAGCACGGTCCAGAGCGGGGACCAATTCTTCCGCGCTGCGGATCGTGAGCCATTGAAGATGCGCTTTGGTCTGGGCGTTGCGGATTTTGCGTTTGATTTCTTTTCGTTCGTGGACGTCGAGCGAGGCGAGATAGTCATCCCAGGATTTGGGCAGCACGATATACGGCGCTTTGACGGCGAGAGTTTCGCTGTATTCGAATCCGAATTGGGAGGCCAGGCCCGGAAGAACCTGTCGAAGCGGCGAATCTCCGCGGACGTGATGAAGCAAAACGCCGCCCGTGGACCAATCCCACAATTCATCGAGCAAGCGGAGGATGATCTCCCAGCATTCGGCGGCGGTCTGGGAATCGACAAGCGGATCGAGATAGTCGGTGACCCAGCTTCCCGGCGTTTCGAGCATGGAGGAGGTATTCAAAGCCAGGGGAAGAACGGCCAGGAGTTGCTGTTGGCGGGAGACGGTGATGAGCCGGAACTGGCCGGCGGGGACAAATTCGTTGACGGCGGCGGATTGCCACGCCGGGCAGAGGAATACGGTGGCCCACGGATTTCGGGCGAGCAGTCCGTTCCAGCGCGGGAGGAAATCGGGGTCGTCGGGCCAATCGCGGAGGCAGCGGGCGCACAGGCCATTGCGCTCCAGGGGCTCGAAATCGCCGCTGCTGCCGGCGATTTTAAGCGCGGCGGGGACCAGGGCGCGCAAGGCGCCGCGCATCCGGCCGGTGAGTTGAAGCTTTCCCACCATGCTTTCTCCCGCGTTCGGGGCGTTGGGGACCTTCGAGGATTTATCAGCCTTTGCCATCGGGGACTTGAGAATATAGCGGAAATTGGGGAAATCCCCACGCCGGCGGCGTGGGCGTTCGGGGAAATTGATTCGGCGGCGTCGATTGCGATATCCTCGGTCTTGTGAGCGACGGACCTTGGCAGGCGTGGTATCACTGCATGTGCAATACTTACGGCACGTGGGTTCAGGGCGATTCACGCGGATGGAGAGAAAGACATCATCGCAAACACGTCGCGGGAGACTATCGGAATCCGCCACAAAAGGGCACGTTTGAAACAATCCAGGCACGCTCTAAGCACTTAATGCTGAGAGACCCTGTACGGCTGGAACGCGAACTGCGCGAAATTGCATTGCGCGGCGTCGTCGAGTGTTTAATGAAAGACGGAATCGTTGTATTGGTAGCCTGCCTGGATGCCACGCACCTGCACGTGCTGGCGCAGTTCAAAGACCTGCGTCCGCGCCAACGGCTTGGATGGGCGAAGTTTTTTGCCACCAAGCAAGTCAAGCAGTATTTGAACGCCCACGGCGCTGCCGTGGGGAATTCCCTCGAATTAAAACTGGGCGAAGGAATCTGGGGAAAACGCTCCGAATGCGTCCCGATCACGGATCGCCAGCATCGAGTCAATGTTTTGAACTACGTCGCGGGGCATGGGAAGAAGGGGGCATTGGTCTGGTTGAATGCGCGATTGCCGGGGCGGGCGCCTTCCATCTAAAACCCCACGCCGGCGGCGTGGGCGTTCAAGAACACTTTACACGCGAGGTCGGACGCTCCACAATCGGTCCATGGCGAGCGGGTCGTTCGTACATCTTCATTGCCACACCCATTATTCGCTGCTGGACGGCGCTTGCCGGATTCCCGACCTCGTTGCTCGGGTCAAGGAATTGGGGATGAACAGCCTGGCCATCACCGATCACGGGTGCATGTTCGGGGTCGTGGAGTTTTTCAACGAATGCACCAAGGCGGGGATCAAGCCGATTCTGGGCATGGAAGCGTACGTGGCGCCCGGGGATCGCCGGGAAAGATCGACCGTGACCGGCACCGGAAGCGACGCGGCGTACCACTTGCTCCTGCTGTGCCAGAACCTTCAGGGGTATCAGAACCTGATCAAGCTGTCGAGCATTTCGTATCGCGAGGGGTTTTACTATAAGCCGCGGATCGACAAGGAAATCCTCAAGGAATTTGGCGGCGGGCTGATCGCAACCAGCGCGTGTCTGGGTGGGGAGATTCCGTCGTGCCTGTCCCGGCGCGACGCCAAGGCGGCGAAACGAATCGCCGAAACGTACCTGGAGATTTTCGGCCCGGACCGGTTCTTCATCGAGGTGCAGAAACACGTGGCCGAGCAGGACCGCGTGAACCCGGAGCTGGCGGAGCTGGCGAAAAAGCTGGGAGTGGGGCTGGTGGCGACCAATGACGTGCACTTTTTGAACAAGGACGATCATCACGCCCACGACGTGCTGTGCTGCATCAGCATGGGCAAGCTGATTACCGACGACAGCCGGTTGAAATATCCCACGGGCCTGTACGTCAAAAGCCCGGAGGAAATGACCGAGGCGCTGGGGGATTTCGATCAGGCGATCGAAAACACGGTTCGGATCGCGGCGATGTGCGACGTGACGCTGGATTTCGGGAAGCGGCACGCGCCGGTGTATCACGTGCCGGCCGAGGCGATGAAGGGGCCGGATTCATCGGAGACGGCCAGGGACGCGCGATATCTCCGTCAGCTTTGCGAGGACGGGCTGGAATGGCGCTACGGGACGCGCCAGGTTCCGTCGGAGGTTCGCAAGCGGCTGGACCATGAATTGAAGATCATCACGAGCAAGAATTTCTGCTCGTATTTTCTGATCGTCTGGGACTTCTGCAATTTCGCCAGACAACAGGGAATTCCCGTGGGGGCCAGGGGCTCGGGCGTGGGGACGATGGTGGGATATCTGCTGGGGCTGTGCAACGTCGATCCGATCAAATATGGGCTGCTGTTCGAGCGATTCATGGACCCGAGCCGGGACGAGATGCCGGATATCGACATCGACATCTGCCAGGACGGGCGGGCGAAAATCATCGAATACGTGCGGAACAAATACGGGCACGTGGCGCAGATCATCACGTTCGGGACGCTGGCGGCGCGGGCGGTGTGCAAGGACGTGGGGCGCGTGATGGGCGTGCCGCTGGCGCTGACGGACAAAATGACCAAGCTCATTCCCGGCGCCGTGGGGATGACGCTCGACAAGGCCCTGGCCCAGGCGCCGGAGCTGCGAGAACTCTATCAAACCGACGCGCAGGTGAGGCAGATCATCGACGTGGGCAAGCGGCTGGAGGGCCTGTGCCGCAACGCCGGGACGCACGCGGCGGGAGTGGTCATCGCGGATCAGCCGCTGGAAAACGTCCTCCCGCTGTGCAAAAGCGGGGACGATTTGCTCACCCAGTTTGAAGGGCCGATCGTGGAAAAGGTCGGCCTGCTGAAGATGGATTTCCTGGGCCTGCGAACGCTGACGACGCTGGAGCGGTCGATCAAGCTGGTAAAGCAGATCAAGGGAATCGACGTCGACATTGAAAAGATCGACTACACCGACCGGAAGGTGCTCGACCTGTTTTGCCGGGGCGAGACCAAGGGCGTCTTCCAGTTTGAATCGGGAGGGATGCGGGATTTGCTGATGAAGATGCGGCCGGACCGGCTCGAGGATTTGATCGCCGCCAACGCGCTCTATCGCCCGGGGCCGATGGAATTGATTCCGTTGTATTGCAACCGCAAACACGGCACGGAGAAGCCGCCCCAGGCGCATCCGATCATGGACCACATCCTGGCCGAGACCTACGGGATCATGGTGTATCAGGAACAGGTGATGCAGATTTTCAACCAGCTCGGGGGGATCGAACTGAGCGCGGCGTACAAGCTGGTCAAGGCCATCAGCAAAAAGCAAACGGACGTGATCGCGAAATATAAGCCGGATTTTCTGGAAGGCGCCCAGGGGAACGGCGTGGCGCCGGGCAAGGCGCAGGAACTGTTCGATTCGATCCTGAAATTCGGGGGATATGGTTTCAACAAAAGCCACTCGACCCGCTACGCCATCATCGCGTTTCAGACGGCGTACATGAAGACGTATCACCCGGTTGAATACATGGCGGCGTTGCTGACGTTTGAAATGGGGTCCACGGAGAAGGTGGTTGAATACATTGAAGAATGCCGGCGAATGACGCAGCCGGACGGTTCGCGCGGGATTCCCGTGCAGGCGCCGGACATCAACGTTTCGGACAAGGATTTCACGCCGATCTACCTGAACCAAACCGGCAACATCCGCTTTGGGCTGATGGCGGTGCGCGGGGTGGGGGAAAAGGCGGTGGAAGCGATCATCGCCGAGAGACAAAAATCCGGCGCGTTCACCAGCCTGTACGATTTCTGCGAGCGGGTGGATCAGCGGCAGGTGACGCGCGGCACGATCGAGGCGCTGGTGAAATGCGGCGCGTTTTCCTCGCTGAAGGCCCGGCGCTCCCAGCTCCTGGCGATCCTGGACCGGGCCACCGAGATGGGCCAGCAATCGCAGCAGGACAAGCGGATGGGGCAGATGAGCATGTTCGGCTCGAGCGCGGCCAGGAGCGATTCGCCGGCGGCGGACGTGCTGCCGAATTTCGAGGAGTTCCCCAGCGCCGAGTTGTTGAAGTTCGAGAAGGAATTTTTGGGCTTTTACGTCACCAATCACCCGCTGACGGAACATGCGACGGCGCTGACAAACTATTCGACCGCCACGACGCGGGGAATCAAAACCATGTCCGAAGGCGCGGAAGTGACACTCGGCGGATTGATCAGCCGGATCAAGCGCGCGATGACCAAGACCGGGCGGTCCGCGGGCCAGCCGATGTGCATCGTGACGCTGGAAGACCTCGACGGCCAGATCGAGGCGACGATCTTTGCCGAGAGCCTGGCCGAGATCACCAGGAAACACCCCCGGGCGATCGCGGCCGAACAGATCGTTTTCATCCGCGGGAGAGTGGACAAGCGGCGTGAAACGCCGGGCGTGATCGTCAACGAACTCGTGCCGATCGCCGAGGCGATGTCGCGCTTCACCCGCTGCATCAAGGTGGAAATCGACAAGGTCGATGGCGCGATCGAAACGCTCCGGCAGCTCAAGGCGGTTCTGGCCAAGCACAGCGGCACTTGCCAGACGTTCCTGAGCGTCCCGGCCGTTGGAGAAAAGCGGGCGCTGATCGTGCTGGACAAGCAATGGTCGATCCGCGCGACGCCGGAATTGAAGGAGGAATTGGAATTCGTGCTCGACGGCCAGGGGCGGGTGGAACTGGCCGGCGACGGCACCAGGCGCCCGCAGGCGGTGCAGCAGCCGCTGTTTCAGGGGGCCCAGACAACCGAGGCGGCGGAGGAAATTCCGGTCATGAGTTCCGCCGCCGACGAGGCGGACGCCCTATAACCAATCCTCCTCATGCCCGGGCATCCTCCGTGCGGGAATCGCCCGCATGGGCGAGATGCCCATGCCACAAAATGATTTGACTTAGGCTCAATTGAATTGGATTTCCTTCCCTTGGAGGACGTGAACCATGAAGGGACGGATCAGCCAACACGCCGATGCGACAAGCCAGGGCCGGTCGCGGGTTCAACGAGACCTGGCCAACGCCTGCCGATTTGAGGCGCTGGAGAGCCGGACGCTGATGTCGGCGAGCATTCTGGCCGCCCCATCGGCTTTGACGGCGACGGCCGCCGCCCCCATCGACGTGCAGCTTCATTGGAAGGACAACGCCAGCACCGCGACGGGATATAACGTTCTGCGTTCAACGGACGGCGTACATTACACGGAATTGACCCAAATCAAGTCCGCCAGCGCCAGCAGCTTCACCGACGCGACCGCCGTGTCGGGGCACGTTTATGACTACGAGATTCAGGCGTACAACGGCTCGGTAACTTCGGCGGCGTCGAACGTTGCCAAAGCCACCACGCCGCTGGTGACGCCGACGGGCTTCACCGCCAGCCTCTCCGGGTCTTCAGTCAAGCTGGCCTGGACGGACAGCGATTCCTCGGCGACGGGATATTATATCGCTCGCTCGACCGATGACGTTCATTTCTACCTAATTGCAACGATCAACGGCGCTTCGACCAAGAGCTATACCGACTCGGCGACCGCGACGGGGACGAAGTATTACTACATTATGGAATCGTTCAACGCGGTGACGACTTCGGCGCTTTCGACCACGGCGAGCGTCACTACGCCGCTGGTGACGCCGACGAGCCTGACCGCCAACGTCTCCGGATTTACAATCAAGCTGGCCTGGACGGACAACGACTCCTCGGCGACGGGATATTACGTCCTTCGCTCGACCGATGGCGTTCATTTCAGCCAAATTGCAACGATCAGCAGCGGTTCGACCCGGAGCTATACCGACTCGGCGACGGCCTCGGGAACCAAGTATTACTATCAGGTCGAAGCGTTCAACGCGGTGACGACTTCGGCGGCTTCGGCGGCGGCGAGCGCCACCATGCCGAGCCTGGGCGTCACCATCACAACGCGATATGGCGACGAACTGGTGGTGACGGCGGCGGGCGCGGACGATTCGGTCTCCATCCTGGAAAGCGGATCGACGTTCACCATCGACGCCGATGGGAAAACCTACACCGATGCGGCGCTGGCGGGGGGTTTGTTCGTCTACACGCGCGGCGGGACGGACGCGATCAACGTCGATAAGTCCGTGAAGTCCCAGACGACGTTGGAAACCATCGACGGCGCACTGACGACGATCACCAGCGCGGGCACGGACGTCATCGCCTGGATCGACTCCACGGACAAATATTCCGGCACGGGCACGGTGCATGATGTCGCCAGCTTCGCCGGCGGCGTGAGCAAAGCGGTGGGCGCGGCCCTGGCCAACCCCACGGACGCGGGAAAGACCGTGACGGTGAACGCATCCCTGTTCGGGACCGGCCCAGTGGCCGGGGACGTCAACCAGGGCGAGGTGGGCGACTGCTACTTCCTGTCGTCCCTGGCCGCGTTCGCGGGGCAGAATCCCAACGTCCTGGTGCAATCGGCGGTGGACATGGGCGACGGGACCTATACCGTGCAGTTCATCTCCAACGGTAAACCCACGTTCGTCCGCGTTTCCAACCAGTTCTCAGCCGGGCCGTTCGAAGGATTGCTGTACGCCCATCCGGGAACCGACGGCTCGATCTGGGCCATGGTGATCGAAAAGGCCTTCGCCTACTTCCGAACCGGCGCCAATACCTACGCCTCCACGAACAGCGGCTGGATGGGCGAAGCCTACAGCGATTTCGGCGTGAACTCCACGGCCTTCAACCCGAGCAGTTACACGGCCACGACGCTGTACAACCTGCTGTCCGCCGATCTGTCCGCCGGCAAGGAAGTGACCCTGGGCACCAGCAATTCCGCGCCGGACCTTGTCAGCGATCACGCATATACGCTGGTCAGCGCGTATAAGGACTCCAAAGGCGTAACGTACTACGTCGTTCGCAACCCCTGGGGCGACTCCGGCGATTCGCTGGAAAACAGCCAGGGCTACGCCACGCTGACGTTCGCACAACTGGTTGCCAACTACGCCGATGGGTGCGCGTCGGTCTAAAACCCGATTCCATCCGAGTGAACGCAAACCACCCTCTCGCCCTCTCCCCGGAAAAGCCGGGGAGAGGGCCGGGACACGACGGACGCCTGGCTGTACAGTGGCGACATGCCCCGATTTATCGTGATGCTCCGCGGAGTCAACGTGGGCGGAAACATCCTCAAAATGGACCGGCTGCGAGAACTTTGCGATGAACTCGGATTCAAAAACACCGAGACCTACGTTCAAAGCGGCAACATCATTTTCGATTCCCCACGGCCCGCATCCACGTTGTGCTCACTGATCGAAAAACGCCTTGCTGGCGAAACACGCCTTCCGGTATCCGTCATCCTGCGAACACCGGCGGAATTGCAAGCAATTATCTCCGGCAATCCATTCCTGAAAGAAAAGGAAATCGATCGCTCAAAGCTGCACGTGACATTTCTGGCCAAGCCCCCGGGAAAGAATGCACCGAAGCAACTGGCCGCGATCGACGCCGGCGACGATCGCTTCCGCCTCATCGGCAATGAGGTGTATCTTCACTGCCCGAATGGATACGGAAATACAAAACTGTCGAACAACGCCCTGCAGAAAGTCCTCGACGTAAACGCCACCACGCGGAATTGGAACACGGTCAACAGCCTTTATGAAATGGCATTATAGTCCGCGGATTACACGGATTGCGCGGATGAATCAATTTCTTATCCGCGCCAGTCGCGCAATCCGCGGTTCGCTCCCTTTCTTTGTCTCCCCTGTGCCCGACGGCAAAATGGTGCGGACGACAAGCAATTACGCCATATCCGATTGAAATCATGAATGTCCCCTTTCCACGTTCGGAAACAGCGGCTGCGCCTCGCCGAGTTTCGCCCCCCCCGCCGCCGGCGGATTGGCGTAGAGCCAATCCAGCGTCTTGCCGGCGACGTCGATCTTCAATTGCGATAAACCCTCGGCCGCCTTCGTCGGCAAGATCGGGAGCAGGCCGACCAAGCAGCGGTGAATCGAGATCGCCGCGACGTTCAGCACCGTGTTTAGCCGCGTCGCTTGCGACGCGTCCCGTTTCAGTTTGAACGGTTCGGTGGCATCGATATACCCGTTGGTCAGCCTCGCCAACTGCACCGGCAATTCGGCACACTGTTGGAGGTCGATGCGGTCGTAGGCAGCCGCGAGCTGTGCGGGCAATTGCTCGGCGTGCGCCAGAAGGTCGGAATCGATCTTTTCCAGTTCGCCCGGCGCCGGCAAAACGCCCTCGCGATAAAGGTGGACCATTTTGATAATGCGGTTCAGGCAGTTGCCGACGACGTTCTTCAGTTCGTTGAAGGATTTGAGGAAATCGGCGTCCGTCCAATCGAGGTCGCTGCCGAAGGGAGCGGCCCGCAACAGATAATATCGCAGCGCGTCCAGCGAATACGTGCCGATCACCTGGCGGAGCTTCGTCAGGTCGATGAAATTGCCGAGCGATTTGCTCATTTTCTTCCCCGCGCTGGTCCACCAGCCGTGGGCGAAAACTTTCTTCGGCAACGGAATGCCCAGCGAAAGCAGCATGGCCGGCCAGTAGACCGTGTGGAACCAGAGGATTTCCTTGCCGATGATTTGCACGTCGGCCGGCCAGAACTTTTTGAACAGCGATTCATCCGCGGACGTATATCCCAGCGCGGTGACGTAATTGCTCAGCGCGTCGATCCAAACGTAAACGACGTGGTCCGGATCGTGGGGGAGGGGGATGCCCCACTTGAGCGTGGCCCGGCTGATGGACAGATCGTCCACCCCCTGCTTCAATTTGCTGAGCACTTCGTTTCGCCGCGCGGCGGGCTGGATGAATTCGGGGTTGGATTCGATGTATTGCTGAACGCGCGGGGCGTACTTCTTCAGCCGGAAGAAATAACTCTTTTCGGAATATCGCGTCAGCGGCCGGCCGGTGATGACGGATTTGTATTCCCGCGATTTGGCCTCGGTCTCGGTGACGAATTCCTCCTGGCCCTCGTCGTACCAGCCTTCGTAGCTGCCGAGATAAATGTCGTCGTTGGCGAGCAATCGGCGGACGATCTCCTGGACGGCGGATTTGTGCCGCTCCTGCGTCGTGCGGATGAAGTCGTCGTGGGTGATCCCGATTTCTTTCCAGAAACTCTGGAACGCGGCGACCATCTGGTCCGCCAACACGCGCGGCTCGACGTTCTGGGCGGCCGCGGTCTTGACCATTTTGATCCCGTGCTCGTCGGTCCCGGTGAGGAAAAACGTCTCCTCGCCCCGCAGCCGGTGATACCGCGCCAGCGCGTCGGACGCGACGGTCGTATAGGTATGCCCCAGATGCGGTTCGCCGTTGGGATAGTAAATCGGCGTCGTGACGTAAAAAGTCTTGTTCATAAGAAAAATCTCTTAAGCGAAACGAAAAAAAAGAACCACCGTTTGTCTCGGCTGACGGCAACGCGCAAAGGGATAGACTGCTCCGAACCAAATCGGAGCGGGCTATCCCAATCGCATGGCCATCAATCGGTGCAAACGGTGGTTCATAAAAAAGATTATCGGCAGCAAGCCGTTCGGAATCAAGAGAAAGCAAACCGGGAAGCTGGTTCGCGGCTCGCTTTCATAATTCAAAGCCCGGGGAGCTTGCTCCCTGGGTCACAGTTTCATCTCGATCGCCTTTTTCGGGCAATCGTCCGCGCAGACGTTGCAGTCGATGCAGTTCTCCGGCTTGACCACCGCGACTTTCTCCTCGACGTGAATCGCGTCGCTCGGGCAGTTATCCTGGCACGTTCCGCATCCGTCACATTTACTAGCATCCACAACCGCGGGCATATACGGCTCCTCGAAAAAACTTGACCTTCCGCCGATAGGATCGGCAAAATCCGCCACCCCCGCCATCAGGCAACCCCCGTTTCCAACCTTAGGAGCCTTCCCTATGCCGTATACCGGACCGAAAACGGGGTTAATGCCATATTTCCCGAAGGAGAGCCCCCGACAAAAAGAACAGCAGGAAAAGGAGCACCCGCCAAATTCGTTTCATGCGTGGCCGTCATTTACCCAAGGTTTGGTTTTTAAGCAAGAAAGGGAAGATGAAATCGGCGGAGTTGGACAGTCCTGGCACAACCGATGCGTCAACCGCATCTCCTTCGTTACGTCAATCCGAGAACTATCAACATGCGCGCGGACTCAGAAGGAAGGCTGCTGGTTCAAATCCCGTCACTTCGATTTGATGGGACGGAAATTCGTTTTGGCGGATTCGTCGCGTCATCTCCTTGAGAAACCGATACATGCAGCAGCATCGCAGTTTCGATGAATCTCTGAAAATCGCTTGAAACATCTGGAGTTACGTCGGCCAAGCGACGGGATTTGAACCAAGACTACGCCATACACATCGATTCCTCGACTTTTGCATAGTTTCATAGTTGAATTATTGTCTTTGGTGCCAGAGCAAACGCATTTACGTGCTGCGGCGTGATCGGTACGTACGGACATCGAAATTTGTCTCAGGAAGGTTCATCTAAAAGGAGCGGTGTCGTGAAATGTGAAGTGCCCTGCATAATGGCTGCGACGATTATTGTCGGCTTGTGCGGCTGTGTTTCGAGTTTGACGAGCAATGACCCGATGGAACGACAGCGCGCGGTCGCAGACGTGTCCGACAACGCGGCGCTCCTGAAGATTGCCGTGAATGACGCGGATGCAAACGTCCGCTACGCCGCTGCCGGAAGGATCCGCGACCTTGACGCACTTCGCAATATCTCTGACAACGACGAGAAGAAGAACACGCACAGTCGAATGAAATTGATCGTTCTTTTACGTAGAGTCCTTGCGGAATCGGAAATACTCCGAAGGCCTGTTTGGATATCGCTTTGGGTTGGCGAGTTGTCCTGGCCGTACAAAGACAGTAGGGACGGTCGAACCGTGGTAGTGCGCGGTGAGAAAGTCGAAATTGCAATCATGGATGGACCGAGAACCGTCCTCGCGCACGATACATTGACCACGGACTTTGCGGCGAATCTTGCGATCTGGGAACTCGATTCCCTCGATCCGTTCATACCTGCGGCTCCCCTCAATCCGGTCTTTCCTGCGAATACAGCCACGAGCTGCATTGGGGGTATCGTCGTAGACCTGTGCCGCGCGGAGCATTGCGCGCCAGCCCAGATCAGAGCCGCATTAGCCAAGGTGGCCGTCAGGGACCGAGACCCTCTCGCCTGGGAATCCGCCCTTTGTTCGATTCAGGATTTCAACGGTGACAGTGGCCGTCGGGTCAACTTCGACTTCACCAATTACCATACGGCTGTTATTGCAGCGGCAGGCGCGGGCGCCGTGGATACCTTGGAGCTGTTGTTGGCCAACGGGGGCGATGTTAACAGCACCGACGGTGCTGGCGGCGCGCCGTTGCTCGCAGCGGCGGGCTACTCGGGTTCTACGGAAGTGTGTGCAATGCTCATCGCCAGCGGTGCCGACGTCAACGTCAAGGGCGGCATGGGCTTGACGCCCTTGCACGTTGCGGCGTCTTGCGGCAGGAAAGATGTTGCGGAACTCTTGGTGGCTAAGGGTGCTGATGTTAATGCTAAGGATGAACAGGGCTCGACGGCTTTGTCCCTTGCCGTCCAGGCGGGCCACAGCGATATTGCGGACTTGTTGCGTATGCATGGTGGCCACGAATAACCTCGTACAAACCATGCCTATGGTGGTATCAAGAGCCCCATGCTAAAAAACTCCGATTTCAGCGAAAAAAACGCAGGAAAAATTGAACTGGTGTCTTGTCACTCCGATTTGAGGGAACGGAGTTTCGCCTACGCAGTCTAGCCGAGCCATCTGCCGTCGTGTTTTGGGACCATGAATGGGTGGGCGACGAACAAGAGATCGGTCCGATGTTCTCCAGTTGCCGCAAAATGTTTGAGTGCCTCTCGCTGGTCGCGGCGACCGACTTCGATTTTATTTACCACGATGACGACGATGATTCATTGTTGTTGTCAAAGAAGCGCGAGCGGCTGACGGAATTCCTGTCCCTCGACCCCGACGGTTCAGGTGGACCGGCCAGGCAGTACTGGACTTGCTGGGGTGTTGCTGCCAAGGAATGAAATCGGGATGGGAGAACGCTTCTTAATCCGCGATGGCTGGCCAACGGATATTATTTAGCAATTTATAGATAAATTTGGCGCGCTCGCCCATGCCGCTTAGCGCGCCAAAAGGTCCTTAATCCATAAGACTCTGTACAAAAAACAGTTACATCATTAACCAAAGCTGGCAATCGGCAAATGCACATTGAAAAGTGTCAAATGTGTAAAGTGTCTTCCTCGGCCAAAGCCCCGGCCAATGGCATCGTCAAAGCCAAATCTGGGTAATGGTTCAGTTTGAAATGTGAAATCCGCGAATTAGTTTGACGCCAGCCGAAGTTTGTGGCATGGTCCGATCATGCCAGCACGAGCAAGCACACGCCGGGATTTTACCCAAATTGCAAAGGCCGTTTTGGACTCTGCGACCGGACAAGGGCCGAAGATTCTGCCGCCGGGATCTCCACGGCAGAATGATACCCGCAATCCGCACGCCGTCGCCCTGAGCAAGCTGGGGGCCAGTAAGGGGGGCAAGGCACGGGCCAAGGCATTATCGAAAGCGAAGCGCCGAGCCATTGCCAAATTAGCGGCAAAACGGCGGTGGGGGCGGTAATTCACGCCAAGTTATCCACCGGTCATCCACACAATTAGGTTAGGGCATCGTTCGCACTTCTATGATGGAGAATTTTGCGCCCACGCCGAGATTTTTCATACTAGATGTGGGGGAAAAAACGACTTATCCACAATATTTTGTACCCGCGCCGACCAGAGTTCATTTTTGACTTTACACAGCAGCCCGACTTCGTTACGGTGGTGTGTGGCGCAAAAAAAGCCCAGGGGGACGATACCCTGAGCTTTTGGATTGCCCATTGTGTGATTATTCGTAGCTGGAAGTAATGGGCGGGCCTCACATTAAAAAGACCCACCTAAAAAGTCAACAAAAAAGCACTTGGCGACACGGGATTTAATTGCTCGTGTTTCTGTGGCGCGCAAAAAGTCGCCCGGCGAGAGTTCGAGGCTCGCGCCGGGCTAATCGGCTTTAGCGTGTCACGCCTATGGTGGCTGCTGCTCATTGGCTGCGAGCACCCGGCTGTTAACCGGGTTGTTGGGGGTTCAATTCCCCTCAGCCACCCTTATGCGAAAACAACATCACAAAGCCGATGTATCGGTACGTCGTCAAAGATCATTGTCATGGGGCATGGGGTTCGTGAAAAAAGCATACTCCTCCAAACCAATTATACAACCCCCGGCGCCGACCGGCCAAAAAAAGAGAAGATTCTTATTGACATTTCCTGCACGAGCAAGCATAATGTTCAGTATGAACAGGCTTGATAAGGAAACGCGGGTTCGGATCGTTCAATGCCTTGTCGAGGGGGTCGGGGTCAATGCCACTTGCCGAATGACCGGCGCTGCAAAGAACACGGTGTTAAAGCTGTTGGCTGACCTTGGCGAAGCGTGTGCGAAATATCACGACGAGCATGTCTGCCATCTGCTGACGAAGCGCGTCCAGTGCGATGAGGTTTGGTCATTCGTTTACGCCAAGCAAAAGAACGTCCCCGCCGAAATGAAAGGGCAATTCGGCGTCGGCGACGTTTGGACCTGGACGGCCATTGACGCGGACACAAAGCTGATGATTTCGTGGATGATTGGCTTGCGTGATGCCGGATACGCGAACGAATTCATGCACGATGTCGCCAGCCGGCTCGCCCGCAAGGTGCAGTTGACCACGGATGGCCTAAAGGTCTATCTGGACGCCGTAGAGGACGCTTTCGGCGGTGACATTGACTATGCCCAACTCGTCAAGATTTACGGGGCGGAAAATCCCGGCGCTGGCCGTTACAGCCCACCACAGGTCATCGGTGTTGAGCATGAGGAAATCTGCGGAACACCCGACATTGGCCACGTCTCTACCAGCTACGTTGAGCGGTCGAATCTGACGATCCGAATGATGAACCGGCGATTTACCCGACTGACAAATGCGTTCTCAAAGAAGATCGACAATCACATACACGCCTTTGCCCTATTCGTCATGCACTACAACTTTTGCAAACTCCACGGAACAATCCGCGTCACCCCGGCCATGGAGGCCGGATTGTCAAAGACCGTTTGGGAGATTGAAGATTTACTGAAACTGATTGATTGAGAATCACGGTCACTCTGGTAAAAGGATGCAACATGAAATCATTGGATGATTTGAATGGGAAGTTTTCGACGATCCTGGCCGATCCGCCATGGCGATTTCAAAACCGTACGGGGAAGATGGCCCCGGAGCACAAGCGCCTGTCCCGGTATGAGACGATGAGCATAGAGGAAATCTGCGCTCTGCCTGTCGCCGCTCATGCTGCCGACCCCTCTCACCTTTACCTGTGGGTTCCCAACGCTCTGTTGCCGTGGGGCCTGCGCGTAATGGACGCCTGGGGATTCCAGTACAAGGCGAACGTCGTCTGGTACAAAGTCCGTAAGGACGGTGGTCCTGATGGGCGCGGCGTCGGATTCTATTTCCGGAACGTTACCGAAATCCTGTTGTTCGGAATTCGTGGCAAGATGCGCACGCTTCAACCGGGGCGGACCCAGGTAAATATCATTGCGACCCGCAAGCGAGAGCACTCCCGCAAACCATCCGCCGTCTACGGACTCATTGAGCGGTGCAGCCCTGGCCCCCGCTTAGAGCTATTCGCCCGGGAGCGAGTCAAGGGCTGGACACAGTGGGGAATCGAATTAGACAGCTATGCCGTCAAGCGTGATGTTCACCCGATGTACGACAGCGACGAGTCCAGTGATTACATGTTCGCGTCGTAACATTCTGGCATGATGCCAATGGCCAGAACCGGGCATCCCCCAGCCCCACCGCCGTCTATCTTTGGCAACAGCTTGTTCCAGTGCGTTGTCGAATTGCCGTATTTCTTGCCGATGCCCAATCCATCGAATATGTGCTGTAGCTCGGAAACTCGCGTAATAATGACCCCGACCGACATTACGCGAAGCTGATGCAGTAGGCGGAAGTTGTTGAGATCTCGGTCATAGAACTCGGTTTTGTTGTTCCACTCCACCTCGATACCAATCCCGCCCTTGAAGTTGTCGATCCTGTGCGTCGGCACGTCGATTTCCGTTTGATCTACCCGAATTCCGATATCGAATTGCTTTTCCGCCCAGCCCCGCGCGTTCAAATAGCCATCAAGCCGCTGCGGAATACGGGATCGTCCGCCCCCACCGACCATAATGTCACTTCTTTTGAGACGGAATTCGCGCAGGCAACCAAGCAATTCGTTCCATTGTTCAGGAAAGTCGCCAGCCAGGATCGCGGCGGCATGATTCCATTCTTTCAGCCGGTATCGCGCTAAGATGTCCGCTGGAACGTCATCCAGTCCCATGCCCAAATGAGACTGGAAATCGCCCTATGGGTCAAATTTCGGGCCGTCCGAACGAAATAAATTCAAACTGAACCACTACCCAAATCTGGATGTGACGCTGATTCATCTCGGCTTGACTTATAATCCCGCGACATGGCATTGGGCGTTTGCGATCTTTGCGGAAGGAAGCTGGAGCCGCACAATTTTTACGTCGTGCGGATCGACGTCTTCGCCGATCCGTCGATGCCGGCCACGAGCTTGGCGGAATTGGAAGCGGTGGATTTCGACGCGGCCATCGATCGGTTGCTGGATCAGATGAAGGACATGACGGCTGATGAGCTTCAGGATCAGGTTCATCGGCGGTTTGAGATGAGGATTTGCCCGGCGTGTCAGCCGGAGTTTTTGGCCAATCCGCTGGGCAAGCCGCGGGGGGCGCGGGTTGGAGAAAATTAAAAAAAATAGGCCGCACGGCGGAGGGTTAATGCCGTGCGGCCTGGCGGAGGAGGAAACGAGGCTTATGAGGCGAGATCCCTAGGTCTTGCAAGACCTCGCCGTTGTATTGTCAACCGTCCTGACTACCCAGATATCTTTCATACCCACGTCCTTACATGGGGGAGTAGAACAAAAGTTGTGCCACACTCCGTTTTTGGAGAGAATCGACCCCGCTCGCCGAGTGTTTTCAGCGGAAATCGCTGATTTTGGGCCAATTTTTTCGCTTGGGGATAGCTGAAATGATTAGAGGGATGTCGATGCGAGATCGGCGAAAGATGCGGCAAACGCCATTTGGCTGCACATCAACTACGCACGGCCGCCTGGGCTTAACTCCAAGCACCATTGCTCTTTGCACGATGCTAATGGGGATTGGGTTAATTCCCGGATGCCAGCCGAATAAGGCCGCCGCCCCCCCGCCGGCGAGCGTGGCGGGAATCGGAATCACGTTGGAAGCGGTGGATATAAACGATTCGCTGCTTCCGGCGAGCGATGGGAAGGCGATTGCGCTATCGGCGGCGAAGAACGAATGGACAAGCCTGGCGCTGCGGATCGGGAATTTGCCGCGGTCGGGGCCGAAGCTGGAACTTCGGGTCAGTTTTTCGCCGGCGATCCCGGCCGAGAACGTTTCGGCATTCCAGGCATTGCCGATGCCGGTGGACACCAACCGAGCCGGGTACGTCAGGCAAACGGGCATGTCGTCGGGCGCGCGGCAATTGCCGCGGGCGCTGTTGCCGATGAGCATGGCGGGTGGTGCGGTGGATCTTTCATCGCTGCGTGATCCGGCGCATCCGTTGGACCCACAAGGTCACGCCGTAGGCGGCGAGCCGGCGATTGTCTGGATCGATCTTCACGTTCCACCGAAAGCGGCTGCGGGGGATTATGCGATTCGGTGCGAGGTTGCGGCGGGGGCAGGGGTGGCGGCGGCGGTGCGGGGGACGTTGCACGTTTATGACTTCGCGATCCCGGAAGAGCGGCATCTACTGATGGTCAGCGAGATCGATTGGGATCGATTGGAGCAGCTTTATCCGGATGAATTCGAGGCGATCACGCCGCGGCTGGTGAACCGGAGCGAGGCGAAATACTCGGCGGCGGTACACGTTCTGGATCAACTGGTGGAGTTGGCGCAGGCGAACCGGACGGAGGTGGTGGTTCCGCGGCTTCAACCGACGGTGAAATGGCCGGCGGCCAATCGGCCGGCGGTGGACTGGTCGGATTTTGATTCGGTGGTATCGCCGTGGCTGAACGGCGACGGGTTTGGGGACCTGTCGCCGCTGGGATTCTGGCCGCTGCCGCGGGCGGATTATCTGGAGAATTACGATCCGGCGAGTCAGCGGGCATACTGGTCGAACGCGGCAACGCATTTCAACCGTGAGGATTGGCTGAGCCATTCGGGCGTGGTTTTGGAAAAGCGATCGGCGGCCCGGGCGACGGCGCTGCAGAGCATACAGCTATCGATGCTGGCGCGGTCGATTCTTGAATCGCATCCGCTGCTGCGGGTGGTGTTGCCGCTGGAGGACGACCAGGTTCAGTTCGAGTCGTCGGACAATCCGATGCTGTTGCCGGCGACGATGGCGCAGCGGATCGTGACGCTGTCGCCGGGGCTGGTGTTCGGCGCGCCGACGCAGAACTGGCCGGCGGAGGTGCGCCGTCCGGAGCACTGGATGCGAACGGAAGGAACGGGGCTGGTTCCGTACCTGGGAGCGGGGACGGATCAGCGGGACGTGCGGCTTTGGGCGTGGCTGGCGTATCTGAGGCAGGCGGATTTGATCCAATGGCCCGGGGCGCTACCGGAGCAGAACGATCCGGCGGAGCAAGCCGATCCGGGGAAGCCGACGTGGTTCTATCCGGGGAGTTGGTTCGGCGTGGCCGCGCCGGTGGCGAGCGTTCAACTGAAATGGCTGCGTCGGGCGCAGGAGGATTATGAGTATCTGATGCTGGCGGAGGAGCGGGGGATGAGGACGAACGCATTTTTGCTGGCCCGGCTGCTGGCGCGGCAGGTGGAGCTTCAGGCGGCGCAGGCGCCCGATCCGGAATACGGGCTTTTGAGCGGGACGGTGGACCAGAAGACGTGGGACGAGGCGCACGACCTGCTGGCGCGGTCGATCCTGGCGCGTCCGCCGGAGTCCTCGCCGGACGATCCCACCGTCAAGGCGGGGGAGCGGGAGTTGGACCTGGACATAGTCCGGTGGCAGTCGCCGAAGGAGCGTCCGTACGTCTTGCCGCGGACGGCGCAGTGGATGTGGGACGATCCAAGCCGGTCAAACGGCGACCCGTGGGCCTTCTTGCGGCTTGGGGTGGACATCTACAACGCGGGGGACAACCGGCCGGAGGACAACCAACTGGAATGGACGGGCGCCGGGGACGGTTGGGAAATCAAACCGCAGCCGCAGTTCATCGGCTCGCTACGGACGTACTGGGTGCAGCGATTTGCGATTGATGCGCGGGTGAATCTGGCCCGGATCAGCGCGAACTCGCGCAAGCCGCTGGAGATCACGTTTATAGACGGATACACGCGGGGCGCGTATGCGGCGCAGGCGATGTTGCCGGTGGCGGCGAGCGTGCGGCGCGAGGGGGACTTGCGTATCGACGGCAAGCTGGACGACTGGGCGGCGGACGATCTGATCCAAGACGGCCGGCTGACGAAGATGGTGGACCGGCCGTCGATTCAGCATTGGCGGATCGAACCGGCATCGACGCCGTCGCAGATCTACACGGGTTGGAGCGACGACAATTTTTACCTGGCGTTCCGGGTCAACGGCGCGGCGCCGGGGCAGGAGTCGCACCGGAATTTCGTGGACTACCAGTTTCGCCGGGCGTGGGGCGAGGATTTGTGCCAGGTGTTGATCCAGCCGATTTACGACGACAATTCGCTGGGCCCGTTGACGTACCTGGCGTGCAAACCGAACGG
>Ga0181538_10000174_pt1 | contig 74003 bp, 65 predicted proteins | sample PEATcosm2014_Bin_40_FD_119773 | JGI IMG/M metagenome (GOLD analysis project Ga0181538, IMG submission 119773) | Peatland microbial communities from MTU Mesocosm Facility, Houghton, MI, USA - PEATcosm2014_Bin23_30_metaG | ecosystem: Environmental > Terrestrial > Soil > Wetlands > Peat | place... | reverse complement strand
GCTGAAAAAGGCAAATAAGCCGCAGATAAACGCAGATGAACGCGGATAAGTTGTGTGTTTTCAATCGGCGTTTATCAGCGTTCATCGGCGGCTGGGTCATTTCCAGTGTTTTTCAGCATCCTGCTAGGAGAACACGGACGGCCCGGCGGTGATACACTCCAGGGTGTTATGGCTTGCGACAAGCTCCAGATCCAAGTTTGCGACGGCGTCCAGCCCGGCGAGAAGATCATGCTGCTGGACGGCTTTTTGAACGCCGAAACAGCGTTCCGGTTCGCCGATCTCGTACGGCAACAACAGCCCTCGACCCTGGTGCTGGATATGAGTCTGGTGCCCTCGATCGATTCGAGCGGCCTGGGAGTGCTGATCGGAATTTACGTCTCGTTCGAGAAGAGTGCGCGGCGGCTGTTTCTTGTCGGCGTCAACGACCGCATCTTGGAGCTGTTCCGGACTTGCAAAGTCGACGACGTGTTCACGCGGTGTCCCACGGTGGCGGATGCCGAACAGGCGTTGGCCACGCCGCCGGCCGAAGCATCTGTCCCGTCCGCGTAACGTCCCGTACATTACCAGTGGTTATGTACGTGTCTGGGTCCACGTTCCGGTAACCCCGTTTACCTGGGGTTGACGGAAACTACGCTTTCATTTCCAACCAAGCTTATGGCGAGACAACGTCCGGAAACCGAAATCAGCGGAGCACGACCTCTTGAAGCAACCTGAAACTACCATCCTCCCAAAGATAGGAGCGCCGCCAGCATCCCCCACGCTCTCCGAAACACGCCGTCGCAACGACCAGACATCTGTCACGCCGGAATGACAACCCGGACTAATTGGCCGTGCCCGTACGAGGATCCCCGAAGAAAGGCTGCGAGACGGGGCATAGCGGCGTAGCACGCCAGTCAGGCAATCCACCAGTACGTAATTTGCACAGCCGACTCCGCACGACCACCGTATGAATAGATAGTGGCCCCGCGAAATCTGGGCGGAGCTTCAGAGCAGCGCGAACTGCGTCGCGGAATTTAGGATCGGAGTCCGGCCATGCGTCCGGCAAGTCCATTGAGTATTTGCCCCCGCTGGAGTCCTGGCGAACCTGCCGGATGCTACAATACGGCTCCGCAGGACTTGACATGCAGCGCCATGGTGTCCCCGCCCTTGCAAGCCTCGTCTTCCAAGCGGCGCTGTTCGGCCAGACCCCGACTTCCACTTCTCTTGTAACATCGGCAAATCCTTCTAAGTACGGCTTGCCCTTAACGCTCACCGCCACGGTAACCGTCGGCGCCACGGGCAAGGTGACCTTCTACGACGGGGTAATGGTCCTGGGTGTAAGTGGGCTGTCCGGCGCCCAAGCAAACCTGACCACGGTTATGCTGCCATCTGGTAATCAAAAGCTACGGGCTTATTACAGCGGCGACGCGACGCATGCGCCGAGCAGTTCGCCGTTCCTGGCGCAAACCGTGGCAGCTGCCTCGTCGCTCGGCTTCCAGCCTGCGGCGAATTACTCTTCTGTTACGCCCGCGTACCTCATCGCGGCCGGCGACTTCAACAACGACAACAAACCAGACTTCGTCATCGTGAACCTGTATGACCCAACCGTCACGGTCTACCTCGGAAACGGCGACGGCACGTTTCGACCTGCCACATCTTACCTCCTGGGGGGCGAGGCGATATCCCTCGCAATAGCGGATTTCAATGGAGACGGGCGCCTGGACTTGGCGGTGGCCAACGACTCAACGGGAGGCGTAGACATCCTGCTTGGAAACGGAGATGGCACCTTCCAAAATGCGTTGAACATCGCCACCGGCGGATATCCGAGCAGCATCGCGGCCGCCGATTTTAATGGCGATGGGATACCGGATTTGGCGTTGGTCAACGCATATACCAGCGGCGTGACCATCCTGCTGGGAAACGGTGATGGCACATTCCAGGCTCCGGCTTCAGTGGCAATCACCGCCATCACGCCCTCCGTGACAGTCGCCGATTTCAATGGCGACGGGATCCCGGACCTGCTGCTGTCCGGCAATTCCTACCTCAGTGTCCTGCTCGGCAATGGGGACGGCACGTTTCAAACGGCGCAGACGGTCGCCACCAGTAATAACATCACCGTCGATTCCGCTTCTGTCGCGGACTTCAATGGCGACGGGTTTGTGGATATTCTGCTCAGCTCCTACGGCGCCATCGAAGTGATCCTGGGTAAGGGCAACGGGACATTCGGCGCGCCGTTGTATTTCGACACGGGCCAATATTCGAGCCTGGCGATTGGGGACTTCAACGGAGACGGCAAACCGGATGTCGCGCTGCTTACATCGGCCTCCTATCCGAACACGAACAACGCGGTGGCGGTGCTTCCGGGTAACGGCGACGGCACTTTTGGCACGGCGATCGATTTCCCCGTTCCCTCGAGCACAAACGGGCTGACGGCGGGAGACTTCAACGGCGACAGCAAGACCGATCTGATCGTCGCGTCCAGCAGTAGTCAGGGGTATACCGTGCTGTTGGGCGGAGCGGTACCCGACCTGACGATTTCGGCCAGCCACGGCCAAGGTTTCAATCAGGGCGAACAGGGAGCCGAATACATGATCACGGTGGCCAACGCCGGAACCTTTCCGACCGTGAGCCCCGTGGGAGTGGTGACCACGCTGGCCTCGGGCTTGACTGCTACCAGTCTCTCCGGTTCGGGCTGGACGTGCACGTTGGCCACGCTCGCCTGCAGCCGCAACGACGCCCTCGCCGTCGGCGCCAGCTATCCCCCGATCGCGCTCAAGTTCAACATCCCAGGGAGCATGACCGGCAACATTACGAGCGGTTTCGCGGTGGGCGGCGGCGGGGAAACCAACACCGCGAACGATATGGCCAGCGACACAGCGTTCCTGCGCTATCCCTCCAAGACGACCCTCGCTGTCTCACCTAACCCGGGCACACTGGGACAGGCAGTTACGCTGACCGCGACGGTAACGTCCGGCGCCACGGGGCGCGTGGATTTCTATTCGGGCACAACCCCGCTCGGCTCCGCGCCGGTCGTTTCCGGACAAAGCGCCCTGAGCACGGCTCTCCTGGCCTCGGGTGTGAATTCCCTTCAAGCGCTCTATTCGGGCGATTCGCAGTACGGGTCGAGCACTTCCGCCACAATCGTTGAAACAGTGACCGCCGTGAGCGTGACGGGCGAGCAGCCCTACACCTCCTACCCTGTGGACGTGAGTCCGAACCTGATTCTTGCCGCGGATTTAAATGGCGACGGAAAGACCGACTTGATAACGCTGAATATGGGCACTTCCTCGAAGGGGAACGTCAGCGTCCTTCTGGGGAACGGCGACGGCACGTTCCGGAGCACGGTGAACTACCCAGCGGCGCCAGATAATTCTTCCGGTAGCGTGGCCGTGATCGGAGACTTTAATAACGACGGCAAGCCCGACGTGGCGATGGTCACCAACTCCGGCATCTACCTTCTCCTGGGGAACGGCGATGGTACCTTGGGACCGCCGCAGCCGGCGGTTGTGACCGGCGCGTTCACCGCGTTGGTTGCCGCCGATTTCAACGGAGACGGGAATCTCGCCCTGGCAACCATCCAGGGTGACTCTGTCGTGCTCCTGGAGGGCAACGGCGACGGGACGTTTCAGCCGCCCGTCGCGATAGCAACTTCCGCAACGTCTTACAGCGCCTTGTATGTTGCCGACATGAACACCGACGGCAAACCCGATCTCGTGGCTTACCAGAGCAATGGGAACACTCTCGCGGTTATCCTCGGCAATGGCGATGGAACGTTCCAATCCCCAATAGTCACGACCATCGTCAACAGCGCCATCAGTGACGTGACGATCGGAGATTTCAACGGCGACGGCAAGCCGGACATCGGAGAGGTATATTGGGGCGGTGAAGCCGTGCTCCTCGGCAACGGCGACGGAACGTTCCAGGCTCCCATCACCAGCCCATGGGGCCCTGCCAGCGGATACTTCGCCATTGCCGGCGATTTCAATGGCGACGGGAAATTGGATATCGCCTACTCGGGTTACACCGGCTCCGTCACCGTGTTATTCGGCAAAGGAGACGGAACGTTTCAATCCAGCTCCACTTTTCCCACGGACTCCTATGTCGGCACTATCGTCCTGGGGGATTTCAACGGCGACGGGATGCCGGATTTCGCGGTCTCCAATGGCGGCACGAGCACGGTCGACGTGTTCCTCGGGGAGCGAATCTCGGGAGTCGGCGTCGCCAGCACGCATAGCGGACGGTTCACCGCCGGGAAAACCGGAACCTATCAGCTCACGGTGACGAATTCGCAGTTCATCGCCACCGGCGCGGCCGTCACGGTGACGGATACCCTCCCTTTCGGGTTCACGGCCGCATCGATGAGCGGTTCCGGTTGGACGTGCACGCTAAGTTCATTGAGTTGCACGCGCTCCGATGCTCTTTACAGCGGTGAAAGCTATTCCCCGATCACCCTGGTTGTCAATGTGTTTAGCGGCCTTGCGGCGTCCGTCACGGAAAACCAGGTCAGCGTAACTACCAGCGGTGTGACGCATTCCGCGACCGATCCGACCACGGTGGTCTTGGAGACCGGCATCTCCGTGACCGCGTCCGAGAGTCCGGCGACGCTGGGACAGGCGGTGCTTTTGACGGCAACGTTGACTGGCGGTGGCGCCGGGAGAGCGTCCTTCCTCTCGAACGGCGTCCCGCTGGGAAGCGCGCCGATCGTGAATGGGCAAGCTTCCCTCAGCACCAGTATGTTACCGGCTGGACGACTGTCTCTCACGGCAACCTACGCGGGCGACGCGAACCATGGGGGCAGCGTTTCACCACCGACCGCCGAAACGGTTGCTGCATCCCCGGCCAGCGGCTTCGGTTCGCCCGCGACCTATGCCACCGGCGCCGCGCCTGTGCAGATCGCCGCGGCGGACTTCAATCAGGACGGCAACCTCGATCTGGTGGCCGCCAATTCTACCGCCGGCACGGTCAGCGTGCTGTTCGGCAAGGGCGACGGGACTTTCGGTCCCAAAACGGACTACACGGTGCAAACCGGGCCTGCGGCCGTGCTGGCAGCCGACTTCAACAACGATGGTTGGCCCGATATTGCCGTGGCCAACGCCAACAGCGGCACGGTCAGCATTCTGTTGAACAAGGGCAATGGCACGTTCCAAGCGGCGCAAAACTACCCGGCCGCCAGCGGCCTAACCTATCTGGCGGCGAGCGATTTCAATGGCGACGGCAATGTAGACCTTGTGGTCTTCAACAACTATTCCACCGGTTCCCAGGTTTTCCTCGGCAACGGAGACGGCACTTTCCAGCCGGCAATCTCAACGGGCCGTGAGAGCGCGTTCGGCGTGGTGGGCGATTTCAATGGGGACGGCAAAATCGATATTGCCACTTCCAGTTCCGCGCTCCTGCTCGGAAACGGCGATGGAACATTTCAGTTGACAACCCCCAACGTGAGTTGGGGAGGTCCTCTCGCGGCCGGTGATATGAATGGCGACGGCAAACTCGATGTGGTATGGGGCGACAGCTATTACCTCTATGTGTACCTGGGAAACGGAGACGGCACATTCCAACTCGCGGGCGAATACGCCACTCAGCAGGGGGCAGCCTTCCTTTTATTGGCCGACGTCAATGGCGACGGCAAACTCGACGTCATCACCGGCGCAGGCGTAGGCAATAGTCTGAATGTGTTCTTCGGAAACGGCGATGGTTCGCTGCAACCGGCCGTCGCTGTTCCCGCCAGCGCCAGCCCAGACTACGCCGTGGCCGGCGATTTCAACGGGGATGGAATCACCGACCTCGCCATCGCCAACGGATACTCGAGCAGCAATCTAACGGTTCTGCTGGGCGTGCTCACGCCCGTCCTCACGGTCACCAGTTCCCACACCGGCTCGTTCGCCCTTGGTCAAACCAACGCCACGTATACGATCGCGGTGAAAAACGACGGCCCCGGAGCTACTGTCGGCGCGCTCACGGTGACCGACACTCTGCCCACGGGAATGACCGCGACCGCCATCGCCGGCACGGGATGGACTTGCACAGTCGCGACCGTCAGTTGCACGCGGTCCGATAAGTTGGCGGTAGGGGCAACTTATCCGGCGATCGCTGTGGCCGTTACCGTGGGCGCTGTCAACAGCAGCGTCGTGATCAACCAGGCGACCGCCAGCGGAGGCGGAGCCGTTTCCGCAGCGGGACTCGACCCGACCTCGATCCAGGGGACGGAGATCACGTTCCAGACGAACCCTTCGGGCTTGCTCTTTAGTATCGACGGGGCCGTGGCGCAAACCGCGCCGCTAACCGTGACGCTGTCGCCGGGCTCGCATACCATCGCTGCGGCATCGACGCAGGGCGGATCTCCGGGCACGCAGTATGTTTTCACCGGATGGAGCGATTCCGGCAACGCTTCTCATTCGATTACCGTGGGCGCGTCGCCCTCCACTTACACCGCGACATTCCAAACTCAATACGAGTTCGTCGCGGGGCTCAATCCCTACCCCGGCGGCACGGTAACGCCGCAATCCGCCGTCTTCTACGACGCCGGAACTGCCCTGACGCTCACCGCCATCCCCAATGCACCCTACGTATTCAGCTCCTGGAGCGGCGGCGTGACGAGCGGGGCCAATCCTCTGCAGGTTACCCTTAACGCGCCGCTCGCCGTAACCGCTACGTTCGTGGTCCCGGGCTTCACTTGCGCCGTCACGGGGGACGGGGCGGCCAGCGTTGCCGACGCACAACAGATGATCAACGAAGCCCTCGGAATGATGCCGCCGAACGACGACCTGACGCATGACCGTGTAGTCAATGTGGCGGACGTGCAGAAAGTCGTCGACGCGGTTCTCCAGCTTGGCTGTATCTATTGAACCGATATGCGACGCACCGGTGTACTCATACTCGCCGCGCTGTTCGGCCAGATCGTTCTCTCGGCGCAGACGCCGAGTGAAACTTCGTTGACCGCTACTCCGAATCCGTCCACTTACGGACAGCCCGTTATGCTCACTGCGACGGTGACGGCGGGCGCAACCGGGAAGGTCACCTTTTACGATGGAGTCACAGTCCTTGACGTGGGGACGATCTCGGGCGGGATGGCGAGCATCACCACGGTGATGCTGCCCTCGGGGAATCGCAAACTGCATGCCTACTACCAGGGAAACGGCAATTACGCGCCGAGTTCGTCAGCGGCAGTGCCGCAGCAGGTGGTCGCGACGAAATCCGTCGCTTTTCATCCCTTCACAAGCTATTCGAACGCGAGCAATATCATCCTAATGGCTACCGGCGATTTCAACGGGGATGGCCGCATGGATCTGATCGCGATTACCGGCTACGGCGGCTCGCTGACAGTCCTTCTGGGAAACGGCGACGGAACCTTTCAGGCCCTGACGCCATACCCGCTCGGTGTCACCGCCACAGCGCTGGGCGTTGGCGATTTCAATGGCGATGGCCGCATGGATGTGGCAATCGCCCACGGTAAGGGAATCGAGATCCTGCTCGGAAACGGCGATGGCACCTTCCAGAGTCCCGCCAGCTACCCCGCTCTACAAGCTCCCTCGGGTCTGGCGATTGCCGATTTCAACGGCGACGGAATCGCCGATCTTGCCGTTTCCAATGGAAACGGAACGGGCATCGCGATCCTCTTGGGAAACGGCGATGGCACTTTCCAGGCGGCGATATCCGTTCCCATTGGCGGAAACACCACGTCGATCGCAACGGCCGATTTCAATGGTGATGGCAAGCCTGATCTGGCGGTTACAATTCAGTCGCCGGCTTCCATTGGGATCCTTCTGGGTAACGGCGATGGCACTTTTCAGACAGTGCAATCGATTACCACTACCGATGGCGGCTATAGCATTCAGACGGCCGATTTCAATGGCGACGGCCGCGCCGATCTCTTCTTCGGCGGCGGGAACGTAGAGGGATTTTCCGTGCTGCTGGGCAATGGCGACGGGACCTTCGGCGCTCCGCTGCCTTATCCCGTCGGTGTCTATCCTTACAGCCTGCTGATCTCCGATTTCGACGGCGACGGCAACGACGATGTGGCTATCCTTCCCGAGGCCTGCTGCACATCAAGTATCGGCATCGCCTATGGGCACGGCGATGGCACTTTCGGAACGGCGGTCCTCTATCCCGTTTCGCTCATTGCCGACTCCGGCGCGGTTGGCGACTTCAATGGCGACGGCAGGACGGACCTTGCCATCGGAAGCGAGCCCTACAGCAATTACATCGTATTCCTCGGCGGCAACGCGCCCGACCTTACTATCGCGGCGAGTCACGGCCGCGGATTCACGCAAGGCCAGCAGGGCGCGACTTACACCATCACGGTGACCAACTCCGGCGGCTGGCCAACTCTCGCCCCGGTTGGCGTGGTTGCCTCGCTCGCGCCGGGTCTCACCGCGACGAGTATTTCGGGCGGCGGGTGGACCTGCACGCTCGCGACTTTGGCCTGTAGCCGCCTCGACGCGCTGTCAGCCGGCGCGAGTTATCTGCCGATCGTCATACAGTTCAACGTAAATAGTGGCGCCACCGGCAACGTGACCAGCGCCTTCAGCGTCTCCGGCGGCGGGGAAACGAACTTTTCCAACGATATCGCTACCGACACAACATTCTTGCGCTACCCCACTGCGCTTTCGCTCGCGGTATCGCCGAATTCCGCAACCCTCGGGCAAGCAGTCACCTTTACTGCCGCCACGAGTGCCAGCGCCACCGGACGGGTCGATTTCTATGATGGTGCGCTGGAACTCGGTTCGGCCCCTATCGTTTCCGGCGCGGCCGTCTACACGTCCACGCTCCTGCCATCCGGAGTCAACTCTATCTATGCTTATTACGCGGGCGACTCGAACTACGGCCCGAGCACGTCCCGCACGCGAACGTTGACGGTCAACGCGGTAGCCTCCAATGGGATCCTGCCATCGAACACTTATCCGGTTGACCTGAACCCGCTCTGGGTGGGAGCGGCCGATGTCAATGGAGATGGCAAGGCCGATCTGGTCACTGTAAACGCCGGCAGCAACGGCGCGAGTATCAGCGTGCTGCTGGGCAACGGAGACGGAACCTTCCGAAAGGCGTCAACTTATCTGATCGGCGCCAACTTGGCCAGTTACAGCAGCGTCATCGGGGATTTCAATAGCGATGGCAAGCCGGACATTGCCGTAGCCACGGAAAGCGGCATCTACGTGCTGTTCGGAAACGGCGACGGCAGTTTCCGCCCGGGACAGGCGGTGACACCGTCGAACAATTGCTACTACCTCATGGCGGCGGATTTCAATGGCGACGGCATTCCGGACCTCGCTTGCATTAGCGGCTCGATCCTTTTGTTTTTCGGCAATGGCGACGGCACCTTCCAGGCGCCGGTGACTATCGGCTCGGGCAATGAGTACAGTTCCCTGGCGATCGCCGACATGAATGGCGACGGCAAGTCCGATCTGGTGGCTGGCTCAAGCAGTTCCGACTCTAATCCGTTTGTGAGCGTGTTTCTGGGCAATGGCGATGGCACTTTCCAGACGCCGATCACGACATCCTTCACGGTGACCGGTTTTTATTTGGACACGATAACGGTGGGCGATTTCAACGGCGACGGAAAGCCGGACGTCGCGCTCATGTACTGGCAGGATGTGGGTATCATGTTCGGCAACGGCGACGGAACCCTGCAGCCATCCATTCAGACCGCCTTGGCCGGTGGATTCAGTTACTATGTAGTGGCCGGCGACTTCAATGGCGATGGGAAATTGGATATCGCTTATACGATCACCGGCCTGGCTGGTGTTTATCTGGCCCTCGGCAATGGCGACGGCACATTCCAGTCGCCGTACGGCATCCACCCATTTCTCGCCAGCAGCGGCCAGTTGGCCACGGCCGATTTCAATGGCGACGGCAAGCTCGATTTCGCCGTTGCCGACGAGGCCAACAATAGCGTGGATATATACCTGGGCGGACAGTTTTCCGGTTTCACGGTCAGCAGTACGCATACCGGCTCATTCATCGCCGGACAGACCGGCACATACCAGATCACGGTGACCGATCCAACGTTCGTCAACTCCACCAACCCGGTTATGGTGACGGATACGCTTCCGAATGGGATCACCGCGACTTCGATGAGCGGCTCCGGCTGGACCTGCACTCTGAACTCAGTGACCTGCACGCGGTCGGATTGGCTGTACAACAATTCCAGCTATCCGGTTATCACCCTGACGGTCAAAGTGGCGGCAGGTCTCGGGCCCTTTGTTATCTCGAATAGTGTATCGGCAACCATCGGCGGAACGATCCATTCAAGCACGGACCCGACCACGATCGTCCCGCCCACCACCATTACGCTCAGCGCGTCGCCAAACCCGGCGATGCAGGGACAGCCGGTCACGCTTACCGCGACTGTGTCGAGCGGCGCTACGGGAACGGCGATGTTCTTTCAGAACGGCAACGCCCTTCTTTCCGCGCCGGTGGTGAACGGCCAGGCGAGCATCTCCACGCGCCTGCTGCCCACCGGCAAAAACAGCATGGTCGCCAAATATGGCGGCGATGCCACCCACGGACCAAGTTCGGGCGCCATTTCGCTCACCGTGCAGTCGAGACCCGCCAACGGCTTCGCCCCTGCCGCCGAGTTCGCGACTGGGGCCGGCCCTCACGCCGTGGCGTCCGGCGATTTCAATCGCGATGGGAAAACCGACCTGGTGACGGTCAATTCCGGCGCCAACACCATCAGCGTGCTGCTCGGCAATGGGGACGGCACGTTCGCCACGAATGTGGACTACGCCGCCGGCACGAATCCTATTGCGGTAGTGGTCGCCGATTTCAACAATGACGGGCGGCCGGATATCGCGGTTGCCGCCCAGAATACCGTGCTCGTCTTCTTGGGAAACGGCGATGGCACGTTCCAGCCTGCAATCCCCACGCCGTTACTCAATGCGGGCTATCTGCTGGCCAGCGACTTCAACAACGATGGCATCGTAGACCTGGCGAGCGCCGGCACGAACTACAGTTTCACGGTGCTCACCGGGAATGGCGATGGAACATTCCGCCAGTCGTTCTATTACTTCAATACGACCGTTCCCGGCGAGGCGCTCGGAGACTTCAACGGCGACGGCAACTTCGACGTGTGCACGGAGTACGACTTGATGGCCGGGAACGGCGATGGCACATTCCAGGTGAATTATCTCTCATCGTCGTCTTGGCCGGCTCAGGGCTACAACTTCGCCTCCGGCGATTTGAACGGCGACGGCAAGCCCGACGTAGTCATCGCATGGAACGGCGGCGTGGAGGTCGCGTTAGGTAATGGCGATGGCACGTTCCAGCCGGCGGTGTCATACCCGACTAACGCCGCGCCAAGCTCCGTGCTGCTGGCCGACATCAACGGCGACGGCCAACTCGACGTGGTGATGGCCCAACAGTACACCAGCAACTTGAGCGTGTTGTTGGGCAATGGCGACGGCACGCTGCAGCCCGCTACATATGTTCCTCTACCATACAACCCGCAGAGCGCCGTGGCCGGCGACTTCAACGGCGACGGACTCACCGATCTCGCCGTCGTGAGTCCCAACAACAACAGCGTCACGGTGCTTCTGGGTGTGCTCTCGCCGGCTCTAGGCATCGCGAGCTCGCATGCCGGATCGTTTTCTTTCGGCGAGACCGGCGCGACGTATACCATCACGGTGACAAACAGCGGCCCCGGAATCACTTCCGGCGCCATCACCGTCACAGACACTCTCCCCACCGGGATGGTGGCAACCGCGATCAGCGGAGCCGGCTGGAATTGCACCCTGTCGAACCTGACCTGCACGGACTCCGCCTCGATGGGCGTGGGGGCAGTTTCCACCATTACCATGACGGTGAACGTCACTGCGACAAGCTCGGGTATCGTGGTCAATCAAGCGGCGGTCTCGGGAGGAGGATCTGCCTCGGCCTCCGGAGACGATCCCACGACGATTCTCGGACCGGCCATCACGTTCCAGACCGCTCCTGCCGGGCTGGAGTTCAGCATTGACAGCGGCGCGGCACAGACCGCTCCGCTGACTCTCCCAATGGCAACCGGAAGCCACACCATCGCCGTAGTATCACCGCAAGCCGGATCGCCGGGAGTTCAATATGTGTTCACCGGATGGAGCGACGGTGGCAGTGTCTCGCATGCCATCACGGTAGGAACCTTTTCCGCCACCTATACCGCGAGTTTCCAAGCGCAATACCAACTCACCGTTTCGACTTATCCGCAGACCGGTGGCTCGCTCAACGCAATCTCCGGCACTTATTACAACTCTGGCGCCACCGCTTCGCTCACCGCGATTGCCAACTCACCGCTGGTCTTCACCGGATGGAGCAACGGTGCCACGGCCAATCCGCTCCAGCTCACCATGAACGCACCTGCCTCCGTGACAGCTTATTTCGACGGCCCCGGCACCACCTGTACCATGACCGGCGATGCCACCGCCAGCATTGCCGATGTGCAGTACATGGTCAACGAAGCTCTGGGAATTGTGCCAGCGAACAACGACCTGAATGGCGATGGCGTGGTCAATATCACCGACGTCCAGAGAGTCGCCAATGCGGCGATGAACTTGGGCTGTCTCCACTGACGGAAAGCATGTCCCCGCCGGGAAGTGCGGTCCGAATCGCGTGGCCATTACAAGAACGAAGCTCCCTCGGCCCGGGTCTGCAAATCGCCACTCAGCAAGCGATCGAAGTTTTTCGTGACTCGTTGCTTCTCGGTCCACGAGCGCGCGGGCACGATCATTCAAGAGGCCTCACCGGTAGCCTGCCACCTTGACGCTGAGACGCGAGCCAACTTCCAGGAAAGTGGGCATTCCTTCCATTGACCCGTAGCATTCACGCCCGCGCGAAGCGATGCCCTCCGGTCGGATCGTCCGACGGGACCGGCCGGGCTCGCCGCGGGCCCGCTATCGGCCCGGTTTGACCGGCCGACAGCGCGGTACTCGAACTAGCACCGCAGTCAGAACCAAGGCAACCACGTAGGCGGGAACACCGGTGATGAGCGGCCAAACCAATAACGCGATGCGCAGCAGGCGCGGGTTGCCCGTTCCGGTTACCAATGAATGGACAATGGCAGCGGCCGCAAGCCCAAAAGCTCCGGCAGCAGCACCGAGGGCGACATGCAGCGCTGTTGAATGAAGCGAGCTGCGGATCCGGAATTGCTCGTAACCAATATGACCTGCGTAGACAACTGCGCTAACCATCCAGGCCGCCAGCCTCCAGAAGAATACGGATGGAAAGGATAGCGGGGCGAAGCCAACACCGATGATCAGGTACAGGGTTCCGGCAAGGAGCACGTAAGCAAACCAGCCGCACGAGATCCGCATTCTGCATAGTGTAGACTTTGTTGTCGGTCATCGGAAAGCGTTCAATCCGTCATCCCGGAGCCCCAGGAACACCCGGTTCCGGACGGCTACCTCGACTACCTGCGCCTTACGTTCCGCGGCGTCTGGACGAGGCCGGCCCGGCGAGAGTTCAAAAATCTACATTTTCAGATGACCGCTAACAATTCGAGAGAGAGGCGGGCCAACAGCCGCTGTTTTGCTGTGGGGCAAATTGAGCCCTGAAGCGCCTCACTGGCCGCCTCCGGTCGTATTGTCGCCGACCCCGAAGTCTAAGGTTGCGCCTCGTAAACCAGATTGAAGGGCGTCTCAGTGGCGCGGCGGAAGCGGGTGAAACCACCTTCCGTCACCACCTTCCGCATGCGCAATTCACCTGCTTGCGCCCCCAGGCACAGACCCACTTCCTGCGCGCGCGACGCCGGTGTGCAGATCATAGTCGAAGCGCAGTAGAAGACCCGGCCTATGGGGTTCAGATTGTTCTCCAGGTGGTCGTGCGCAAATGGCTCTACGATCATCCAGGCGCCCTCCGGATTCAACATCTCCCGAACGTGCTGTGCCGCTCCGATCGGATCGCCCATGTCATGCAGGCAATCGAAGAATGTCACGAAATCGTACTTGGCCCCGTGAAAGTCTTTGGCGGTAGCCACTTCGAAGCTCGCGTTCTTCACGCCCGCGCGGGCAGCGGAACGGCGCGCCCAGCCCACCGACGGGCCGTGATAATCGAAGCCCACAAATTGCGAGCTCGGGTATGCCTGGGCCATTAAGATGGTGGAGGCGCCGTGACCGCAGCCCACGTCCGCAACCCGGGCGCCTTGTTTCAACTTCTCTTCGATGCCATTAAGTGCGGGAATCCAGTTGCTGATCAGGTTCGCCGCGTAGTTTGGGCGGAAAAAGCGCTCCGTCCCTTCAAACAGGGCGGCATCGTGCTCATCCCAGCCGACCCCGTCCCCGGTGCGAAAAGCTTCCAGCAGTTTCGGCTCGTCTTTGATCACCGCACTAATGATGTGGAATGCTCCTGGGAGATAGGCCGGGCTGTCGGGCATAGCTAAAGCGAATGCCTGCTCGTCCGGCAGGGTAAACGACTTGTCGGCCGCATTGTAGGTGACATATCCTCCGGCGGCCTGCGCGGAGAGCCACTCCCGTACATACCGCGCATCGGTACCTGTCTTCGAAGCCAGTTCTTCCGCCGTCATGGCGCCGGCCCCGGCCATGGCGCGATACAATCCCAACTTGTCGCCAATCAGCACGAGCGCCGCATTCATGGCCGCGCCCATTTCACCCACCACTTGGCCCAGAAACTGATTGAGTTTTTCAGAATCGATCTGCATGTAAATCACCCTCCATCGCCGTTGCGAATTCACCCGTCGCGACGGCAGTGTGCCGATTATACACCACCATTTTGTGTGGTCGGCGTGCAGCGTATAATCGATGGGGGAGGGTCTGTGAAACTGTTGCCGCTGCTGCTCCTGATCGCACCCGCATTCGCGCAGACGGACCGCGTCGAACTGGTGTCCGACAAACCCGGCCGCGCGGAGGCGAAGGTATCCGGCATCCTGCTCCACGCCGATCAGGCTACGCTCAATCGCCAAACTAACGAGCTTCAAATGCGCGGCCACGTGCATGTCCTGCTGCCGGCGCGCGCCGACCACACCGCGGTTCGCTATGACGCGCGCGTCATCGTGACGGCTCAGCCGATCGGGCTCACGGCCGACCGTGTCACCGTGAAGAACGGACTGTTGGAAGCGGCAGGGAATGTCGTGATGTTGCCGATGGATGAAGATCTGTCGAAAATGCAGTTGCATGGTGACGAACTGTCGATGCTTCTAAAGATCGGGGACGCCACGCTGCGCGGAAATGTGAAGCTGACCGGTTTTCTCCCTAACCAACATGGGTCCGGGGCGGACTTTCCGCCCGATATTATCAAATAGCTGCTTCGCGCGTTGCGCGCCAGGATCGCGCACTCCTGATATGTCGTGTAACCGTTCAAAGTCGCGACTGGCGGGTTGGTATTAAACTGATCATGAAAAGCGAAGTGTTCGGCGGCACCACGTATCCGCTCGGATAGCTGAAGTGCTCCGTGTAGGAGCCCGGACCGGTGAATGGCAGCGCGTAGTCGAGGCTGGCGGGGTTGTTTCCCACTCCTAACGAAAACGAGTACGTGCCGGAGTCGGCGGGATTCACGTCCATGCTGGTGATGACGAAGCTCTGGTTCGCCGGCGAAGTGAAGATGCCGATGAGCGTAAAGCATGAGGTGTATGTCTTGTCCGCGGGAGAGCACGCCACGGTGGTAATCTGTCCGGCCTGATGGGTTATTGGTAATGTTCAACAGACAGGGTTAGCACTCCGGCTGCGAGAATTCGCTCGCGGGGTGCCCTCTGGGCCCGGCTCATTATTCAGTGCCTACAGAGCCGCGACCGCGAGGGAGCGGTGCTTTTATCAGCGCTTGAGTGCTTCCACCATCTGCTTGGAGGAAAGATAATTGAAGCGTTGGAGTTCCTTGCCCGAGGAATCCAGCACAATCACTGTCGGGTACCCCGCCACGTGAAATCGGCCGGCGAGATCCTTCTCCAGGTCGCCATCGAGTTTCACCCCGACATAGCCGGCGTTCAGTACCGCCGCCACCTCCGCGTCGGTCCAAATCCATTCGTCCAGCGAATGACACGGTCCGCACCACGAGGTCCAGAAATCCACGATCAATTTCTTCCCCGATTCCCTCGACTGTGCCGTTCCCTTTCCGAGATCGGCCGCGATCCACGGAAACGGCTGCGATGTCCGCGGACGGGCGCGTTCCCCCGCCAGCGTATCGTCGGGCGCGCGATCTTCCGCCTTGGTGATCGCGCGATCGACAACGGCGAAAGTCAACTGCCGGCCCTCCGGACTCACTCCGCGGAATTCCAGCACCAGTTCCTTGCCGTCCGCATTCGCCACAAACATATACCGGTTGGTCCGCCGCGCTTCCTGGTAAGACAACACGCGCCTGGGAGCTTCGTTCTCGGATGCGGCCAGAACCGACCATTCGTCCTTGGCGTCAAAAACCGCATTGTTGTCGGCATCCATGACCGCGACCAACGCCTCGATGCCATCGATGCTCACCCTGCCCGTTCGCCACGAGCGAACCGAATAGCGAATCAAGTCCGGCGCTTCCTCGCCTTCCCGCACCGCCCAGAATTCGACGGTATAGGGTTCGATAACGCCGGCTCCGTATAGAATCGATATTTCAACCGGCTTAAAGGAGGACCACCATGCCTTGGTTTTTTCGTTCATGGTGGGCTTCGCCGTCAGCGCCGGGCCGTCGTCGCTGAAATCGCCGTTCCGGTTGCGGTCGATATAGAGCCGGCAGAGATCCTGGGGGTGATCGGCGTCCGCCGTGACGAGAATTCGCTCCCAGGACTCCTGGTTCGGACCGACCATCATGATGCCGGTTTTCGCCGGCCGGGCGGCGCCTTCCGGCAGCGTCGCGTTCGCCGGCAGATCGGAAAGCTTGACCTGGGTGCCATAAGGGCTGAAATTAGGCGTCGGCCCGTTTCCCGGCGCCCCGTAGGCAAGGTCCACGTGAAAAATTCTCTCCGGCTGCGCGCCGAGCGGCCCAATCGCTAATAGAATGCCCAACCAGGCGAGCACTCGCCAGAACGTCATGGTGCGGGTCCTCCTCGCTCCTACTCGATTCTTGCACCATTTGACGGCATGAGCGACGCCGCGGACGGAGTCCCTTACGTGCGGGATCCGCGCAACTGATAGAGTCCGAAACCTGCCAGGCCGCAGATCAGCGCCAGTATTGCCGCGGGCGACACCAGCACGGGCGCCGCGGTGGGCTGAGGCGCAGAAGGGGGCAGCCCGGGAGTGGCTTGGAAGGTTACGCCGCTAACGCTCGAGAACGTCACGCTCCCAAGACTCGTCGGAACATCGACGAATTGCGCCAGGTGAGTAATCGTCAGCGGCAACGGCCCGATTCCCGATCCCAGATTGTACTCGGAGATTGCCCCGTTACTTCCATCCAACAGGTCATCCAGGACGGAATCCGTGATCCCAACCCAACTCAAGATCTGACTGGCGAACACGTGCTCCCCGTGGGTAAAGGTTCCCGTGATTCCGCTGATGCGAATTCCCGCTCCTGCCACGTCCGGCGTCACCCAAATCCCCTGGCCGGCGCTTGTAATCAGCGTCGTGTCGGTCGTGACTGTGAGCACGAATGGGGCATTCGTGAGGGGCGCGGAACCGATTGTTCCCGTCGCCGTGCCTTGGATCGTAAAACGTGATCGGGCCGGCGATACACGCTTGTGACGAGCGTGGCTGCGGCGACAGCGCTGCGAAGCAAATGATCGTTCCTTTCCGTGGGAACCATAACAGCATTCGCGAGATTCCGCAATGTCAGGTGCCCGGCGGAGGTCGAAAAAAACTTCTCCGGCCACCGATGAGTTTCACCCTGCTCGCCTGTTTTACAGAGTAGAAGGGCAACTTAAAAAAGGAGAAATCGTCATGAACATCACCAACAAAACAGTCTTGATCACCGGCGCCAGCCGCGGAATCGGCCGGGCGCTCGTCAACGAAGCACTGAATCGCGGCGCGAAGAGGGTGTATGCCGGCACGCGCGGCCCGCTCGACATTACCGATGATCGCGTCACGCCCCTCACCCTGGACGTGACCGACGCTTCGCAGATCCAACGGGCCGTCGAAGCGGTCGCAAGCCTCGACGTCCTCATCAATAACGCCGGCATCGCCTTATACGACGACCTGAGCGATCTCGATATCGTCGAACGCCATCTGGCGGTCAATTTCGTAGGCATGCTCAAAGTGACTTACGCGTTCCTGCCGCTCGTGCGGCGTTCCCACGGAGCCATCGTCAACAACCTGTCGTTGGCGTCGCTCGCTGCCTTGCCGGTCATACCCTCCTACTCCATTTCCAAGGCGGCCGCGTTCAACATGACGCAGTCGCTGCGAGCGCTGCTGGCCGCTCAGGGCGTATCGGTCCACGCGGTCGTGCTGGGCCCCATCGACACCGATATGAACCGCGGCTTCGAAATCCCGAAGGCCTCGCCGGAATCCGCCGCGGCCGGCATCTTCGATGGCTTGGAAAAAGGCGAAGACGACATCTTTCCCGACCCCGCGTCCCGCTCCATCGCCGAAGGCTGGCGCACCGGCGTAGTCAAGGCGCTCGAGCGCCAGTTCGCGGCTTTCGTGCCGAAGACCGGCGCGAGTCTCGCATAGGAGAGAAGAACATGACCAGTCAGAATTTCACCACGGCCTTTACCGTAGACCAATCTCCCGAGGAAGTCTTTGCCGCCGTCAACAATCCTCGCGGCTGGTGGTCGGAAGAAATTGAAGGGGGCACCGACCAACTCGGCGATGAGTTCACGTATCATTACCAAAACGTCCATCGCTGCCGGATGAAAATAACCGAATTCGTCCCTGGCAAAAAAGTCGTCTGGCGCGTATTGGACAACTACTTCGATTTCACGGAAGAGGAGAGCGAGTGGACGGGCACGGACATCAGTTTTGAAATCTCGCGCAAGGGTGACAAGACCGAGCTCCGCTTCGCTCACCTGGGATTGGTCCCCGAGTATGAATGTTTCGATGTCTGCTCCAACGCGTGGGGCTCTTATATAAATGGCAGCCTGCGGAGCCTGATCGCCACAGGTAAGGGAAAGCCCAACCCCAAGGAATTATGAGCCGCTAACCCAAAGGAATACTGAGCCGCGACCGCAAGGGAGCGGTCCTGAATAACAGGAGAACAATTATGACGAATCAAAGTTACACCACATCTTTTACCGTGGACCAATCGCCCCAAGAGGTCTTCGACGCCATTAACAACGTTCGCGCGTGGTGGGGCGAAGAGATCGATGGCTCCGCAGGCAAACTCGGCGACGAGTTCGAGTTCCGCCACCAGGACATTCATCGAAGCGTTCAGAAGATTACGGAATTCGTGCCCGGCAGGAAGGTCGTGTGGCACGTGTCGGACGCACGCCTGAACTTCGTCAAAGAGAAGAGCGAATGGAAAGGCACCGACATCGTCTTTGAGATCGCCTTCAAGGACGGCAAGACCGAACTCCGCTTCACGCACGCCGGCCTGGTTCCTGCCTTCGAATGCTACGGCGGCTGTTCCGGCGCGTGGGGCTTTCTGGTCAACGATAGCCTGCGCAGCCTGATCACCACCGGGGAAGGGAAGCCGATCCGCAAAGAAAAAGGAATGGTAAAATGACCGCAAAGATCACTGGAGGGGCTCAATGTCGGGCGCCATGGCGACGCCGGAACAATCTCGCAACCCGGAATTTGAACAGCTCGCCGAACCGTTCCGCCGCGAAATCAAATTCCACTGTTACCGCATGCTCGGCTCCCTGGACGATGCCGAAGACCTCGCGCAGGAAACCTATCTGCGCGCCTGGCGCGGCTTCCACAGCTTCGACAGCTTCGAGGGCGGAAGCTTTCGCGCGTGGCTCTACCGGATCGCCACCAATGCCTGCCTCAATGCGCTCGCCGGCCGCAAATACGTACGGCGGCTGCTGCCGCACCAGATGGCGCCCGCCGCCGTCGGGATGCCGGATGGCGCCCCGGCAACCGAGGTGGCCTGGCTCGAACCTTACCCGGACTCGAACCTGCAGGATATCGCCGACAGCGCGCCGAATCCCGGGGCGCGCTATGCGTCCCGCGAGGCCGTGCAATTAGCTTTTGTCGCCGTCATCCAGCAGTTGCCCCCGCGCCAGCGCGCCGCGCTCCTGCTGTGCGATGTGCTCGGGTGGGCCGCCGCGGAAGCCGCCGCGTTGCTGGGCGCCACTACTGCCTCCATCAACAGCGCTCTCCAGCGGGCGCGCGACACGCTTGCGAAATCCTATCCCGGCGGCCGGCCGCCGGTATCTTCACCGCCCGATCCTGCGCAGCAAAAGCTCCTCGGCCGCTATCTCCAGGCTTGGGAAGGGCATGATCTCGATGGCTTCGCGGCCCTCCTCAGAGAAGATGCCACCTTCACCATGCCGCCGTGGCGCCAGTGGTACGCCGGCCGCGAGGCGATCCGGTCCTTCTTCGAAATGGCGTGGAAAACCTGCAGCGGCCTTCGCCTTCTGCCGGCAGCGGCCAACGGGCAACCGGCTTTCGCCGTCTATGCCCGCCCCGGCGCGGGCGAGCCATTCGCCGCGCACTCCATCCATGTGCTCACGCTCGCTAACAATGCGATTTCGACCATGACCCTGTTCGTCCCGCCCACCGGCCCGCGCTTGTTTCCCGCCTTCGGACTTCCACCCAGCCTCCCGGACGCTGCCAACGGATGAGGCTCAGCCATTCCGGCGAACGATGAGCAGCGTCACGTCGTCGTGCTGCGGAGCCGTGCCGCGAAAACGCACCACATCCCGCAGGACCCCGTCGGCCATCGCTGCCGCGTCCCGCTCGCGGCCATCCCGCAACGAATCGATGAGCCGCTCTTCGTCGTAGGCATTGCCCTCCGGATCTTGCGCTTCCGTAATGCCGTCGGAATACAGGACGAGACTCTCGCCACCATCGAGTGCCAGATGGCCGATGGTGTACCGGCTGTCACCGAAAAGTCCCAGGGGCAACCCCGTGGAATCCACACGGCCGGTTCCATCGTGCCGGAAAATCAATGGAGGGCAGTGGCCGGCATTGCACAAGTGGATGCCACTCTCATCCGCCAGACCGGCCACCAGCGTGGCATAGTGCGTGGAGGGAGTGCCCTCGCAAAACAGCCGGTTGGCCCGCACCACCACGTCGCTGAGAGGCAAGTCCAGCGACAGCAGACTGCGGAAGATCGCGCTGAGATGGGTCATGAGCAGGGAAGCCGCGACGCCTTTTCCGGCGACATCGCCAAGCGCAAAGAAAAGAGACCGGCCATCCGGGGAAGCCACAATTTCACAGTAATCTCCGCCCACCACCCCCAGCGGTTGGTAGCGGTAATGCGTCGACCACCGCCCGGCGGAAATGTCCCTCGCCGGGAGAAGGCTCGTCTGGATCTGGGTCGCCAGCGCGAGGTCCTGTTCATGAGCCCTGCGTTGCTCCGCGTTGAGGTGATCCAGGCAAAATCGCACCAGGGGATTGTCCGCCAGGCGGTCGGCTTCGATGGTGTCGTGGCAAACCTCGCATATGCCGTAGGATCCGTTGTCGATCCGGGCGAGAGCAGCATCGATTTCGCCGAGGAGCTCATTGATGTATTCCGCCGAAACCGAATGCGCGGCCGCCACGAGACGCGCGCGTTTCTCAATAATTCTGGGCCGCATGTCGTGAATCGCGGAGGCGGAAGCAGCGTTCATAAGAATCTCCGGAGTCTCTCTATATTGTGCCGCATCCGCGTGGCGCCGAGCCGCTTCGAAAAACGCTTTCGCCTCGTGATGAGCTAAGCCGGTTTTAGCAGAGCGGGTGTGGGCTGCATTAGTTTAGCAGGCTGCCGGAAAAGGCACATAGGCCGCCGATAAACGCAGATGAACGCGGATAAGTTTGTTTTCAATCGGCGTTTATCGGCGTTCATCGGCGGCTGGTCGAAGCGATTCTCACTCCGTCCGCAGTGCCTGGATCACGTCCACCCGCGCCGCCCGCGCCGCCGGCACCACCGACGCAATCACCGCGGCCAGCAGCAGTACCAACGCCGACCCGGCCACCGGCAGCACGCCGGGCATTTTCACTTCTCCCAGGAAGCTGCCCGCCAGTTGCGCCAGCCAATAGCCGCAGGCAAACCCGGCCGCCAGTCCGCCGATGGCAATCGCCGCGCCTTCCGCCATCACGCGAAACAGCAGATTCCGCGGCTGCGACCCGACCGCCAGCCGGATGCCGAACTCCCGCGTGCGCCCGCTCACCGAGAACGCCAGCACGCCGGCAATCCCCACCACCGCAATCAGCAGCGCCACCCCGCCGAACACGCCCGATACCACTGCGTTCAGCCGCTCCGGCGAAAGTACCTGCGTCCGCACATCGGCCAGAGTCTGCGCGTTTTCCACCGGCTGGTCGGAGGATAGCTTCCGCACCAGATGCGTGATCGGCGTCACCAAAGCGGTCGGATTCGAGCTCACGTGAACGAACAGCACGCCGCCCCCCATCAAGGTTTCCTGGTCGTATGGGCGGTAGACCGTCATCATCGGTTTGGGCACCAGGTCGACGTCGTCCACGTCGGCCACCACGCCGATAATCCTCAACGGCTTCTCGCTCAGAAAACCGGGTACCGCCTTCAGAATCGGGTCGGTCCAGTTCATGTAATGACCCAGAACGTTGCCCGCGGGAAACACTTTGCGTGCCACGCTCTCGCTGACGATGGCCACGTGCTCGCTGTCGGCGCGGTCGGCATCGGTGAAATCGCGGCCTTCGAGCATTGGCAGGCCGACCGTGGCGAAGAAGCCGGGCGTAATAACGCGAATCGTGGCGCGCCGGGCCTCCTCGCCCAGCGCTGCTTCGTGCCCGTCCGGGGCGAACTGGAGAGTGCCGAAATTGTTCCCGTCCCGCCAGGGAACCAAGGAACCCACGCTGACATTCTCCACGCCCGGCAGTTCCCGGATCTGCCGGGTCATTTCCTTGTAAAGATCCACGATCTGCTGCGGCGTTCTCCCGGTGTGCATCTTCGGGACATCGACGCTGAGCACATGATGGGTATCCAGTCCTGCTTGCTGCGCCTCCAGCGAAAGCAGCGTGTTGACCGTCGCGCCCGCAGCCGCTACCAGCACAAACGATGCGGCCACCTGAACCAGCGCGAAAATTCGCAGCTTGCGATTGGCAGCGCCGGTGAACCGCGCGCTGGCAGTCGCCAGGCCCGGACCCATGCCCGGTCCGGACGAGGGCAGCCGCGGAATGAACGCCAGCAGCGCCGCCGCCGCGATGGCAAGTCCCGCCCCTACCCATAGCATGCTCGCATCCACGGTGAGATCGAGGGCCCGAATGGAATATCGCGAGATATATCGGGAAAGCACCGACAGCAGCGGGTCGGCGATCAACAGTCCCAGAACCGCGCCGCCCGTACACAGCAGCAGGCTCTCGGTCAACAGAATCCGGCGTAGCGCAGCAGAACTGGCGCCCATCGCCACCCGAATGCTCAATTCGCGGTCCCGGCGTATAGTCCGGGCCAGAAGCAGGTTCGCCACATTGGCGCACGCGATGACGAAAACCAGCACCGATCCGATGGTCAGCACCAGCAGGATGGTCCGCGCTCCATGCGTGAGCTCGTCGCGCAGCCGATCGGCGTGGATCTCATAATCGGCTTTGGCTGGATAGGCCTCGGGCTCGGGATGCTCCGTCTTCATCGCTCCGTACACCGTACGCAATTCCGCGCGCGCCTGTTCGAGGCTGACGCCCGGCGCCAGCCTGCCGAACAATTCCGTCATCCGATGGAGTCGGCTGGTCACCATGGTGGCCGAAAGATGATGCGCGCTGGTCACCACGTTGCCGATGATTTCCGTTTCCTGCGGATAAGGAACGCTGGGTTCCAGAACGCCCACGATGGTGGCCGGCCGCGCATCGATGAACGAATCGAGCCGGATCGTCTTGCCCAGCACCGAAGGATCGCGCTTCAGGTCGGTCGACCAGAACCGGTACGTCAGCACCACCACGCCGGGGGCCTTGGGGCCGTCATCGTGCGCGTCCAGCAGCCGCCCCAGCACCGGGCGCAATCCCATCACCTGGAAATAGGAACCGCCCACTACACCCGCGCGCACCGTGCGAGGTTCGCCCAGCCCTATCAAGGTGAACCCGACTTCGGAGAAATCTCCGAACGCGTTCAGGGTTTTCACGCGCGAGCTCAAATCCGCGATCTCGGGCATGGAAAATGTGACGTCGCGCGTGTTGTTGGTGCTCTGCCGGATGTAAATCAGGCGATTTTCGTCCCGGTTCACCAGCGGGCGCAGCAGCACGCTGCGGAGCAGGCTGAACATCGCCGCATTGGCCCCGATTCCCAGGGCCAGGGTCAGCACCACCGTGGCCGTGAAACCCTTTACGCGGTAGAGCGCTCGGATGCCAAGCTTCACTTCCCGCAGGAAAGACGCGATATGATCCATCATTCCGGTTGCTCCTGAGTGGCGTTCACGGTGACTGGGCAAGCCGCTCTCCCCTATCATGTTACTGACAATAAACGCCCTTGACTACCCGCGCGGTTCCCCTGGTGTTCGTTTTCGGAATTCTGCGTTCACAACGGGACAACCTGGCCGGAAACGCGGATGCGGTATAGGTAGCTTTCCCGGCCTCCCGCGTCGCGCCGTGTGCCAGCCCGCACTCCTCCGATCTTCTCCACCGCTCGCTGCGAGCGGATATTGTCCGGCGCAACCAGTAGAATCACATTCTCCACGAACCGGAAAGCGTGCCGCAGCATGAGCCGCTTCATTTCGCCGTTGTACGCACCGCCCCAATGGGACCGGGCGAGGAACGTCCAGCCGATCTCCACTTCGCTTCTCCGCTCATCGTATCCATGGAAGCGTGACGATCCGATGACTTCGCCGCTCGCCGCGTCGATCGCGAGTAACGTCCCGCCGCAATCCATCGCCTCGCGAAAGAAAGCGCGAAACATGTCCTCCTGGTATCGATCCTTTACGGGATGCTGCTCCCAGATGAGCGGGTCCGAAGCCGCTCGGTAAAGATCGCGATAATCGTCCTCCCGCAGCGGGCGAAGCTGGACCAGTTGGCCGTTTAGCGTGGGCTGGTAATCGAAGGGCACGCTTCACGCCAGCTTGTACGGACGCCCCCGGTACATGCCGATGCGTTCCACACTGCGCACGCGGATCAGTTGCACGCTCACGTTGTCTCCGCCGTCACTGGCGTTGGCGGCGTCGATTAACTCGCGGGCAGCCGCCTCCAACTCCGCACTCCGCGCCACGATTTCCGCCATCTCCGCCGAGGAGATCGCGCCGTGCAACCCATCCGAACACAGCAGCAGAAGGTCGCCCGCCAGGACCATGTGCTCGGCAGTATCGGCGCCCACGAACATGGCGCCGCCGAGAGAGCGGGTGAGCACGTGTCGCGTGTCAGCCTCGGCAGCGCCGCGCCCCGAAATCAGCCCCAGCCGTTCCTGTTCGCTCCCCATCGTATGATCGCGCGTGAGCGATCGCGCGCGCCCGCCGCGAATCAGGTAACAGCGGGAATCGCCCACGTGCGACACCACTGCGCGATCGTGCCGCAACGCGCATGCCACCAAGGTGGTGGCCATCTGCGCGCCGCGCGGCTTTTCCTTGAGGCCGCATTCGAATACCTTCTCGTTGGCGCTTTGCACCAGGCGCGGCATGAGCGACCGCAACGGTTGATCGCGGCCGGCGCTCCGAAACTCCGCCAGCAGGGTTTCCACCGCGGTGCGCGAAGCCACCTCGCCTTTCTCCTGCCCGCCGACCCCGTCCGCCAACACGAACAGCCAGCCGTGAGTCTGCGCCCGCTCGGGAACTTCAGGGATGGCGCAGCCGAGGTAATCCTCGTTGTGGTCGCGTACCCGCCCGCGGTCGGTCGCTTGGGCGTAGTCGAGTTCCATGGGTGATACTATGCTACCGGGTCTGCGCTCGGCCGCTCGACCAGCGTGGTGCGCCCGCTCGCCTTCGTGGACCGCAGGAAATAGATCCAGCCGTAAATGCCCCACACGGCAGCCACCCCGAGCGCCAGCAGCGGCTCCATCTTGGTGCCGTATCCCAGAAACGGACCCACCAGGTAAAAAGCCATGCAGGCCAGGTTAGCCACCAGCCCGAATACCGGAATCAGGAGATGCCGCACCGGACTGTATTTCGGATGCCGGTGAAAAGCCACCATGCATAGCACGCAGCTCAACGCGTATAGCACGAACGTGCCGAAGTTCGACGCCAGAGTCACCGTGATGAGCGAGTTGGGCAGCGCCGCCATTTTGTCGTGCGAGAAATATCCGAAGCTCGACCAGAAGCCCTGCGGCAACCCGCGGACAGTCGCGTCCGTGAGCGCCCCGGCGTCACCGAACAGATTCGAAACCGTGAGGCAGCCCACCACCGCCGAGATCGCGGCCAGCGCCCAGATGGCGCGGTGCGGGGTGAGATTCTGCCCGTGCAGCAAGCCCATGGAATCGGGCAATTCTTCGTCCTTGCCCATGGCGTAGGTGACCCGCGCGCCCGTGTTCATGCAGGAAAGCGTGGTGCCGATGAGCGCCAGGAAGACGGTGAACGCTTCGAATTCCATGAAGATGCGTCCCCTGCCCGGCCCGAACAGCGCGTTGCCCACCATCACCATCATGTCGCCGATGGGCGCGGCCGATCCCGTCGCGGTTTGCATGGTATAACCGCTATTCAGGAAGTAATTCGCCGCGAAATATTCGAACAGGTAGCAGATTACTCCTTGCACCAGCAGCGACGTCACCACCGCAATCGGAATATGCCGCTTGGGATCTTTCGCCTCGCCGCCCATCGAGGTCACCGATTCGAACCCCACCAGAATCAGGATCGCGATCGTCGCCTGCACGAACATCCAGCCGAAATTGTGTATGCCGACCACCGAACTGGCAGTCGGATGGGCGAGGAAGTTGCCGTGATCGTCTTTCTCCGCGTAGGAGATTTGGAACGGTACCGGCTTGCCGCTGGCGTCCAGCAGGGGTTTGGGAACTAACGCGCTGTCGCGCACGATGACATCCGCAGGCTTCCCGTCCACCATCTGTTTTTGCGTGGCGAACTGATAAGTGTAAGCGTCGCCCGAAACGGAATCGAACTGGTACGCCACGCTTCCCGGAGGGTGATTCATGCGATAGCCCAGCGCCATCACCGAAAACACGATCAGGGCGCTGATCTGAATCACATTGATCGCCACGTTTACCGACGTCGACCCGTTGATGCCGCGATGCGCGATATAAGCGATGGCGAACGAAAATATGATCGCCACGGCCATCATGAACATCGGTCCGGGATTGGACGCGCTCATGAAGGTGGGCCAGATGGTTCCTGTGAGATATCCCACCAGAACCCCCATCACTCCCACCATCACGCCGGGATAAATCCAGTAGTAGAGGTGCGAGCCCCATCCCACGATGAACTTCGACAGGCGCGCGTAAGGCCAGGCGGTCTCATGATTGAGAAACGCCTGTTCCGCGAAGAAATAGGAGCTGCCCGTGCCGGGATACAGCTTGGCCATCTCCGCGTAGCAGACCGCGGTGGCGAGACAGAGCAGGAGGGCAAAGACGATACCCAGCCACATGGCCGGCGCGGTCGCTCCCGCGGTGCCTTGAGCCACAAACGTGAGCCACAGAAAAGCCCCGGGAGCGATAAGGGCCATGGCATTCATCGTCAACCCCGTGAGCCCCAGGGTCGGTTTCATGACTGGTGAATTGTCGGCCATCTGATTTATTAGGTCAGTCTAGGGCTCCCGGCCGTCTCATTGGAAATAGATAATTTTTATCGGCGCAATGGTGTTGCGCGGATTAGTTATCCTAGGGCGATGACAGCTCTAATGCTGGTGCTTTGCCTGCTGGCATGTCTGGTGCCGCTGGCAAGTGCCGGGCTGGCCCTGATGAATTCGGGGCTGAGCCGATCGCGCAGCGCCGCGCACGCCATGCTGGCGCCGCTGTGCGTTACCGCGGCGGCGGTGCTGGCGTATTTCGTGTGCGGATGGTCGTGGCAGTCGTTCCCCGGCGGGGACCACGCCATCACCGTGCCAGGAGCCTCTTGGAACTGGATCGGTTTTGAACCGCTTTTCATGCGCGGCATGGGTAATAGCCCGGCCGCGTGGCTCCAGATGTTCAGCGTGGCGCTGGCCGCCATCATCCCGCTGGGCGCGGCCGGAGAGCGCTGGCGTCTCGGCGCCGCCTGTGCCTCCACCGCGATCTTCGCCGGCTGGACCTACCCGCTCTTCGCGCATTGGGTGTGGGGCGGCGGTTGGCTCGCCCAACTCGGCTTTCGCGACGCCGGCGGGTCTTCCACCATTCAAGTCGTAGGAGGGCTGACAGCGCTGGCGATGGCGCGCCTGCTCGGACCGCGCCACGGCAAATACGATTCCGCAGGCGTGCCCGCCGCCTTTCCCGGCCATAATGCCGTGCTGGTGCTGTTCGGCTGTTTTCTCACCTGGGTAGGATGGATCGGACTGAACGGCGCCGGCAGCCTGCTGTTTGCACCCGACAGCGCGAACACGGGGGTCATCGCCATCAACACCACGCTTTCCGCCGCCGCCGGATTGCTTGCCGCCGCCGCGCTAACCCGCGCGCGTTTCGGCCGGCCCGATGCGTCGCTGTGCGCCAATGGCTGGACCGCTGGCCTGGTGGCGTCGAGCGCTGCCTGCCCCTGGATGGCGCCGGCTGCCGCGGCGTTCGTGGGAGCCGTCGCCGGCCTGCTGGTGACGTATTGCGTCGAATTGCTGGATGTGCGCTTGCGCATCGACGATCCCGCCGGTTCCATCTCCGTTCACGCCGCCGGCGGAATCTGGGGAGTGCTCGCCGTCGCTCTCTTCGGACCCGGAAAATGGTCGGCGCAACTCGCCGGCATCGCCGCCCTGTTGCTCGTCGTGCTGCCCATGACCTGGGCGCTCAACTGGCTCCTGAATCGCTTCTACCCCCAGCGCGTTTCGCCCGATGGCGAACCGCACGGTCTCGATCTGTACGAATTGGGCGCGGGCGCATACCCGGAATTCGTCACCCGCCGCGACGATTTTCGTCCCAGATGATTTCCTGACGCCTTCCTTACGATTCCTTTATGCCTCTACCCTTAGAATGGGGCGATGACCGCCGTCGATCAGCATGCGGGTGATACCATTAGCGCTCCGGCAATCTCCATGGCGGCACTCCGTCCCGGTGACCAACTCAGTCACTACCGCATCGAGGAACTGGTGGCGCGCAGCGGCATGGCGTCCATCTATCGCGCTACCGATCTGCACAACGGCCGCCCCGTCGCCATCAAGGTGCCCCACCCCGATATGGAAGCCGACCCCGTGCTGTTCGACCGCTTCATGCGCGAGATCGAAATCGGCGAAAAGCTCGACCACCCCGGCGTCATGAAAGTGCTCGATCACGGCGAGCCCGGCCGCGTTTATATGGTGATGGAGTGGGTGGACGGGCGCCTGCTCCGCAAGGTGCTGGCGGAAAATCGCAAGCTGCCGGCGGAGCGCGCGAGCAAAATCGTCATCGCCACCTGCGATGCGCTCGACTACATTCATCGCAACGGCGTCGTACACCGCGATCTCAAGCCCGAAAACATCATGATCGGCAAGGACGACAGCATCAAGCTGATCGATTTCGGAATCGCCGCCAAAACCGGCGCGCGGCGGCTTACTTTCGGCAAGCTTTCGCAGCTCGCCGGCACGCCCGACTACATTTCGCCCGAGCAGGTGAAGGGCAAACGCGGCGATGGCCGCAGCGACATTTATGCGCTGGGCGTGATCCTCTACGAAATGCTCACCGGCGCCACGCCGTTCGAAGGGCCGAACCCGTTCGCAGTAATGAACGACCGGCTGGTGAACAATCCCGTGCCGCCGCGCGAACTCAATCCCGAAATCTCGCCCCAATTGCAGGAAACGATTTATCGCGCCATGGAGCGTGAGCCGCAGGACCGCTATTCCACCGCCAACGAGTTCGCCTGGGACCTGGAACATCCCGAAGAAGTGGTCCCCGCCGAGCGCGCCGAACTGCGCCAATGGAAGCGCCGCGGCCCCTCCTGGCTGAAACGCACTCTTTTCTACATTGCCATGGCGCTGATCCCGGTGGTGGTGTTCGGCCTGCTGTACCTGATTGCCAGGCATTAAGCTGGAATCATGGGGCTCGCGCGTTTCCTGATCATAGCTGGCGTGGTGCTGATCGTCGCCGGCCTCGCTGTGACGTTCGGCGGAAGGCTGCCCATCCGCCTCGGGCGCCTGCCCGGCGATATCGCCATCCACGGCAGGAATTCGAGTTTCTATTTCCCCATCACTACGTGCATTCTGCTGAGCGTCGTGCTCTCGCTCGTGCTGTGGATTTTGCGGCGGTGAGGGAGAGCGGCCGATCGCGAGCGGCGAAGTTCACCAGTTCTCAAGGGCCAAATCTTCAACTGCGGCGAAGTGCTGGTCTCGTGTGACGAGAACAAGTCCATGGCATGTTGCGGTGGCGGCAATCCAAATATCGTTCTCGGGAATGGGCCGCCCTTTGGCGCGAAGCTGGTTCCTCAGACGTCCGTATTCACGCGCCACCTCCAAATTGCATGGAAGCAGTGGGCATGCGGCCGCAAATCGCTCCACTTTCGCGGTGTTCTGCGCCGACCGCCCGGATTTGGCGGCGCCGAAAAGCAGCTCACCAATCACGATCGCAGAGATGAATACTTGCGCTGCCAGATCCAACCTCGACAGCACTTCAGCGTCAGCTTCAAACAGGGCAATGACGATGTTGGTATCGAGGAGGTATCTACCAGTCGACGGCATCCACCTGCTCGCAGCCCTCTTCAATGGCTTCTGTCATCTCGCGGGCAGCCCCGTGATCCAGATATCCGGAGAATCGACGCAGTGCCGATCCGGGTTGGCCAGCTTGGGGCGCGGTTCCCAACGACGATACGAATCGCAGCACCTGCTCTTGCAAATCCGGTGGCAGTTTGTCGACTCGCGCGGCAATTTCTGCTCTGATGTCCATTAGCGCCGACCTCCCTATTTCAGAATACGCCTGCGAAAGCCCCGCCGCTTATCGCAGCCGCCCCATTTTACTCAACGGCCAGTAGCAGAACACCGCCTTGCCGTAGATGTACTTGCGCGGGACCGTGCCCCACACGCGGCTGTCGCTCGATGAATTGCGATGGTCCCCAAGCACATAATATTCGTCGGGCTCAACTACCACCTCCGGCCGGCTGACATCGTCGCGGTAGTCGGGCTCGACGTAGTCCTCCTCGAGCGATTGACTGTTCACGAAAACCTGGCCGTGATCGATGCGAATATGGTCTCCGGGAAGGCCGATCACCCGCTTGATGTAGGATTTCGACGGGTCGCCGGGAAACTCGAATACCACCGTGTCGCCGCGCTCGATGTTGCCCAGGCCGAACCGGTAGGTGAATTTGTTGATGAAGATCCGCTCCTGGTCGCTCAAGCCCGGCATCATGCTGGTGCCTTCGACCTTTACCGGCTGGTAGATGAAGACAATCGAAACCACCGCGATCAGGATGGAGAAGGCCAGGTCGCGCGCCCACGAGAGCGCATTCCACACGCCCGCGCGGACGCTAGGCTTCGGCATTTCTTTTTCGAGGGACGGGACTGTGGAGACTTCTGGACTATCTTGCTCGGGCATCCCTACCTGTCCATACCATTAATTATAGACGGACGACCGGGCTTTCAGCCTACGGTAATGATCGGATGTATCAGAGGAGAGCCCCCGACAACGCGATCGCGTAAAGACCCTGTCCAGTAATCTCGGCTACCGGCATCGAATCGCTCTCCCCGGCTCGGCGAGTTGGCAATCCGGCGGCCAGAGACTACGGGGTTTATTATCAATCCGACGTGGGTGGGAGGCGTGTGCCGCGCGCGACACACCGATTGCCCGGCCGCGCGGCTCGGAAGGGCTACCGCGCCGCCATCAGCGCCCGCAGACGGCGCGCCCGCTCGGGTGCCCGGAGCTGGCGCAACGCTTTGGCTTCGATTTGCCGGATCCGCTCGCGGGTGACGTCGAATTCCTGGCCGATCTCTTCCAAGGTATGCTCCCGCTCGCAGCCGATCCCGAACCGCATCCGGATCACCTTTTCTTCCTTGGGCGACAGCGTCTTCAGGATGCCGGCCGTTTCATCGCGGACGTTGGACTCAATCACCGCGTCCACCGGCGAACCGACCCAGCGGTCTTCGATCAAATCTCCCAGCGCGGATTCCCCGTCGCGGCCAACGGGCGTTTCGAGCGATACCGGATCGCGCGAAATGGTCTTCAGCTTCTGGACCTTTTCCACCGGAATATCCATGCGGCGTCCAATTTCGTCATTTGTAGGAGTTCGACCGAGCTCCTTCTCCAATTCGCGCGTGGCACGCAGGAACTTGTTCATGCTCTCGTTCATATGAACGGGAATTCGGATGGTGCGCGACTGATCGGCGATGGCGCGCGTAATGGCCTGCCGGATCCACCAGGTGGCGTAAGTAGAAAACTTGTAGCCGCGGCGGTATTCGAATTTATCGGCGGCGCGCATCAGCCCGATATTGCCCTCCTGGATGAGGTCCAGCAGGTGAAGTCCGCGATTCACGTATTTCTTGGCCACCGAAACTACCAGCCGAAGGTTGGCTTCCACCAGATCTTTCTTGGCGCGCTCCGCTTCCGCTTCGCCGTGACGAATCACGGTCATGCTATGGCGCAATTCCGGCAGCGTGGCGCCGGCGGTCTGCTCGCGCTTCTTGATTTCACGCTTAAGCTCCCGCAGACGCGCCTGCTGAATCGGATTGTTGCGCGTCTCGAGCTTCTTGATCTCGCTATCGAGATGACTGATTTCATCGACGGCGCGCTCGATTTCGCGCGAAAACTCCTTCCATTTGTTGGTGCGGAAGGGGCAGCGCCGAATCGACTGCGAAACCTCCACTTTGGCGCGATTGAGCTTGGCGCACAAGCGTTTGCGCGGCTTCTTGTTGGCGATCGGGGTGGCCTCCACCTTATCTTCCAACTGCTGCATTTTCTTCTGCAGAACGCCAACTTCCGCAAACAGTCTGGCAGCGTCGGAGCGCACTTTGAGGTCGGCCGGGGTCCCTTCCTCGACATCCCCCAGATCGGCCACGCTTTCGAGTTCGATGGCACCCTTCCGCAACTGCTCGGCCAAGTCGACAACTACCTGCTGGACCAGGGCCGAGCGGCTGATCGCCTTTTGCATCCGCAACTTACCGCGTTCCATGCGGCGGGCCAAGTCGACTTCCCCCTCGCGCGTCAGCAGCGGAACCGCACCCATTTCCCGCAGGTACACGCGCACCGGATCGTCGGTATAAATCGATTCTTCAACCGGCGCGGGGTGCAGGAAGTCGGCTTCGTGGGCAGCCTCCGGATCGAAGAACTTGGCTTCCTCTTCGAAATTGAGGCCCAAATTCTCGGGATTGTCGACTAAAAACTGATCTTCAAACTGATCCACTAAGACTCACCTCTCCCAAGCGGACACGCTTCCGTCAACGGGAAGGTTCTGGATGGGGTTTTGTCCGAAAGCTCAACTCGTTTGCCTTGCGCAAAGTGTTGACAAGATTGGCCGCATTCGGGGATTCGACTTCCGATAGATGATATCATCATTCCCCTACTGATTTAAAGCTCTATTTTAAAGATGTCTCAAAACCGTTTCGGTTACATATAACTGCCAAAAAATGGCTCCTGCGGCCCATATCGGCACAGCTCGCCGGTCTTTACGGCAGCTTCTGACGCATCAGATTCTTAAGCTCGTTGAAGAACGCTTCTTCGTCCTGAAAATCACGATAGACGGAGGCAAACCGCACATAAGCGATCTTGTCGAGCTCCTGGAGGTGGTTCATCAGATATTCTCCGATATCCGTAGTAGAAATTTCGCGGTCGGGAGAGTCGCTGACTTTGGATTCCACCTGGTTCACCAGATCGGCCAGTTTCACCATGCTCACCGGGCGCTTCTCGCAGGCTTTCAGCAACCCATTCAGTACCTTCTGCCGATCGAATTTCTCTCTCCGGCCATCCTTCTTGATGACCATATAGGGCACTTCGTCGATGCGTTCGTAGGTGGTGAAACGGCGTTCGCAGGCCAGGCACTCGCGGCGGCGGCGTATGGCATCGCCTTCCTTGCTCTCGCGAGAGTCCACCACTTTGTCATGCATGTGATTGCAAAATGGGCACTTCATTGCGCACCATCGCTGCCGAGCTGGCGCAGGGACTGCCAGTTCAGGCCTTCGGAAAGGGCCAGTCCCAATCCCACCGGAACAATTGCTACAAATGTAAGAATCCAGAGCAGCAGGGCAAAAGAAGAGGCTAATTCCAGCCTGGTCCCATATAATTCCGTGAGCACGAGGACCGCAACGACCTGCGTGCCGCCTCCCACGCCCGGAATCTGTACCACTCCGCCGAAAGAAATGAACCCCATCAGGATCAGAACATCTACAATTGTAATATTAATTACGCCGACGTAGGCCTGAGCGAGGCACCAGTAGCACGCCGCGATCAGGAACCACTCCACTATCGAATAAACCAGGATCAACAGCAGCGCGCCATCGCTGCGGACCGATTCGATTCCCTTGACGAGCGCGTTCACGAGCTTCTCAACTCTGCCGGCCCAGCGCGCCGGAAGGCGCCCCGCGGCAGCGACGAGCCGCACCCGCACCGGCTCGGCGAATTTCCGCAGCGCAAGGAGCCCAATCAACACCGCAGCGCACGACCCGGCGACGATTTTCCCCCCAAACGCCAGCACCCAGGCCAGTTGCGCGCCCACATGCAGTCCCGACGTCTTCACGCGCGTGAGCGCAAAACCAAGCAGAAGCGAGGCCATCAGGAGGTCGAAAACCCGCTCCAGGAACCACGAGGCGATTTGCGAGGTGACCGGCACTTTTTCCTTGACCGCAATCAGGTACGGCCGCACAAAGTCGCCGGCCCGCCCGAAAAGGGTAATGGCGGTGAACCCGATAATCGTCGCGACCAGGAGATTGCGCATCGCCGGGTGCGCCTTTTGCGGCTTGAGGAAGACCTCCCAGCGCAGCGCGCGCCCGTAATAGGTGCCGAAAACGGGGAACAAAGCCAATATCAGCCACTGCCAGCGCAGGCGCGTGACCGCCGCGGCCGCCATCCCCCAATCGAACGCCACGGTGGAAAGGCGGGAATGGAAAAACCAGGCGGCAAACCCCACCGACAGCACCCCGATCACGGCCCATTTCCACCCCGGTCTTCGAATATTTTTCTCCTTTCCCGGAAATGCCAGGGAAATAAGTAGCATACCGGAAAAATTGAACCTATCATGGAAAAGCCTCGTTTCTCTAGATGAAAGAAACGAGTGCTCATGGCAGCCGCGACGCTCACCCTCGGACATTTCGAGAATCGGGTGACGGAAATTGCACCCGGAACGGGTGTATTCGCGGGCCGCAATCTGGTAGAAAGTACCTTGGACCCGGATTCAAGCCTCGTTGCACGATGCCTGCGAGGAGACGAGCCCGCGTGGGAAGAGCTGGTTCGGCTCAACACCCGCAAGGTCTATGGGCTCTGTTACCGCTTCACGGGAAGCGGCTCGGAGGCGCAGGATTTGACGCAGGAAGTGTTTCTGCGCGTTTTCCGCACGATCCGGACGTTCCGGTCGGCGGAAGGTTCATTTGGAACCTGGTTGGCCCGGGTAACGCGTAACCTTTTGATCGATCACTATCGCCGCACTCGTCAGGAGCGGGTTACGGATTCGATCGAGGATCAGCTTCCCATGCTGGAAGAGACCGGCGCGGCGATGTCGGTGAGGCCCGATCAGGGAGTGGCCGGCCGGGAAGCCAGCGAGATTCTGCAGGCAACGCTGCAAAAGCTGTCGCCGGATTTGCGCGAGGCGGTGATCTTGCGCGACTTGCAGGAGATGGAATACCGGGAAATCGCCGAAGTTTTGGGCATCCCGGAAGGCACAGTGAAATCGAGAATCAACCGCGGCCGCGCCGAACTGGGGCGGCTGTTGCGAAAGCAGAAGCTGACGGTATGAACTGCGCAGAGATTGAAATCCTCATCTGCGACTACGTGGATGGCACGGCCACCGCGGCCCAAAAGGCCCAGGTGAACCTCCACCTCTCCGTCTGCCCGGCCTGCACCGAGCTGGCGCGCGACGCCGCCGCCGCGGTGCGGTTCATCGCCCGCGCGGAGGACGTGACTCCGCCGCCGGAGCTGGTGACCAGGATTCTGTTCGAGGCTCCGTGGCGCAAGAACCGGTCGGCGGTGGAAGGCTTGCGCGGGCGGTTGTCCGCGTGGCTGCGCCCGGTGCTGCAACCGAAATTTGTGATGGGAGCGGCGATGACGATTCTGTCGTTCTCGCTGCTTTCGAGAGTCACGCCGATCCATCAGATCAAGGCGAGCGATCTCGAACCCAAAGCTGTATGGGCGGGTCTGGAGAACCGGGTACTGGATGCCTGGGACCGGACCGTGAAGTTTTACGACAATTTGAAATTCGTGTACCAGATTCAAACCACACTGCGGGAATGGCAACAACAGGACGCAGAGCAGCGGCCCGTCAAGCGGCAGAATAGCCGCGGTACGGACGATCATAAGCTGCCGGCAAAGTCCGCTCCTCCGGGAGAGCCATCCAACGCAGGTGGTGGAAACCACTAGGGGACAAGACAATGAACTGCCAGAACCATCCTGAAACTCCCGCGACGGCTTATTGCCGGGCATGCGGAAAACCGGTTTGCGACGAATGCCGCCGCGACGCTTTCGGCACGGTCTATTGCGCGGAGCACGCTCCCGCACCGGCCCCCCAAGCGCCGCCCCCAGGTGCTTCCGCCGGGCCCGTAGGTCCCCCGCCGGCATTTGCGGTCCCGCCGGCGGGCGCTGCGACAGCTTATGCGGGCCACGGGAGCTACGCTTATTCCGATGTTTCCCCCGGCCTGGCATTCTTCCTGGGATGCATACCGGGCGTGGGCGCCATCTACAACGGCCAGTATGCCAAGGGTATCGTGCACGCGGTGATTTGGGGCATGCTCATGAGCATGGCCGATTCCCGCGCGGTCCACGGTATGGAGCCGCTGTTCGGAGTGCTGGTGGCCGCGTGGTGGTTTTACATGGCGTTTGAGGCCTACCACACCGCGCGCAAACGCCGCGCCGGCGAGCCCGTGGATGAATACTCGAGCATCGTCAATTTGAGCGGCGGGCGGAGTCACGTTCCGGTGGCTGGTATCTCCCTCATCGTGCTGGGCGCGCTGCTGCTGCTGGACAGGCTCGATCTGCTGGATTTCGAATACGTGGAGCGATTCTGGCCGGTGCTCCTGATTGCCGCCGGCGCTTACCTGCTGGCCGGCCGTTTCCTGGGCTCCGGCGGAAAGGAGCGCGGCCATGGACGGTAGCAGCTACCAGATCATCCGCGCCATCCGCGGGCCCATCACGCTCATCACGCTCGGCGTCCTGTTCGCTTTGCAGAATTTCACCAACCTCGGATTCGACAAGACCTGGCCGGTGCTCCTGATTGTGTTCGGCTTACTGAGCCTGATGCAGCGCGGCACGGCGCCGCCGCGGCCGCCGCAAATGCCTCCCGTACCGCCGCCGCCGCGCGGCTATACCGCGACGGGATATTCCGGGAGTCCATACGCCCAGCCGCCCGCCGGCAGCACGCCGCCCTCGTCTTCGAACCCGGGCTCTTCTACGCCAGGAGGCGCGGTATGAGACACCGATCCTTGACCGGACCGCTCATCCTGCTGATTATCGGCGGTCTGTTCCTGTGGAGAAATCTCCATCCCGACGTCCCGATCTTCGAAATGCTCGCGCAGTATTGGCCGTTCCTTCTGATTGGCTGGGGGCTCCTGCGGCTGGTGGAAGTAGCGCTCTGGCGCGAGGGCCGCACGGCCGGATTCAGCGGCGGCGAAGTGATGCTGGTGATCCTGATATGCGTGGCCGGGTCGATTGTCTGGGCCGCGCGCGAGAACGGCATCCACTTCGATTCGCGAGGGCTCAACTGGTGGGGCTCGTCGTACGACTACCCGGTGGAACAGACGGCGCCCGCGAACGGCGCTAAGCGCATCATATTCGACAATCCGCGGGGAAGCATCAAAGTGACCGGCGCGGACACCAAGGAAGTCGCCCTGACCGGGCACAAATCGGTGCGCGCGTACGCTCGCAACGAAGCCGACAAGACCAACGCCGCGACGCCCATCGATATCCAGACGCAAGGCGACCATATTCTCGTCCGCACCAACCAGGATCGCGCGCCGGACAATCAGCAGATTACCGATGACCTGGAAGTGACCGTGCCGCATGGCGTAGCCATCGAAGCGCACGGGCGCAACGGGGATTTCGAAATCTCCGAGATCACCGGCGACGTCGAGCTTTCCACCGAACATGGCGACGTTCGCATTGCGACCGTGGAGGGCAACGCCAAGCTGGATATCCAGCGCAGCGATCTGGTCCGCGCGGTGGACCTGAAAGGCCGCCTGGATCTCCAGGGCCGCGGCTCCGACGTGGAACTGGAAAACATCGGCGGCCAAGTCACGATCAATGGCGCTTATAACGGGACGCTGGATTTCAAAAACCTGGCCAAGCCGCTGAAGTTCGAAGGCGCGCGCAACACCGAGCTCACCGTGGCGGCGGTTCCCGGCCACATCACCATGGACCTGGGCGAATTCAACGGCACCGATCTGGTGGGCCCCATCCGCCTGGTGGGCAACTCGCGCGATATCCGCATCGAGCAGTTCACGCAATCGCTCGAGCTCGAGAATGAGCGCGGCGACGTGGAGCTGCATCCCGGCAAGCTTCCGATGCCGTCGATTGAAGCGCGGACCGGCTCGGGGCGTTTTGAACTGGTTCTGCCCGAGAAGGCGACGTTCCAACTGGACGCCACCGCCGAACACGGGGAAGCACAGAACGATTTCGGATCGGCGATTCATCAGCAGTCGGATGGCCGGTCGGCGACCTTGAAAGGCAAGGTGGGCGAAGGGCCGACCCTGCACATCGTCTCGTCACGCGGCTCGATCTCGGTGCGGAAAGAGGGATCGGACCAGAGCGACAACGGCGGAGACAAGGCGGCAAGTAGCTGTCAGACTTCAGCTATCGGCTGTCAGCTAACCCCCGCGCTCGCCAAGTCCTAGCAGGATTCTGAAAAACACTGAAAATGACCCAGCCGCCGATGAACGCCGATAAACGCCGATTGGAAACGAGCAATGTATCCGCGTTTATCTGCGTTTATCCGCGGCCTATTTGCCTTTTTCAGCAGCCTGCTATTGCCATGACGGCGGGAATCGGTGCCAAGCCTCGCAGGGTCGGCTTCAGCCTGCAAAAGACTTTAGTCCCTCCGGTCTGGTGGCGGACTGAAGTCCGCCGCGGACTAAAGTCCGCCCCACATGCGGTCAAAATACTAGCTGAAAGCTGAGAGCCGATTGCGGAAAGCTAGATCGGCGCTTGCCGTCTTGTTTCTGGTCAACGTGCTCAACTACTACGACCGGCAGGCGCTGGGCGCGGTAGCGGAGCCTTTGCGCCGCGAGTTCGGGCTTTCCGACGCGCAGATCGGCGCGCTGAGCACATTCTTCATCCTCGTGTACGCCGTGGTTGGGCTGCCTCTGGGCCGCCTGGCCGATACCTGGAGCCGCCGCAAACTGATGGCGCTCGGGGTGAGCGTGTGGGCGGGGTTGACGGCGCTCGGCGCCGTGGCCGCAAGCTACGCCATGCTCGCCGCGACGCGCCTGGGAGTGGGAATCGGGGAAGCGGTCTGCGCTCCGGCGGCCAACAGTTGGATCGCCGCGATCGTGCCCGCGAGGCGGCGCGCGCGCGCCATGGCGGGCTTCATGATGGCCGTGCCGGTGGGAGTGATGCTCAGCTCGGCGGCCACCGGACCGGCGGCGCAGGCGTGGGGCTGGCGCGCGGCGCTGGCCTTGGCGGCCGCGCCGGCGATTCTGCTGGTGCCGGCATTGCTCTGGCTGAACGAGCCGGAACGCGAGACTGGGAACGACGCAGGGAATACCGCCGCGCCTCTCAGCTTACTGCGCATTCCGGCGCTCGCGTGGATCGCCGCGTCGGGCGCGATTCTCAATTTCGCGCTGTATAGCTTCTCCGCATTCCTGCCGGCATTTTTGAAGCGATACCACGGATTGTCGGTAGCGCAGGCGGGGTTGTGGACCGGGATCGGCTCGGGCGCGGCGGGAGTGGCGGGAGCGGTGCTCGCGGGGATTTGGGGAGATCGCGTCATTGTCCGCTGGCCGAACGGGCGTTTGCTATTGGCTGCCGGCGCGGCGCTAGTGGCCGCGCCGCTGGCCTGGACGGCGATCGCGCTTCCGGGCGGCGAGCCTGCCGCCGCTTTGGCGTTGATCATGCCGGCGTACGGACTGCTGCAAACGTATTACGGGCTGGTCTACGCCGCCATCAACGACATTGTCGTGCCGGGATTGCGCGGCACGGCGATGGCGGGGTATCTGTTGGTGACGTATCTGGGCGGCGCGGCGTTCGGTCCGCTGGCGACGGGAATGTTGAGCGACCGGCTGGCGCGAAGGGCGGCGAGCGCATCGGCGGTGAGCGAGGCGGCCCGCGCCATCGGCTTGCATCAGGCGATGTACCTCATTCCAGCGATGGCGTTGGCGCTGGCGGCCGTGTTGTGGGCGGGCGCGAGAGCGTCGCGGCGCGATCTGCGATTGGATTCGGACGCGAGCCGCGGCCAATCGATACCGCTGCGATCATGACCGGAGATCAAGCGAGAGAGCCGCGCGACAATCTCCTGCAGCATTTGCGATTGTGCGTTCAACTGCTCGGACGCCGCGGCGTTCTCCTCGGCCTGCGCGGCTGTGCACTGCACGACCTGATTCATCTGGCTGATGGCCGTGCTGATCTGCTCGATGCCGCGCGTCTGCTCGGTGGATGCGGCCCCGATTTCATCGGTCGCGGCCTTCACCGCACCGGCGATCTTGTTGCTGGCATCCATCTTCTGGTTCACGGCGTTCACCTTTTGCCGGCCGTCGCGCGACTTCGCGAGGGCCTCCTCGATCAGCACGGACGTATCCCTGGCGGCGTCCGCGGAACGATGGGCCAGATTGCGAACCTCATCGGCGACGACTGCAAAGCCCATTCCGACCTCGCCGGCGCGGGCCGTTTCCACGGCGGCGTTGAGCGCGAGAATATTCGTCTGGAACGTAATCTCGTCGATCATTTTGATGACTTTGGCCACTTTTTCGCTAGATGCACTGTTTGCGGTGAGCGCCGCGTCGAGTTCCTCATGGGAGCGACTGAGTGCCCGCACAATGAAACAGCTTCCCATCGGCGTCCGCGAGGAAGACGTTTTCGTACCAGGTAGACACTAAGCATGAGGGTGGTGACAGAGGCGATGACGACCGCAGACGTCCAGAGAGCGAATCTGCTGCGAAGGGAGAGATGTTTGGCCATTTCCGGTCCTTCGCAACAAGCACCGGGGGTCTCTTCTACTGGATCGGCGCAAATGGGGGATTTCTTCAGGATGCTGAAAAGCACTGGAATGACCTAGCCGCGGATGAACGCTGATAAACGCCGATTGAAAACAAACAACTTATCCGCGTTAATCTGCGTTTATCAGCGGCCTATATGCCTTTTTCAGCGGCCTGTTTGGGGGGCGCGGCCGGTCACACCGCCAGCGTGCCGTGGTAGAGCATTTCGGACGGATCGAACTTCGCTTTCACGATCAGCTTCCCGAGTTGGGTGGAGAAGACAACTTCGTGATCCTTCCTGCCGAAATCCAGGAATTCCTTGGAGAAGCCGAACAGGAAATGCGTGCCCCCAGGGGTCATCTGCTGGACCACCCCGGCTTGCGCGGACTCTTTCCCCTTGGGTTGCAGGCTGGTCATGATCTTGAGATCGTCCAGATCGCGCTTGGATAACGACCCATCGTCGTCGGGGTCGCGCGTGGATAGCTTGGGCGAATCCTGATCGGTGTCGTCCGGGTTCTGCTGCTGGCGCGGCTGATTCTTTAGCAGAGGGATGTCGCGGACGGCGATCACATAACGATTGGCGAAGGCCTCGGGCAGCGGCGTCTTGAGGGCGTCGATAATGGGTTGGGCGCTCTCCCAACGGACCGTGCCTTTATAGTTGGACTGCTGGGGATATCCGCCGGGGCGCCCCATACCGCCGCGCCGCGGCATGCCGATGCCGATGCCGCCAATGCCGATTCCCGGGCCACCCATGCCGCCGCCGCGCGGGTATCCGCCGCCGCCTTGGCCGTTTCCGCCATTGTTGCTGCCGGGCGCGAACTGGGCGGTGACCGGTTTGGCCCAGGGAGATCTGCTGGTTAACTCGTCGATCTCTTCGCCGGTCCACTGCGAGGGGTCTTTCTTATTCCAGAAATCGGCGGCATGGAGATTGCGCCAGGGCAGCAGACTTGCGCCGGCGAACGTCAGGAGGCTTCGGCGGGTGGGAATCCACGGGTTCAGTTCCTTTTGCATGCTGGTGGGACGTGGCGGGCAGGCCGCCCGTTTCGGCGGTAAGCTTTGGTTATGCACGTTACGAAACGACTGGGCGCCGTCGCCCTGGCAAGCTGCCTGACGTGCCGGATCGCCGGAGCGGGGCAAGCCAATCCCGACAATGGAATCGTGTATGTCAGCAAAGTCGCGTTGGAAGCCGACGCGCTCAGCGTCCACGGCGAAAATACGTGTGCCGCGGCGCATGTGTCCGTCAATGTGGAGGGACTGAATGCAGCAGGGAGAACGCCTCCGACGGTAACCGCGAGCTTGGCCGGGGTCGACAGTAAGCCCGCGGGAGTGACGATCAAAGTCAACAGTCTCAAGGGCAGGGCAGTGGTAACGAGTTCGCCCGCTGATTTTACTTTTCGAGTGTGCGCGACCGGCCTGCCGGAGGGCGCGGCCAGCGGCACGATGACCGTCAACGCCGCGCTTCTCAAGGTCTCTCCCGAGAGCGAATGGATGGTTCGGGCCGCGACCCCAGGCGCCGATTCGGCGACCTTCACGGTGAATCGGGGACCCGACAAGCCGTCCGAAAAACCTTCCTTGACGCTGATCGTGACCCCGGTCGATCTGCGAATGGCCAAACAGAATGGCGAAGCGATCTTCCAGTTCGACGTAGCGGCCAGCGAAGGCTTTACCGGGACGGTGCTGGGCAACATCAGCATTTCCGAGCCGGGTAATCCCGATGGCATAGAACTGCAGGAAGGGACGAAGGCCGGAAGCCTTTCTTTCACGTTTGGAGCCGGCCAGAAGCTGTCGGACGCCCACAATCTGATTTATCGCATCCGCACCACCGCGAACAATCAGCGTGAGGGCGTACTGATTTACTCCATCTCACTTAGTTCCGCCGGCGGCGAGGTCACCACGCGGAGTGCCTTCCACCAGGTCAGGATAAAAGTGGGTGAAGGCGACGAACCCTAGTTCCGATCGACGGCGAGGAGGGCGTACGCCCTTACGTGTATGAACCACTGGCTGGAGGATTGGTTGCCCGATGGCGTGGCAGCGCGCTGGCAGCAAAACCGTGTCGAAGTTGGCGCTCGCCTCCGGCGGAGTCCGGCCGCGCAGCCGTGCTGTTTAGCGGCTACCCTCCTATGACGATTTGCGGCTAGCCAGCAGGGCGTTATTCTGAATAGGTTGTACTTCCCTTCTTGGAGGTCCCATGAGTAGTAAGGCCGCCGCCTCAAGCCATCCGATATCTTTCCTGGCTAGGCACAACCATTTGCTCACATTCGTTGGCGCTCCAATTGTATTCGCCACGTTTGTCGTTAAAGAAGGCCTCAGAGAAGACTTCAAGGAAAAGGCGTCAAACGTGAGCGATCAGGTCTTCAGATACCAGACGCTGCAACAGCTGCATCTAATCAGGGATCTGCTGGAGCAACCCCACGAGGGAACGAAGTCGTCGTCGGGCCAACTCTTTGGTCCGGGGATATCTACCTCGCACGGTTCATTTCGATCAACAATGAGCTCGAGTTACTGACCGAATTCAACAGTTCCTTACCAGACAATGGGGAGGAGGGCGGAAGGCTGGATTCAATCAACAAGGCCATTAGCGCCCATCCCGGCACATTTGTCTATGATTTAGAAGAGCAGTCCGCGCCATCAAGCAAGGTGAAGGACGCACAAAGAGACTTGGATGATCTGGAAAAGCGTGTATACGCTGAATTATCTCGGCTGGAGGATCTCTCAAGAGCTGATCGAGACAAGGCGAAGATATGGTATGATCGAGCGACCCTCGCCAGCTACTTCCTTTACACCCTAGGGTGGGGCCTCGGGTTAGTAGCGCGGCTCTCCGGTGCGGATGATCGCGGCGACGAAGCGTACACAACTTCGACGGTTTCTCCTTTCCCGAGGGCGCGAAACTACCTTTGCAATCTCTCCAGTGGGCTTCGGCACAGTTTCGGCCGCCTGCGCGCCCGTCGCTTCGGGCCAGACGCGGACGGCGCGGTATCTCTAAGCCGCATCCAGCCAAGCCGTCTGTTGCGCGCTTATTTCTTCTGCGCCTTTGAATCCCAGAGCGAAGGATCGCTTGCAACCCACTCCGCCGCCGGCATGCTGAACTCGGGACGCACGGCGAAGATCTTGGCATCTGGACCCGCGGCTGATAGCGTCGCGTCTGCTTCGGTCCGTGTATTCGCGGCCGTCACTACGAACCGCACGCCGTCCTGACTTTCGAAGACCGTTCCATCGCTATGCGGGTTGCCCGTCGTCACTTCGATCACCAGGAATCGCTCCTGCCCCATTTTCCACTCGGCGCCACGGCTTAGCTCGGGCCGGTATGTCGCAGGTCCCTCACTGTCGGCCTGCGACTTGAATGCAGCTCTCTGCCGGGCGAATCGATTCATTGCCGCCAGCAGCTCCTGTTTCTTGCTGTATGCCTCGGTGACCTGCGCCAGTTCCTCGGTCGAGGCGAATCCATTGATGTACCAGACTTCTTTCGAAACGGTCAGGGACTCGATACCCAAGTACGGATGCGGGACCCCGAGGCCAATGCACATACGCGCCGCTTCAGCTTCGATTCGGTTCAGCGCTGCCTCATGACCCGGCTTCCAAAACTCACGAGAGATATACAGGATTCGTGGCGCCTGAGCGCGCGCCGAAGTTTGCAGCGCCAGGCCGAGCACCAATGGCAGAAGCTTCAGCATCGATTCAACAGACCCTTTCAACTAGTATCCGCTAAATCGATTCGTCAATTCAGGAGGCTTTCACGAAGGAGCTCAGGCCGTTGCCCAGCCCGATCAAGCTGTTCGCCGACCACGAATACCTCTCTGATACAACTCTTTGAGGCGTTGCAGGCATCGGACACGAGCCAATCTCATAGGACCGGACTCCCGCCTGACTCAGCCGTGCTAGCCTTACACCGAGTGCATCATGAGCAGCCGTCTTGAGTTCTACTGGTACGAAACCAAGCCTGGCGAAGAGGCTGGAGCGGCCTGGGGACAACTTGCGGGGGCTTCTCATAGGCTGCATTTTGTCTGCGAGGAGCTTGCGGCGTGCAAGTCGGAAGCCAAGATCGAGCTGGTACTGGAACGAGTCGAATACCACATGGAGAATTACCTTGTGCGCGTTTACGAACTCCGCCAACGCGCTGTCTTTCTGGACGCTGCGGTGGCCGGGCGGGCTGAAATCGCCGGCCGGCTCAAGAGTATGCGCAAAAGGAGTGCCGCTCTTCAGAGCCTTTGGGATCGCGGAGATGCATTTGGTGAAACACTGGAAACGCTGCTCGTGAGCCTGGATGCCGATATCTCTCTTCGCAATCAGCACACCGATTGACAAGTTTCTCTCAGTCGGCATTTGCACGGATTACGACATCTTCGATCCTGCGGATGCGCCGCTCGACCTCAGCGAGAATCCCGAGGCGCACCAACAACTATGTGATTTCCTGCGGGAGGAGATCGGCCGGTTGGTAGACGAGCACGTTGTCAAGGGCAAAGCGGTCTTCGACGCGACTTGGGCATTCCTCGACGCCGGAAGCTGCCTCGAACGACAACTTGGGAGTGTCTTGCGAAAGGGCCGCACCGGTTAGGACAACAGCAGAAACGAAGCCCATGATGGCATCACGGGCACCCGCAGCTAATGACATCCCCCTTCCGATCATTGCAGAGCCTTGCCTAGAGTGTAGCTCGTGAGCGGGACCGAGCGGCAGTGGGCCGGGCTGTTCGCACTTTCCGGAGTCGCAGTTTGTTTCGGCTGTTCCGTCACGCATACGTAGAGGGTCAGTCCTTCCGGGTTGCCGAACATTACAGAGAACTCGGCCGCTGACCGCTTCACATATGCGCCTCTGCCGGGTTGGGTGCAGCTATGACGTAACGGTGCCTATGCTCACCACGTCTGAAGTGTAAGCCGCGGGCGCGACCGGATGTTGCTGCACGCGGTGTGAGGTGCAACACAGGAATCAATGACCAAATATCGGACCGCAGTTGGCCTTTGGGCCGGATTGGCAATATCGTTGTGTGACGGGCGCCTCTGCGGGGCCCAACCCTCGAAGCAGGCATCTCCCGCACCGGTTCCCCAGCTCATCCTTACGGCGAAGAAAGTTTTCATCGCTAATGGAGGGGGAGACGAATCTCTTTTCGACTCGCCTCAGTACAGCGGAGGACCTGACCGTTTGTACGACGAGTTTTATGCGGCCATGAAGTCATGGGGACGGTACGAACTGGTTGGCGCGCCCAATGAGGCGGACTTGGTGTTCGAGGTTCGCCTAACCGTCATGCAACCGCAGCGATCGCAACCCCTCGGAGCCGACGCTAATCCAGAGTACGATTCGCAGTTTCACCTGGCCATCCGCGACGGGATGACCCACGAAACCTTATGGGGATTGACGGAGCACGCCCAAACAGCCCTTCTCCAAGGGAACCGCGACAAGAACTTCGAGAAGGCTATGGCCGGGATCGTGGCGGAACTGCACAGAATCGCGGGCCCAAAGCAGGCCGTACCGCCACCGGGAAATTAGCCGACAACAGTCAGGCGCCGCCGCGAGAGCAGATTACGAGTGCGCCGGTGCGGCTCGATCGCGTTCCTGGTCTCGCCAGCGGTCGGGAAAGTTGGCGCGATTGGCGGCACCGATCAGTCTGACGCCGCCGCGTCCCGGCGGGAATTCCTCGGGCCAGGTGAGGTTGTCCTGCGCCTGCCTGGCAGTCGTAAATATCGCTCAACGTGCCGCTGGAAATCGCGCCCACCCGAATCCGAGAGTGGTGGCAAGGAGTGTTGAAGCGGAAGCGCTCCACGGGAAGGCCGAGATCGGATACGACCTCCGGCGAGATCAGGATGCGGGCGGCCAGACCGCCAATCCCCCTCATTGTCGAATTGTACGCGCGGCTACGGGCACGGGCCCGTCTGGAGCTTTCTTTACGCTCGATTCCGCTCCCGAGTGCGCGCGGCTTTCCGGGCTGCCGCGCTCCGTCCGCCAGCGCCTTTGGTGCGCACTGCTATGCGCGCGGAACTTCTGCGGGCCGCCGGCCCTCGCTGCCGCGCGACATCTTTCGCGTGACGCGACAGTGCGGTGCGCGATGCCGCCGCGCTGCCCTCGCGCTTCAGCGCCCCGAGCGTGGCCCGCGACCTCTTGGCCGAAGGCTTTCGATTGGTGGCCTTCGGCGCTTTCTTGCCGCCGGGCGGGGGCGGCAGCTTTACCCCCGCGCGGCGGGCCTTCGACAGCCCGATTGCGATCGCTTGTTTTGCCGAGCGTGCTCCATGCTTCCCTTCGCGTATGTGTTCGATTTCTTCACGAACATACTCCCCGGCCTGTGTGCTGGGAGTCTTGTGCTTCGCGGCTCGCTTGCGAGTTTTGCTTTCGGGCATGTCGTTTTCTCCTCGATCAAGTTACAGTTTCTACACGCCGCCCCCGCCCTTAAAGGTCCGCTGGCCGCTGTCCCAATACGGTTCGACCTTGTAGTAGGCGGAGAGCTCCAATCCGAGCGTTTGATCGCTCATGTCCGGCCAGTTGTCCTTATCGAATCCCGGCGCCTGTTCGATGGTTCGCTTATCCACATTGAGGATGAAGCATTTTTCGTCCTCGTCTACTTTCAGCGCGCTCCACGGCACCGCGAACAGCTTGTCGCCCATTCCCAGAAATCCCCCGAACGAAAGCACGGCATAAGCCACCCGTCCCGAGGGAATGTCGATCATGATCTCATCGATCTTACCGAGATCTTCCCCAGCCGCGTTGCGAACCGAATCTCCGGCGAGCGTGCTCGCCGCCAGAACGCTGCGAAATTTTTTGTCAGGATCGGTTTTCTTGATTTTGTTCGTAAGCATTGACAATATCCTCTGACCCGTTACGTTGCAGCTTGATTGCCCGCATTCGCCAAGGTGCCGCCGGACTTGTCGGATCGTTCACGTCAGGACCCGGCTCGTCCGGCTTTGGGAGCGGATCCGGTTCGCCTTCGCCCGGATCGGGATCGGGTCCCGGAAGCCTTGGCTCCGGCTCTGGTTGTTTTCGTGGATTCATGAGAAGCGGTTCTCCTTTTTGCGGGCTTTGCCACCGTTAGCGGGTTGCGCCAGTCGTGCTCGTCGGGATGATGGTGCCCGTGGACCAGATCTTTGATGTGCTTTCTGAATTCCTGATCGTTCATGCCAAAAATGTACCCCCACGCCGTGCCGGATTTGACGCTGCTGTTCTTCAACCCGGCCTAGGCTTTCCGGAAGCAGCAGAAACGGTCACCTCCGGAGCAGGGGATTCAACGGGTCACCCCGATTATGGTTTTGCAATCCGTGCACCGACGTGCGGCATGCAACTAATGTCATGGCGCGCAAGTTATTCCGCGCCGGAGCCTGCCGTCAAATCCGCAAGTCTTTAATAGACGGCCCCCGGAACTTGATTGCTCGTCTGCCGACCTTTGGCAGCGCGATTGCATGCACCGGCACGGCTGGAATACAGGGGGCCTGGCAACACATCCACTGCCACTCCACACGCTCATTGCGCACGGCCCCCTGCCACAATCCCAAAGGAGAGACGATGCTGTGTCGGCTGCAAGCTACGCTCGCGCGCAAAACAGTTTCCCGCTGCTGGTGGTAAGCGGCGATGAACAGGTGCATTCATCACTCGGTAAAATTTTGCGCCACGATTGCGAGCTGTACCGCGCGCCGGGATGCCGCGATGGGTTGTCCTCCGTTCAGCGATTCCGCCCTTGGGTCGTGGTCTGCGATCAGAATCTGGGGGATGGAGATTGGCGGGATTTATTGCACGATTTCGAAACGGAAGACTGCACGCCGCCGCTGATCGTCTCGTCGCGGTTGGCGGACGACCGGCTGTGGGCGGAAGTGTTGAATCTCGGAGGATACGACCTGCTGGCGAACCCATTCGCTGCCACGGAGGTCCAGACGGGTCGTCCAAATGGCGGCGCACCGCGGGAACACGAGTGGAACGGATCAATGTCCACCGGTGGTTTCCCGCGGCGTCGCCGGGTAGACCATGATTTCCACCTGGCCCGAGGGCGACGGCGCCTGCTTGGCCAGTCCGATGGTTTTGACGCGCGCATCGTCCAGCTTAAAGTTGTTTACCAGGTAATCGCGAACTACGGCCGCGCGCGCAAGTGTCAATTGATTCTCCTGGCTGGTGTCTCCTTTGGCGCTGCCCAGCGCCGCCACCACGGTTAATCCGAACGGATTGGCGGCCAGGAACTGTCCCACGGGCTTGAGGTCCTTTTCGTTTTTCAGCCTGGCGGTATCGGGTTTTTCAAACAGGTTCTTGCCATCGAGGGTGAATTCCTTGGACGCGGGCTTCGCGGGCAGTTCGCGGATTTCGTTCTTGGTCAGCTCGGAAGCGTCTTCGTATCCCCGTTTCTTGAAAAAGCCGCGCAGCAGAAAGTTGTGCTTGAGCGCTTCGGCGTCTTCCTGAAAGGCTTCGACGCCGGCGTTTGCCTCGTTATACAGCGACTTATTGTTGATGAGAGCTCCCACCGTCCCGGAGCCGCTATTGATCTTGCCGCTGATATCCTCCATATTCTTCGACACGCCTTGCAGATTTTGCGCGACGACCTGCACCTGGTCGAGGAAGCCGTTGGTCTTGTTGAAAAGCTGCGACATCTCGAGCGGCGGTTGGCCGGCGATGGTGTCGCCATCGCGGATGGACGGGGCGTCTTTCGAGCCGAATGAAACTTCGATGTATTCGTCGCCTACCAGGCCCGCGGCCTGGATGGAAGCCACCGAGTCCTTCCGCACTACGGCCCGAGTCTTGGCTGCGAGATCCATGCGGACCGAGACCTTGCCGTCGGGCGACCGGGGCAGCTCGATCGAATGAACCGTGCCCATGTGAATGCCGCCCACGCGGACGTCCGCCCCCTCCACCAGCCCACCGGCATTCTGAAATTCCGCTCGCAGTGTGTAGGTGGACATGAAATCCAGTTTTCGGCTGCCGATCAGAAAAACTCCTCCGCTCAGGATCGCCAGCGCGCAGACCACGAAAATACCGAGTCGAACAGTACTCATACCCTTGCCTCTCATGACAGGCTCCCTACGAACTGCTGCACGAAACGGTCGTCGTTCTTCTGGAGGTCGGCGAAACTGCCTTCGGCAACAATCTTTCCGTCTCGCAACAGCACCAGCCGGTGAGCGAATGTTCTGGCGCCGCGGATGTCGTGAGTCACCACGATGGCGGTCAGCTTTCGCTTCTCGCGCAGTTCCACCATCAGATCGTCGATTTCAGCGGCGGTAATCGGATCCAGGCCGGCGGTGGGTTCGTCGAACAGTAGAATATCGGGATCGAGCACCAGGGCCCTCGCCAGGCCGACGCGTTTCTGCATGCCTCCCGAAATTTCCGACGGCATTTTATGGCCGTGATCCTGCATGCCCACGCTTTCCAGCAGCCCCCGCACTTTTTGCTGTTGCTTCTCCAGCGGGTCACTGCTGTGGCGGCGCAGCGGAAAAGCGACATTGTCTTCCACCGATAAGGAGTCGTACAGCGCGGCTTGCTGAAACAGAAATCCGATGCTCAGGCGCAATTCGTTGAGCCGCGGCACATCCAGCGTCGCGATGTCTTTTCCGTGAATCGAGACGCGCCCGGAATCTGGTTTTTGCAGACCGATCAGCAGCTTCAGGAGCACGCTTTTTCCGGTCCCGCTGCGCCCGAGCACGGCTAGAGTCTCGCCGCTCGCCACGTGCAGATTCACGCCGTCGAGCACTTTTTGTTTTCCGAACGCCTTGCTCAGGTTGTCGACTTCGACGGGATTCCCGACCTCGGCGGATTCCACGGTGTACCTCCTCAATTCCAAAAAGCCAGAATCAGACGCACCAGCAGCACGTCGGCGAGGATCACGAAAAGCGACGCCAGGACCACCGAGTGGGTGGTCGACCGGCCCACGCCTTCGGTGCCGCCCTTTGTGCGCATGCCCTCGAAGCAGGCAATCGCGCCGATGATCAGGCCGTAGACCGCCGTTTTGAACGTGGACGGGAGAAAGTCGCTGAAATCCACGTTTCTGAAGCCGCTTTGGAAAAAATAGCGGATCGATATCGGTTCCTGTAAATTATTGGCGACCCATCCCAGAAGGATGCCGCAGAAATCGGCCGCCAGAGTCAATAGGGGAAGCATCAGGATACAAGCCAGGACGCGTGTCGCGACAAGGTAGCGGAAGGGATCGACGCCCGATGCTTCCATGGCGTCGATCTGTTCGGTGACCTTCATGGAGCCGAGCTCGGCGCCGATCCCAGCGCCCACCCGGCCGCTCACTACCAGGCCGGTAATGATAGGGCCGCTCTCTTTGAGGATGGAGAATACGATCACCGCCGGCAGCATGGTCTTGGCGCCGAAGCGGCTCAGGCTGTCGCGTGTCTCGAGCGATAGTACGACTCCGGTTGCGGCGCCCGCCAACGCCACCAGGGGCAGCGAGAGGGAACCGATGCGGTCGCATTGGCGCAGCAATTCGCGCCATTCGTAAGGCGGCCGCACGGCCGAACGGACCAGCCTTCCGCAGAAGGCGGCGATCTCTCCGAACCAATCGAAAAAGCCGGCAGCCGTCCGCCATGCGGCGCCCTGCCGCCCGCCGGCCGTCTTACGCCCGACATTACCCGCCGCAATTTCCATAGTCCACCCAGATCTTGCACGATGCGATTGCCGGCCCGGCTGAGATGCGCCGGCCCAAAATCAATCCCCGCGAGGATAAGTGCAAGCGAGATGCCATGCTCACACCGGCATGTGTGCCGGAATCACCAGTGGCAGAAATGGTGCAACGGCATTAGCAGGGAGCAGGAGAATCAAATATGCTTTGGACTATCTTCGTAATCCTACTGGTCTTATGGCTGCTCGGCATGGTGACGTCATTCACTTTTTACGGCTATATTCACCTTCTCCTGATTATCGCGGTGGTAGTGCTGGTGATCCGGCTGATTCAAGGGAGAACGGCCCTGTGAGCGGCGCGCGGTTCTAACCATGACTGATAAGGAGGCGCTATGTGTGACTATTCTTTGATGGAGTTACCCAATCGCCTGGCTGTCGAGGGCGAAGTATTGGTGGTGCATCGGTTCCGTTCCGGGTCTCTGGGACTGGCGGCGGATTGCGAGCTCAGCCGCATGAAAGCGGCGCAGAAAAAGAGTTTTTGGGAAAGATTCAAGGACCTTTTGTTTGTGCCCGAACCGCCGCAGACGGCCGCGGTCTGCATCCCTCCCGGCGCGCGCCTAGCTCTGCACGATGTGCCGGTCTCGCTCCAGAAACAGCTTCGAATCGGTCCGGACGAAGAAGTTACCTTCCTGCAAACATCCGCGGCGGAAAATCGCCATCGCGATGCGGTACGCTTCCGCACCGGGCACGTTCTTCGGCTGCAGGAGTTGACTGTGGGGCAGCGCGTTCAGGTGATGGATCTCGGTGACAGCGCCGAGGAGGAGCCGAACTCTTCCGCGAACTACGAGACTATTTCGGCGATGTTTCGTCCCGCAGAGCGCTGGTGACGATGAATGGTGTGAAAACGGGCGCGGGTCCAGGCGGAAAGGCACCGCTCCCTTGCGGTCGCGGCTCAGTAGGCGCGTTGCCACCGCGAAGCGAGGGGGCGGTGCTTTTGCACTTTGCAGCTAATCTTCCCTGGTGTCCTTGAGAACCAAAACTGAGCAGGGGGCGTTTTTCACCACGTGCTCGGAAACGCTCCCCACCAGGAGCCTTTCGAGACGCGAGCGATCGTGCCATCCCACCGCAATCAAGTCGGCGCCCCACTCGCGGGCATGCTCGAGAATTTCAGTCTCCGGGTCGCCCGTGGCGGTGAATCCTTCGGCCAGTAACCCGAGCTCCCGAAATCGTAAAGCGGCGCCGTTAGCAATCGACCGCACCTCCTCGCGCGTAGGCATTTCGATATCAGTGACGTCGATCGGGTCGGGACCCATCGCCACCATCACGGGATAAGTGACCTCGGCTACGGTGAGGACGTGAATCTCGGACCCTTCCGGCCAGGGAAAGGAAAATGCGCGGTGTGCCGAATCGCGCTCCGGGTCATAGGCTCCGTTGGTAGCGACGAGAATTTTCATAGCGCTAACGATGGGTGCACTTTTGTGCCCACGCCGGGAGCTTAAACCAGCCGAACGCGCCTGATGCCGTAGCCGGGTTGTAACCATTCCACCCACGGCGATCCGTTGGGGGCCGTGAAGACGTTCACGCGCTGCGGATTTTCCGTCTTCACCACTGTCTGCCACGCGCCGCCCGGCGCGATCTGCGAAATACCGTCCGCCGTGGCGGCGACAATCTTCACGCCGTTGGCGGACGGAACGAATCCCCAGCCCGTCACGCCGGGCAACTCCGCGATCGGGTTCGGATCCGCCATGGATTGCGCGCCCAAACGCGCGTAGCGGTAGCTGCCCGCGAAAACTCCCAGCACCGATATGGCAAGCGGTCCGGAAGGAAGCACCGACCACGCCGCCGGGCGCGAACTGGTACGCACGCGGGGAGCGGAGTCTTTCGGCTGCCCTTCGGCCGTGAATTCGCGGCTCAGAAGACGGCCGGTAGCGGGTTCCTGCCACACCACCGTCAGCGATCCATCGGGCTGGTAATTCCACCGCTCGGAGGCCGCGCCAGTCGATGTCAGGTCCGCGATCCAGTACGGTTTCAAGCCGGAGCTGTTGGCGAGAAACGTGGTCAACTGCGCGATATTTCCGTTGCTCGAGATCACGCCGAACAACGCGCCGGCGGCAATCTGGAAGCCTGGGCTCAATAATTCCGGCTGCAATCCGCCCACGCGGAAAGGTTCGGACGTGGTAATGGCCACGTTGCCGGAAGTGAGACAGGCCGTCACCGCGAACCCGCGCAGCCAGGCGTACCATCGCCCCGCGCCGGCCGGCACCGTATCGATGGAGGTCGCCACCGATACCGGAGCGCCCGGCGCGAGGGACTGGAAACGATAGAACACTCGCTCGTGAGGATTTCGCAGAGACTCGCGATGGAGCAGTGTGACTCCGCCGTCTCTGCGCCGGTGCGCGATCGCGCTGGCGAGCGAGTTGCCGGTAATCGCGCTCGAAAAGCTGTCCACATTCGGCGGCAGAATGTTTACTCGTGCTTTAGGAGAGACGATACCAGCCGGCGCAAATCGCGCGGTGACGAAATACTTCGCGGGCGCGATGCCTTCCGCAAGGAAATCCGCCACGTCCTCGATTCGTTCCACCCGTTTTCCCGGTTCGAGAGTCCCGGTTTTCGCGGGCTCCGGCATGGGAGGCGAGGAAGCGCGGCGGAAGTTGCGGTCCTGCGCCGAAACCGTGAAGCCCGGCAAGTCTTTCCTCCGGGGAGTGAAGGTGTAAGTGAACGGAGATTGCGAGTCGCTGCCCGGAACCTGCAAAGGTGTGGCCCCGCGATTTTCGAGGACGGTACGAAACAGGAGCGATTCGCCGGAAAGCACCGCCGGCTTGAGCGGAAATGTCGCGATGGCCAAGTCCCCCATAACGTTTAGGAAGACTCGTCGGCCGGATCGGCCAGACCGGGCGCGGGACTCGGCAGTCCGCTCTCCACCTTCCATCCGCGCAGCTTCAAAATGCACTTCCCGCAGAAATAGCCGGAGTTCAAATCGCCGGAAAGCAAATTATAGGTGTAGCTCATGAGGCATGTGTAGTCCCACTGGCCGTCTCCGGCTTTTTGCGGAGGATTACTCTGCCAATCCGGGTCTACCGCATTCCGGGTGGAATCGTGCTGCGTGGTTTTCCCGCCCGGGGCCTTGCCGGCGTGCTCCAGTTGCTTGGTATGGCCCACTTCATGCGCCGTAAAATCCTGGGTGGCGTCCAGATTGAACCAGATTGCGCCTAAAGGGTCCGCCTTGTCCGGTGTATTCAGATAGACTAAGGCGCCCGGTTGGATCGACGAGGCGCTGCGGGAGTCCGGTTCCCGCGTCATTTGGCCGGCGCATGTCCGCGCGCAGTTAGTCCCCGCCCGTCCGCCCTGGTTTCTTTCGGTAGCTTTGTACTTCTGGCCGCAGGAGTTGCACTGGTATATGCTGGTAAACATTCCCTTTCGTTCCGAAGTAAGTTCCTCCACCACTTCTAACATACCTGTGCAGCGTTGATTGCACCGCGTACCGTTCAATTCCCGGGAAATGGGCGCCACAGTGTTGAAGCTGCAGACATTGCAAGTATAGACCTCTTCTCCTGCCTGCACGAGCGTTCCCGGGCAATCCCTCAGCCGGCAAGGCTCGCCTTTTCCACTTCCGCCTTCACCCGTCAGCTCCAGGAGAATTTGCTGGCTATGGCAATGAGTGCATTGGTATTTCTCTTTCCAGTACGGAGGCGAAGGGAGGTATTGCACAAAGAAACGGCCCCGCAATAACCCAGTCTGCCGCTCCGCCTGCGCCAGCATGGAAATGATCAGCGGCTGGGTGAAGAGGACGTATGAAATTGGCCAGACCTCGCCGTTCAGGAACGTGTTTTCATAATCGTGCATGTGGACGGCGGAGTCAGGGACCGCATTGATGCCCAAATGTTTGGCTTTCCACCATGGCCATAAGTAATGCGGACTGAATTCCATTTCGGCCTTCGGCCGGAACCTGTCGGACTTCACATCCGGCCCCAGAGTGGCATTTATCATAGAACTAACTACATTGATATAGGTGTCTTTGGCGAGGAGGGAAGCGAGCGGGACGCCGGCAAGAGATTTCCCTTCAGTGGCGAAGTGCACCATGGCGGGCTTATAGTATTTTCGGAGCGTCGCGAGTTTGCCCTCCCAGTCTATTTCCCTTCCCGGAGGCCCCCAAAACACGCCTGCCCTTACGGTGTCTTTTCGCCACAGACGCAGGGGCGCCGAGTGCGCCTGAGGGAGTTTGGTGAGGTCATATCGCTCCCGCAGTACTTTCCAATTTGGGTGCGTCGATCCGGACGGCAGATCGCGAAAACTCACCTGCGCGCGGAACTGGTAGCCATCGCCCGCGATGATGGACGGATGAAAGTAAACTCCCGCCTTGCCGACGTGGGTCTGGAAGAGTTGCTTCTGATCCTGTGCCAGATCGTCGTGCACCACCGAGCATACGGATTGCGCTCCGGAATCAGGCAGAGCTTTCCAGGGCATAAGACTGTCGGCGGCGGTCCCGAAAGGCGCCAGATAATAGTTGCCGCCGCGAATGCCTCCCAAAGCGGTGGTGCAATTCCAGGCGTCCTTGCCGTTTTGCGTGCCCTTGATCGATTCAAACGTCTCTTTCAAATAGCGTCTGGGGCGGGCGCGATTGGTATTGTATTCCGTGGTGTCCACGTTATCGTCGTACGGCAGATCGCGGAAGGTCCAATCCACGCGGATCGGTCCGGTGGCGGCGCGCGACGCCTCATTCATGTCCGGCACGGAGGACGAGTAGAGGGCATCGGTCTTGCGCAGGATGGGCAGGCTCACTTCCAGCGGAATCCAGGGGCGGCAAATGGATTGTTCGTCCTTTTCCTGCTTAAGATCGGTGCCGAAAAGGCCGCGATAATTCATCATGGCCATGTTGGGCGCCTCGTATAGCCAAGTTTGCACGTCCGTTTCCGTGTAACTGTGCCGGTCGTCCACCCAGAGGATGGCCTGCGTGTCTTTGTCGTTGAGGCCGCCGCGGATGGCCGCGTCGTTGGTGAGATCCTGGCGGTTCTGATCGGCGAACAAGGGCCGCTTGCCGGGCGGCAGTTGGGTAACAACGGCCTTGGTAGGCGCTTCGATTCCGGCATCCGGGAGGATGCGTTTCGGGGGATTGCTGCCAGGCTCGGTGTGATCGCGCTGGCATTCGCGCAGCGCCTGAAGATAGGGCAATTCATTTTCGCCGTCGGCCACGGGACCCGGATGATATCCGGCTTTCGCCAGCCGCAGCTTGCGTCCTTTGGAGGAATCCTCGGGAGGCGCCGCGCCCGCATAGTAGGGCGCTAATGCGAACGGGAGCACCTGCGGTTCTTTTTCGTGATCCTCGCCGTAGGTTCCGATTTCAGGGTGTGTGAACAGGCGGACCTCGGTGTGCATGGCGGCGATGGCAAACCCGTTATCGGTATCCTTATCGGTGTGCAGTTGGATCTGCACGCGGTACGGCATGAAATCTTCTTCGATTTTCGATTTCGCCTCCGCCGGTAGATCGAATTCCTGGTTGCCATTGCCGCATTTGGCGGGTGGAAGATATTGCCGCCAGATAATCTTGTCCTTGTTGAACAACTGAATCTGCCCTTGAAGGCCGCCGGGACAACTCTTCGTGGTCCATTTAACTTTCAGGGAATCGGAGACCAGGCTGCGATTGGAGCCCTCGCCGGACCAGCGCGGCCAGAAGGAATTGAGATTGATGAAAGCCGTCTTGGCGGCCGACTTCGAGTATCGCAGAACAACGGTATAAGGCGACGATGCGGCGTTGATGTAGCGCGTGCCGCCGGCGCGTTTTGCCAGCACACCGCTGGCTGCTTCGCTTTCGCCGTTCCAATCTTCGACCTCACCGCGTTCCCGCTGGATCGCCTCGGTACTGACCGATTTTTGCAGGATAGGCACGTCGGGGGTATCGGAATAAGTGTAGTCGACGAAGTCGCCGTTCACCTGCGCGGTGGCTTTGCAGTAGTTACTGGCGTAAACGTCGAAATCGAGTAACTGGGCGCGCTCCTTGATGCCTTCCAGTTGATAGAAGATGCCGCACGTCTCTTCGCCGGGAAGAAACCAGGCATCCAGGCTGGTGATGCTGATCGCGGTAGCCGGCAACGACTTTTTCACCGTGAGCTTGTGCACCTTTTCATACGCCAGCCCGCTCTTTTTCCATACTCTCGGAAGCAGGATCTTGCCTTTGAGCCCGTTCTTGGGATTCAGTGTGCACTCGAACGGATCGAGCGCGTTGATTTCCTGGCAGCCGACCAGTTCCACCAGCGCGCGCAGCACCTCCGATTCCGATATGGCGCCCCAGTTGAACTGCGCGACCTCTTCCGGAGTGATGGCGGGTGTCGCTTTGTCGCACCTGGCGACGACGTCGTTGAAAGTCTCGCCCACTTTCGGCGTGTAAGGTGTGGCTTGTGCTTGCGGAAGGAAAACTCTGCCCATGGAAGCGTCGCCGGACTATTCGATATCGGCGATGACCTCCCAGGCTACGTCTTCGTGAGAAGTTTCGATCACTGTACCCGCGCCGCCGGGATTGAGGTCGTCGAAGCGGATCACCGGCGCCTTCTTGGATGTCGTGCCGGCCTGCATACCGACCTCGGTCAGGTCGACGACAATCGTGATGTTCTCGGCTACTTTTTCGGCGCCATTCACTTCCTCGACTATGGTAATCGCGAACCACGATTTCGTCTGGCGGGAAGATGTGGTGCCGATGGGCGCGACGTTGGTTGGAGCGTCCGACTGCTTCTGTTGCTGCTGCTGCTTCTGTTGCTTCTCCCTCTTCTGCTGTTGTTCGAGGCGAGCCGCGCCGCCTGCGCCTCCTCCGCCGCCTTGGCCCGAACCCGAGGACTGAACATCAGTTCCGAAAACTTTCGGCGCCAGGCGGATGGCCAGTTGATGTACGGCCACTTTCCAGGCGATGAGCTCGATCACCTCGTCGTCCTCGAAGAGCGAGATCTGGTAGGGCGGTGTCAGCACGCCGCGCAAATAGGCCATCACCTTGCGATCGCTTTTGAATTGCCGGAGGAAGCGAATGAAAGCCGGGCGTTCCAGGAAATCGATGAACTTGTCCTTCTCGGAGCAGTGAGCGAACGGAATAATTTCCCACGGTCCTTCGGGTGGTTCAAACACGCCCGCACCTCATGGCCATAGGCCGAATACTACAGCGTGACGAAGGCGTGAGTCAAGCGGACTGGCACTCCACGCCAGCCCGAGGAATTTCGGAGTGTAGCCCGGAAAAACGCCCGGTAGGGAACGGTTGCCGCTATGGCGGCTCACCAGTACGGAGGGCACGTTGCGGAAATCGGTGGTGAGGAACAAGTGCTGCGCTCTTACAGACGGTGTCCATCGGAATAGACTACCTACAGCCGCGCCGAAGGCTGCAATCTTCTGCTTTGCCGCTCTGCCGCAGTTTGCCGATTGGCGGGGCGCACGGGGGGCTTGGTTCGGGCGCCGCGGCCGGATTTTGTCGATTGCGGACGGGTTTTTTGTGGTCAACTGGAGCGTTCCTCGGGGAAGATGACGGGTGGGAAGTGGGAAGTGATGGGGTAGGTGGGGTCGGTAAGGTCCGCGGGCTCGGACTTGGGGGGATCCATGAGCTCGATTTCCTCGGGCTCGGGGACCGGAATGGGTTCGTTCGGTAATTGCGAGCGGAGCGCTTTGAGGCGCTCGAATTCCTCGATGGCACGGCGGTAAAGCCGTTCCGATTGAGCCTGATAGCGGAGGAAGAGCTTCCAGCCATCGGACTTGCGGGCGACGCGCTGGAAGCCGATGGCGAGGCACAGGGTGCGATTTTGGGCGCGGGTAGTTTGGATATCGCGGATGACCTCGTCATTAAGGGCTTTGACGGGGAAGTTGCCGGGGGTGTAGCACTCGTTCATGGCGTCGGCATGGAGGCCAGCTTCGAGGGCGGCGCAGCGGAGGATGGAGAGTTGGGCGAGGGCGATGCGCTCGACGGCGAAGAGCTCCTGGGAGTTGACGGGCTGGTAGACGGCGATGGCGTCGTCACGGAGGTTGGTGAGGGCGTCGAGTTCCTCGAAGCGGACGACGGCGTATTTGGAGGAGGCGAAGCCATGCTTGCGGGCGTTCTGGGCGGAGCGGGCTTTGCCCTCCCCGGTGCGGGGACCGGTGGAGTTTTGTGCGTTGAGGCGATTGGCTGCGAGTTGTTTGGGAGAAGGATCGGATTTCGGCATACGAAGCGGATTTAGCATGAGGACAAGGGGTGGGCGGGGGCGCGCGAGAGTAAGGTGTTGGAAACAGGGGAAATTCAGGTCGAAGAATTTTGGCACTGAGATATAGAATTGATTTCGGACGGGGGGAACTGTGGGAAGGAAGCCAGGAATCGGCTCCCGGTCAGCGCTCTCTCCGAGTGGAGCGTGAGGCGGACGGTTCAGGAGCGCAGTCGTGTCATGAGTTCCGCATCGGTTAATGCCGTTATGTTGACCGATCGCAGAAACACCGATGCCGGGGGATTGAAGAAATCCTCGTCCGTCGTGCAGATCACGTTCGCGCCTCCAATGACCGCAGTCTGGAGGACGACAATATCATTGGCATCTCGAATCGGCGCGATTATCAACGGATCGAGCCGAACCACAGTCGCCACAGACTTCAGGAACATGACGTATTGGTAAATTCGGTTGTCGGGCATTCCGTGCCGAGCCTGCATTCTTGGATAGCGGAGAACCCGTGAGGTCTCGGCGAGAATCTCGCTTGAAAGGACGAGAACATGAGTGCCATCCAGAATAGCGAACAATAAGCGCCGGGCAGCACCGCCGACGTCCGCAAAGGCCCTGACGAGAATGGTCGAATCCAGTGTGATCTTCACTGGTGAGTGCGATATCCGGGCCTGCTGCTTCGCATGGCTTCGACGAAGATTTCCTCGCTATTCTGTCCGGCCGCAAGGCGCAGGCTGACGTCCACCTCCGCGAGCAACTTTCGGAGCTCGGCGGAAACTTCACGCCGCTGTTGTTCGGAAACTGGGACGGGTTCGAATGCCTGAACACAGACCGCCTCCTTCTCGTCGAGTGGGCGGCCGAGCAGCAGTTCCACAGCGGCTCTCTGCTCCGGGGACAAATCTCTAGCTTCATGAATCATATCGATTCCTGTTTTGATTATCGCGCGATTCGGCCCGACGGCGCCTATGGGATCCCGGCAGGAGTCTCCGGATAGTGCGTAATCCGACCGGAACAGTTCCTGGTTGGCCAAACGCACGCCGTGGCGACTACACGTCAACGTGGGTCGCTTGCCAGTGGCCAGCCGGATCGCGGTATACTTGCCCCGACAGTGTGAGAAAACTATGCCATCGAGGGGTTGCTAATGAACAAATGTCGCAACCGCAGTTCCTTTCTGATTGTGCTCGGAGTTGTTTCTGCAGCATTGGTTCTTGCGGATGAGCCATTGGTCATCACCAATGTTACCGTGATCGATGCGACAGGCGGGCCAGCTCAGCATGGTATGACGGTCGTCGTAACGGGCGATCACATCACCTCCGTGACTCCGGAGCGCGAGGCGAACCTACCGAAGGGCGTTCGAATTGTGGAGGGAACCGGTAGATTTCTGATCCCCGGCCTGTGGGACATGCATGTGCACGGCGCGGCGCGGCTTGATGCCAAATGGGTGCTGCCCTTGGAGATCGCCAATGGCATCGTGGGAGTACGAGATATGGCTGGACCACCGGACGCGGACGCCTGGCGCGCACAACAGGCATCCTCAAACGAGCTCAGTCCGGCCATTTTCCTGGCGAGTCCCATCCTTGACGGACCAAAGCCTTTCTGGCCGGGATCGATCGCCATCGCGGACGAGGCGCAGGGGCGGGCGGCTGTAGGGCAGCAGAAGGAACGCGGTGCGGACTTCATCAAGGTTTACTCCCGCTTGCCGCGCGATGCATTTCTGGCGATTGCCGATGAAGCGCGCAAGCGCGGCATTTCCTTCGCCGGACACGTGCCCAACTCCGTTCGGGCGTCGGAAGCTTCCGATGCCGGGATGAAGTCCTTCGAGCACCTCTACATGGTGGGCCTGAGCTGCTCCAGCCGCGAAGACGAACTTTTCGAGGGACTCCAGCGCCAAGAATTCAGCCGGACCGCGGCGACCGCGCGCGCCTACGACTCCTTCGACGAGGGGAAGGCCCAAGCCCTTTTCGTACGCTTCGTGCGGAACGGAACCTGGCAGTGCCCCACACTGACACTACTGAGCAAGACGGGGAGGCTAGGCCAGCCAGAGGAACTGGAGAAGGACGATCGCCTGAAATACATCCCCAAGGAACACCGGCAGAGATGGGATCCGCGTAACAATCCAAACTTCAAAAACGCGGATGCCGCCTATTGGGCGGTCGCGAAGCGGAACTTCACCGGCGGATTGGACCTAGTGGGCAGAATGCACCGGGCGGGCGTCGCGATCCTAGCGGGCAGCGATTCGCTCAACCCCTACGTTTATCCTGGTTCCAGCTTACACGACGAACTCGAGCTGCTGGTGCAGGCAGGATTGTCGCCGCTGGAGGCTCTACAGTCCGCTACTCTCAAGGCCGCTCAGTTCATGGGTCAGGCGGATCGGCGTGGGACCATCGAAGCGGGCAAGATTGCAGATCTGGTGCTCCTTGACCGAGATCCTCTTACCGACATTCGCAATACGCGCTCCATCCGTGCGGTGGTACTCAACGGCAAGCTTCTGGAGCGTGTCGCGCTCCAGAAGATGCTGACGGACGTGCAGGCAATTGCAGAGCGGTAGGGTTCCGGCTTCGGATTTAGTCAGTTTGATGTCGGGTGTATCGTCGGCCACTCGGAGGAAGCTCGATCCCCATGTCGCCTGCGTATGGATTTACCTCCCGCGTCGTCCCGGCGGCCGGCACCATTTGGGGTCCGCTCGACACCGGTCGGATGCCTCCGCTTGACGATCGGACAGATCTGTCCGAGACTGGAGGTGTGAAAGGTGGGGAATTCGAGCGGCGAGTACAAAGGCTGGCCCGGCGCAAGAAGGTCGCCTGTGTTTGTGGCAGATAGGGGTAAAGGCAATCATGTGCGCTTGTACTTCGGCGACGATTTCACCCTCAAGGATCGGAAGAAAGAAATCGGCCGCGACCTGCTCGCGAAGATGTGCCGCGATCTGAACATCGATCCGCATGAACTATGAGAGGTGAACTGAATGTCTGCTTTTGCGTATCCCGCGCGATTCAGGGCCGGGGGTGACGGCCGCGTTCTGGTCGAGTTCGTCGATCTCGCACGTGTCGCCACCGATGGAAAGGACGATCAGGAGGCTTTCGAAGAGGCCATGGATGCCCTTGGGTCGGACCTCTCCATCCGCTTGAGCCGCCGGGAGGAGATCCCAACGCCTTCAGCGGCGAAGCGCGGTCAGCGCCTGGTGCCGGTGCCGCTTTGGCTGGCGCCGAAATTGGCGCTGTACCTTGCGATGCGGGACCAGCAGGTTAACAATTCCGAACTGGCGCGCCGCATCGGGGTGCATGAGCGGGTGATTCGCCGAATGCTGGATCCCGAACATGCCACCAAAGCGGTCAGAATCCAGGCTGCGCTCGCGGCGCTCGGCAAACAGATGACCGTAGAAGTCCGTGACGCGGCCTGAATACCAATCTCCAACGAGGGCGCTGGCATCCTGTCTCCGCCGTCCAGCTTAGCTTCCTGCCGCGCGGCCGCATCGTCGCCCACCCTTCCAGAGTGCGGGCGGGGACGGCCACCGATGCTAACGCTAACGGACGATCTGGCGTGATGTGCCCGGAAACGAACACCGTTTCCAATGACGCTGCATGTTGGGCGCGACGTCCGGATGCCCGACACCGTGGGTGATGGGCCGACAAGCAGCGTTCGAGACCCGGTTTCGGGATGACTTCCGGTGCCCGCTTCATTACCGTGGTAATATGAAACATGGCGATCGCACAAACGAAGGTCACGGCTCAAGGACAAGTCTCCGTTCCGTCGGACGTACGCAGGAAGCTGGGAATCGGCCCAGGATCTGTTCTGGAATGGGAAGAGGAAGGCGACCGGATCGTGGTTCGTCGAGCCGGACGTTTTAGCTCCGAAGATATTCACCGGGCATTGTTCGCTTCAAAAAGGCCGCAGCCGAAGAGCATCGCGCAGTTAAAACAAGGCATCCGCAGGTACGCCAGGAAGCGTCATGCGCGCAGTTGACACGAACGTCCTGGTTGGTCTACTCACGCGCGACCACATGCGCCAGACTGCTTCAGCGGAAAGCTTCATTGCGAAGGGCGCGTGGGTATCGGTACTGGCGCTTGCCGAAGCGGTCCGGGTACTCGATAGTGTCTACGAACTCAGTTCCGTCGACCAGGCCAGGGCAATCGAAATGTTACTCAGCCATCAACAATTGACGGTACAGGATGGTGAAACAATTGCGTCCGCGCTGGCATTGTTCCGTACCAAACCGTCGCTCGGGTTCTCGGACTGCCTGATGCTCGAGATGGCACGAAAGGCTGGACATCTGCCGCTTGGGACGTTCGATCGCAACTTGGGGAAGATCGACGGGGCACAAAAGCTTTAGCGGGATGCTGAAAAACACAGGGAATAAGCCAGCCGCCGATGAACGCCGATAAACGCCGATGGAAAACACACAAGTTATCTGCGTTCATCTGCGTTTATCAGCGGCCCAGTTGCCTTTTTCAGCAGCCTGCTTGGGCCACGTGGCACATGGAGAAGATGTTGCCCTACACCAGCCCCAGGAATTTCGGAGTATAGCCCGGAAAAACACCTTGCAGTGAAGGGTTGCCGCTGTGGCGGCTCACCAGTTCGCCGAGCACGTCGCGGAAATCGGTAGTGAGGAAAAGGTCGCGGCCTTCGTACAACTGGTGCTGCTGCAGCCCCGGCCACTTGCCGTAGACCTTCCCGCCTTTGACATCGCCGCCCATGACGAACATGCAGTTGGCGTGGCCGTGGTCGGTGCCGCGATTGCCGTTTTCTTTCGCCGTCCGCCCGAATTCCGACATGGTGACCACGGCGATATCCTGCATGCGGTCGCCCATATCGGTCCAGAAGGCGCTGAGCGCCGGCCCGAACGTGCGCAGCAGATCGGCCAGGCGACCCTGATCGGCGGTCTGCCCCACTTCCTGCACGTGGTGATCCCAGTTGCCGATATCGGCGAAAGCCATTTCCATGCCCACGTCGGCCTTGATCAACTGCGCGATCTGCTTCAGGCTGTCACCCAGCGGCGCGCGCGGATATTCGGCGCCCGCGGCGGGGATGTAGGGCTGCTTCTGAATGGCTTGCAGCATCGACATGGCTTCGAAGGTCTCGCGCGCGGTGGCCTGCAGCACGGGATCCTTGCTGGCCTCGAACATCTGCTGGAATTCCGCCGCCGCTTTGGCGTCGCGCACCTGGAACGCGCCGATGCTCTGCATGGCCACCGCCGCCTCATCGCCGCGGAGGGTGCGCGGCAGTTCGGCTCCGAGCGCCACGGCTCGCACGGGCGACACTTTACCCTCGGGCTTGGTGAGCGCGCGATTCATCCAGCCGCTATCGGTGGATTTCAATCCCGGCGTGCCCGATTCCATGTAGTCCTGCGCATCGAAGTGCGAGCGCGTGGGATCGGGCGAACCGGCGGCGTCGACAATCGCCAGGTGCCGCTGGTCGAACAGCGGCTTGAGCGGGGCGAGCGCAGGGTGCAAGCCGAAAAAGCCGTCGAGATCGATGGCGGTCTTGCCGGCCTGGTCGCCGGCAGAAGACGGGCGCGGAACGGAAATCGTGGGCCGGAGCGCGTAGTAGGCGCTTTCGCCGTGCGGTACGACGATGTTCAATCCATCGGCCGCGCCTCGCTGGAAAATGGCCACCAGAATCTTCTTCCGCGGAGTAGGTACGCCCGCGGCGTAGAGCGCGCGCTGGAGCCATAGCGGCGCCGTGCCCGCTCCTATCATCGCCAGTGCGGAATTGCGAAGAAAAATACGACGATTGATCATTGCCCTACCTCTAGCGCTTTTGAAACTCCGGCGAGCCCAGCGCGATGTCCGTGCTGGCCGGTGTTTGATCGACTGTGACACCCGGCACCTTGTTGCCGGAAAGCTGCACCGCGAAGTTCATGCGAGCCATCAGGCCGGCGGTGTTCATCCATTCGCGGCTGGTATTGGAATAACCCGTAGGCTCGATCTTGCGATAGAGCGGCTGACCCAACTGCGCCACCTGATTCACCAGGGCCTGCGCGAAATCCACGTTGCCGTTGCTCGCCCGCACCGCGCTCACCACCACTTCGAGCGGCGACTTCATTTTCGACTGGTACGCCCCCTGCGACCAGAATTCCTTCGATTCGAGCATTGTCTCAATGACGGCGCGCAGATCGCCATCGGTTTTCAGGAACGTCTGCGCCATGCGGTCGACCAGCGCCGGCGGCGGATCATCCGCCACGAAGCGCTGCGCCAGTTTCCTGGAAATGAAATGCGCCGTCGAAGGATGGCGCGCGACGATATCGAGGACTTTTTCGCCGTCTTTTTCGCCGCCGCCGGCGGGAATTCTCAGGTCCAGCACGAGCTTTTCGCCCAAATCGTGCTGCCGCTCGGCAAAGCGGAATCCGCCGCCGAGATTCGGCCGGTCTATGGTCCAGCCGGTGAAGCAGCGCGCCACTTCAGTGACGTCTTTCTGCGTATAACCGCCATCGACCCCGAGGGTGTGCAATTCCAGCAATTCACGGCCGTAGTTTTCATTCAAGCCACGGCGCTGGCCGTTCGGACCCGCGAACGCCGCCGGAGTGGCGGGGCCGACCGATTCCCAATTGTCGAGATAAAACAGCATGGCCGGGCTCTTGGCGGTGGCTTCCAGCAGGTCGCGGAATTTGCCGAGCACGTGCGGGCGGATGACGTCGCGCTCGTATTCGGTGATGTAGTAGTGGTCGGCGCCCTTGTCGAGGAAAACGTTAAAGTGATTGAACCAGAAATCGGTGAGCACTTCTTCGAGCTGCCGGTTGCTATAGACGGCGCGCAGGATTTTGCCTTCCTGAAGATCGCGCGCCACCACTTGCGCCGGTCCCGAGGTGAATTCGATGCGCCGCCGCAGCTCGGGCGGAGCGACGGCGAACAACCCCTGGCGCATGCCTTGCGGGAGCGCGCCGATCACGTCGTCCTGCTTGTCGTGCGGGAGCGCTTGGAGGGCGGCGAGGCGTTCCTGCGGGGTACCGGTGCGCAGCGAGCGAATTTCGTCGGGGCTGAGGATCTCGGCCAGCCGATCCTGCGCAGGTGTGTCGGGAGGCAATGCGCCGGCATCGCCCTGCTTGGCTTCGTCGCGCTTCACGATTTGCTGAATCATCAGGCGGCGATTGGGGTCGCTGGGGAATGGCAGCTTTCCATCGGCCATCTGCTTGACGATTCCCGGCGCCGGGTAATTCCGCACCATATCCTTGCTGGACATGCTGAGGGTATCGAGCGGCTTGAGCTTTTCGGCGAGGACGGGATTTTCGGGAAAGCGCTCGGGATGAAGCTGCTGGTCAATCCACTTTTTCAGCCCCATGGATTTCACCTGCTGGTAATCGCCGGGCCGAGGGCCGAAGGTAAGGCGGTTGAGCGCTTGCCTTATCCGATCATTTGCGGAGAGTTGTGTGGAGAAGCTCACGGTCTCCGCGTAAGCTGTCACAATCAGGACAATCCCGAGTCCCCAGTATGCCGTGCGGCGCATCCTTACCCTCTCTGACTATTAAACTCCATTTTGGCCTGCGAGTTGCGCTCCCCCGCCTGCCGGGTGGGTAACCGATCTGGGGAAACGACGTGCCCGGCAACCGCTCCCTTGCGGTCGCGGCTCAGTAACTGCTTGCAAACATGCGGCATCTGTAACAGAGCCGCGAGCGGTCGCTTGACGCAATAAACTGAAATCCCCAAAACGGTTAAGCACCCCCGCCTGCCTGGAGGCCCCGCTCCAAATGGCGTACATTGAAAAGAATGGCAACTTCTGAAATTGCAACACTGGGTGGGGGCTGTTTCTGGTGCCTGGAGGCCGTTTACGACCAGATGGAGGGCGTGCTTTCGGTCGAATCGGGCTACATGGGCGGGCACGTGCCGAACCCGGATTATCGAACCGTGTGTACCGGCCGATCGGGCCACGTGGAGGTGGTGCAGATCACATTCGACCCGGCGGTGGCTTCGTTCCGCGACATTCTCGAGGTCTTTTTCGCCACCCACGACCCCACGTCGATGGACCGGCAAGGCAACGATTCCGGCCCGCAGTACCGCAGCGTCATCTTTTATCACGACGAGGCGCAGCGCGCGACGGCCGAACAACTCATTGCCGAACTGGAGGCCGAGGGCGCGTTCGGCCGGCGAATCGTCACGGAGTTGCGGCCCGCCTCAACGTTCTATATCGCCGAGGATTACCATCAGGAGTACTTCGTCAACAACCCGGAGCAGCCCTACTGCGCATTCGTAGTCTCACCGAAGGTGAAGAAGTTCCGCGAGAAGTTCGCCTCCAGACTGCGCCGTGGGACGTAAAGCATTCGCCTGTCGATCCCAGGGCCTGCTGACCGGCGAAGTGGGCGCGGTAAATCGACCGCGGCCCGTACCTTCACCGCCGGCCTCAATCCCAACCTCTTTAAGATCCTGTATCTGCACTGGACCACGGGGCCGGCTTTGGACTTACTCCGCCAAATCGCCCTGGAACTGGATCTGGAGCCGGCGCACTACCGCGGCGATCTGGTGCGCCAGATCTCCCAAGCCATCGTGCACCTCAACCAAAGCAAAAAACAGCACCCCATTCTCATCTGCGATGAGGCCCAACTGTTGCGCCATCCCGTTACCCCTGCTGCTGAACTTCGACATGGATTCCTCTCACTACCTGACCTTGTTTTTGGTAAGCGAGCCACGGCTGCGCCGTACCCTGTCGCTACAGATGCACGAACCCTTGCGCCAGCGCATCGCCGTGCAGTATCACCTCGACGGGCTCTCGCGCGAGGAACTGGATGGCTCTCACCCACCAACTCAAAGGCGCCGGTGTCACCCAGCCGTCACCCAGCCGCTGTTGGACGAGACTCCTCGCCAAGCCCTCTACCAAGCCCGCAAAAGACATTCTGCGTAAAGTCATGACGCTGACCGATTTGCTCCAAACGCGCGGCGCAGACGGCCATCACGGCAGCCTGCCAACAAGGCTCGATCGCGCAGACCGATGGCCATTACTGCCTCCCGGGGTAGTGCAAGCGGTTGCTGGCAGCAAGATCCTCCGGGGTCGCGCCAGAGCGGATGCTCAAGGCCGATGCGACGGAGTTGGCTCCGAAGAAATCGGCCGTAAAAGCCCTCCTGCGTTCCTGATCGGGCGTGGGAGGGCATTCTGTTTGGGACAGGGGTCACCGCATCATCGTATTTAAGACCGGAAGTACTTAGTGTGCGAAATCGGTGGCCGACGCTTAGTTACAAGCGGGCTGGCCGGGGGTGACTTGACCCATCCCGTGCTCAATTTCCGAGCTCGCAGATGTGCTTTAGAAGGAACCTGCCCTCTCCTTCGCTGTGTCGAGGTCGATTTCGCCCCTAAGAAATGCCAACTTGTCGTCGTCGGACAGGTACTCCAGATCGCTTGCGGGAAATCCGAGTTTAATGATCGCCTTTTCGCCACCCGCTTCTATGATTAGTTCTTGAAGGGACTTAGGCTTGGCCGCTGTCTTTCTGGCTGCCATTGCCGCGCGCTCTGCTTCGATGGCGGTTTTGGCCTCGCCAACGGGTTTAAGCGCCGGTCTCTTTAATGCCTCCCGGATTTTGAGGTTTAACGTATCCAGGTTTTGTAGCGTTGTCGGGTCGGTGTCGGCGGGTAAGAAGTTTTTCCTGCGGGTTTTCTTTTCCAGGATGTCATTGATCTTCGCCAAGTTGCCTTTCGCGCCCTGGAATTCCTCCGCGGTCAATCCCGTCTTAGCTCGTTCGTTGAGCAACGCGACGGCTTGGGCCTTCGCGCGGATCGCTTGTTCGTTGCCGCCAGTCTGGCCGAACTGCTCGGTGGTAAGCGTGACCTTCAATGCCTCCCCGATTTTCAGGTTTAAAGCCTCCAGGCTTCTGAGCGTTCCCGGAGGGGTGTTGGCAGGCAAAAGGTCTTTCCGGCCGCCGGGTTTCTTCTCCAGGATGGCATTGATCTTGGCCACGTCTTCTTTCGCGGTTTGGAATTCCTCTTCGGTCAGTCCTATCTTGCCTTGAAGCTGCACCTTGGCAGGCTTGTTGACGGGCGCGACGCCGAGCGCGCGGAGCTCGACCAATTGCTTTTGGATTTCCGCACGCAATCCGATTAGGTCGGGATTCGGATCAAACTTCCCCTCGGGTGTTGTCTTTTGTTTTTTGAGTTCGCTCTCGAGCTCGGCAACGCGCGCCTGGATTTGCTTGTATTTCTGTCGGTACTCGGGTGTGACGTCTTTCCCTTTCGCATTCCTCAGCGTCTTGTTATCTCTCAGCGAGACGCCGAGAGCTTCGAGCTGTTTGACCACTTGGAGCGTGAATTCGGCCGAAGGTTTATAGTGGCCGCTGTCGTCGTGGATTTCTTTAATCCTGTCATACTCGGTTACCAGATGACCCGCTCCCGCCACGGGAGCCCCGCCCAGGGGTGTGGAATGATGAGTATACTGCTTTTTGCCGTCCCCTAAATCGGAAACGTCGCCGGGTTTAAAGGTGTGAACCTGGCCGGTCTTTGGGTCCATGACAAATCCCGTTTTGCCACCCTGCTTAGTCTCATCTTTAATCTCTAAGCGTCCCTTGTTGGGATTGGGAATGGCCCGGCTGTTCTCGCGATCCTCCGGCCTGTCATACTTGGTGGTGTGTTTGTCGGAATCCTTTAGGGCTGGGTCTTCGGTGCGCCAACCTGTCTTGTTGTCTTCGCCCTCGAACTTGGCACCCAGTTCCTTGCCGAACAGTTTATCCCCGTCCTGTGCCGTCCCCAATAGCACGCTTTTGGTCGAGCCTGCCTCTTTCACGAGGTTGCTGACACGTTTCATGTCCACGCCGGTGTCCCTCTCGAACTGAAGTTTGTCATCCTTCAGATGGCAACGGCCGCGCGCCAGGCCCGTGGCCAATTTTTTGACGTCTTCGAGAACTGTAGGATTGATGGCGCCAACCAGCAGCAGAGGACGTTCTTTGTTGTCGTTGAACTTGAACCTGTCGTAGTAAACAAACTGTACCTGCGAACTGCCGATTTTGCCGAGGTCAGTCTTGATGCCAGTTTTATACTTCGAAAGTCTTTGATATCGTCAATCTTGTCGAAAGACATAAGTTTTTCTCGCGTTAGTTGGTTTCGGTCTTCGCGCGACCGAACCCGGTTAGGATAGAAGTGATTTTAGATTCTTGCCGGCAGAAACTCGGCTCCTTCTCCCGAGCGGCGTCGTGAATCGCCGCCACGAGATGCGCCGGGGCGTTATGGCTGTAGCAAGAAGCCTCCTTACGTAGCTTCAGAATCATCCCCTTTCCGACAACATTCGCCCCTTCGTTCCACGCCTGCGTCTCCTAGCCGGCTATCTGCAGGAATGCCGTAAGCCCTCGCTGTAGCGTTCCGAGAATTCCCTTTCCGAGACCGAATTCGGTACCCAACCGTCCCAGCTTCGCCTGCTTTCCGCGCCGACGTTGTCGGCACCCTCCTTGGCTCCCCTCAGCCCGGGCAAGACAATCCGCCGTACCGATCCCGAAGACAAAGGCGGAAAATCCGGGCGCCGGCCGCCAACCCGATCAATTATACACTGTTAACCAGGGAAAACAGCTCCCGCGCGCAACGACGGAAGTCCATGGCGATCATCTTGTCCATGCCGCTCGGGATATAATTCCAGTCGCGGGCCGAAAGCCGACCAGCGCTTGCGGTCCACCGGCCTCCATCATCCCGGTCTACACCCCGGTGCACGCCGGTTGGTTGAACCGGGTTGAGATTTACTTCTCGATCATCCAACGCAAGGTGCTCACTCGCAACGATTTTGCCAATCTCGCCGACCTGGAAATGGCCCTTCCGCGTTTCAGCATCGCTACCAGAAATCCGCCGCCCCCTTGCGCTGGACGTTTACCCGGACGGACCTTGCCAACCTCATGCAGCGCCTCAGAGCAAGTGTCCTGCCCGCCGCTGCCTGAACTCGGAATACGTCACCGTAATTCCGAACAGGAGTACTTAGCCAGACGGGTTTTGCCGCGCGATCAAAGCTGCGCGGATAGGATGTCGGGAGCCACTTCAGCCAATCGATCCATCGAAAATGGCTTCCTTAGGAACGGAATATTGGACAACCCGGCCACGCTGCTTGGTAGTGTTGGCAGCCGGGGCACACCAGACTAGGAGGTATGCTGCTGTGGAAGCACCCTGCTTAAAAGCAGGTCCTGCGAGATCGCTGAAAGGAGACAGAATGCGGGCCGCTCTGCTACGTTACTTTTGTTGACCTCTGCCTGTTTCGGCATCGAACCGATCAAAGGCCATTTGATCGGTGAGACCGTGACGGAGTTTTTGGCGAAGACCTCCGATGACACTTCATTCCTGCAATCTTGTCGGCAGGCAACCACAAAAGCGCTCGCGAAGAAGCGTGAGCTTTCGATAGGCGCGCGTAAGTCAGAAACAGTAGCCCTGCGCCGCCCAGTAATGCCAGTCGGCGATGGCTTCCGCGGTTGAAGCGTCGGGGTCAGAGAAAACAAAGAAGCCCCAATTTCTTTGGTGAAGCTCCCCAGCAGAGGCCTTGGGCAACAAAACGCGAAAATCGCCCGGCCGCCTTGGACGGGCGCACCTTCTGAATCTTTCAGGCCTTGGGATACTTCTGTTCTGCCTATACCGGCGAGTATTCCTATCCCACTTTGGCCGGCGTTCCTTACGAAGAGCGCAACTCGCGGCCTGTGATACCGAGAAACTTGCCGGAAAAGACCGTGAGAGCGTCGGGGGGAAAGATCGTGACGCGTTACAGCCTGGCCGTACCGAATACCGGCAAGCTTATGCTCTACGGGCGGTAAGATTATGATTTAAGGCACCGACGCTCATGAGAATCGCGATCCTTTCCGACATCCACGACAACGTATGGAAGCTCGACTCGGCACTGCGCTCGGTGCGCGATGCCGACGTCATGCTGTGCTGCGGCGATCTTTGCTCGCCGTTTATCGTGCACCAGTTGGGCCGCGGCTTCCGGAGCCCCATCCATATCGTTTTCGGCAACAACGATGGCGATCTTTATCGCATCTCGTCCAACGCGCGGCAATACGGCCATATCCGGCTGCATGGCGAACTTTTTCGGGAGGAATTCGATGGCCGCCGTTTCGCCATGAATCACTACGACAGCATCGCGCGGTCGCTCGCCCAATCGGGCGAGTTCGACGTGGTGTGCTACGGCCACAACCACGTCTTCTCCGTGGAGCGCATCGGCGGAACGCTGGCCATCAATCCGGGCGCGATTATGGGCGCGACCTTCGCTCCCGACGGCACGCGCACCGACGTCTCGTCGACCTTTGTGATTTACGAGACCCTCACGGGCGAAGCCGCGCGGTTCGAAGCATAGCCCTCATGCCGCAGGCCCGGGTCGCGTTTCAATATCCCAGCTTCCGGCTTTACATGTTGGCGCGGTTCCTCATCACCGTGTCGTCGGAAATGCAATCGGTCGCCATCGGCTGGCAGGTGTACGATTTGACCCATCGGCCGCGCGATTTGGGACTGGTGGGGCTCTCGCAATTCCTCCCCGGCATCATGCTGTTCCTGCTGGCCGGTCACACCGCCGACCGCGTGGCGCGGCAGCGAATTCTGCAATTCTGTTACCTGGCTTTCTCCGTGGTCTCTCTGCTTCTGGTGGCGCTGACGGTCCACGGTCTTCGCTCGGTGTGGCCCATCTACGCGGTGCTGCTAGCGAACGGCACGGTGCGCGCGTTCAACATGCCCACCAGCCAGGCGTTCCTGCCGCAACTGGTGAAGGAATGCGATTTTCCTAACGCCGTCACGTGGTCGGCCTCGATTCTGCAGGCGGCGCTGACCATCGGGCCGATGACCGGCGGTTTGCTGTACAGCCTGGCGGGCAGCCCGGTGCCGGTGTATGGTACGGCGGCGGTGGCGTACCTGGTGGGCCTCGCGGCAATTTCGCGCATTCGCGTGCAAGCGCCGCAGCGCCCGCGCGGCGCACGTTCGCTCAGCGTGATTCTCGAAGGCCTGCGGTTTATCTGGCGCGAGAAACTGATTTTGGGCGCGATCTCGCTCGATTTGTTCGCCGTCCTGCTGGGCGGCGCGGTTGCGCTCCTGCCCGTCTACGCCAGGGATATTCTGCATGCCGGGGCCACGGGACTCGGAATCCTGCGGGCCGCTCCCGGCGTCGGGGCGATCGCCATGGCAGTGCTGGTGGCGAACCGGCCCATTACGCGGAAAGCGGGCCGGACCATGCTGGTAGACAAGAGCTTCTGATATCCCCTCTGCAAGCGCTCGCGATTCGGTCCGCCCTTGGTTCGCGCGATGCGGCCGATTTCCAAAATGCGGAACTTCACGCTCCGGCTGCGATCCCGAAGTCTG
>Ga0181538_10000172_pt1 | contig 75276 bp, 62 predicted proteins | sample PEATcosm2014_Bin_40_FD_119773 | JGI IMG/M metagenome (GOLD analysis project Ga0181538, IMG submission 119773) | Peatland microbial communities from MTU Mesocosm Facility, Houghton, MI, USA - PEATcosm2014_Bin23_30_metaG | ecosystem: Environmental > Terrestrial > Soil > Wetlands > Peat | place... | reverse complement strand
GTTCGAGGTCAGGGTTGATCGTTTTGTCGCTTCCGGCTACCAACATCCAGCTCGGTTTAGTTCTCCACGCAGGTGTGGTGATGACTGCTTTGAAATTGTCAGCTTTGTTCAGCACCTGCGATCAGGCGGGTGGGTTGCATCTCCCGGGTCCGCAGCTTGCAGCCCCGCATGCCGCGGCGCCCTGAGAAGCGCAAGCCGGAAAATGCCAAGTCCCCAACAAGCGCGACGTCGAAAGCGCGCAGGACCCTGAACTCGACACTCTCCTGCGGGTGTGCAAAGCCTCGTCCATGCCGATGCGTGGGGAGTACCGCGATCGCGGTTCGGCCAGGACGATGTCAATGCTCGGGCTCAAGGCAGTGATGTTCGGGTCGCCAACCACAAGCGCGGGACGCGAATTTAGGGATCAAAATCACGTCTCAATGAGTGGGTTGGTGGACACGTCTGCGTTTTCGGGAGTGATCCCCCGCTGGGGGTGCGTGCGATGCCAAGCCTCAAAAGAGAGACCTAGGGCAGCTCAGATTTGGCCAGTTGACTTCTCCGAGACTGGGGCCTCCCGCCGTATCGCCCCGTTGTCTGATGATTGGGAGGGGCATCACAGCACTAACTCTCTTCTTCACCTTCCGCGCGATTTACCCCGTCACGCTGCAGTTGCTCGACTCCAACCCCGCCCTTGAACTTGCCGTCCAGGAAGTCTTTTAGTCTCGGAAGCGCAGTCTGTTCAAACTCGTCGAACGGCTCGCCGTCAACGAGCGCCTCGTAAAGCTTTCTCAGGTCATCAACGGGTATCTTCATCTCCACGATGGATGCAGGGTCAACTTCGTAAATGCCCACGGGCATGAATACCCCCTGGAACGACTCCGCAAGGCGCCTCCTGCTTCCGTTGATAAACCTGAGCCAAAACTCGCGTTGAATGACTCGGTCCTCCGGATCAACGGTCACGCCGGAGCCTGCGGGGGAGGGATTGACGCCCGTATCAGGAGGTGCCAAATTGCCCCAAAGGGCGAATGCATTTTTGTCTGAAGTCGTGATATCCACATTGGCCACGTCGACATCCCTTCCGTAACGACTCCTCATGCGGCTGATGAAAGCCGGGTATAGCTCACTAAACCGCACGCCGAGGTCAAAATCGTTCCACCGCCCACTTAGCCTCGTGAGAATCCGAAAGGCCATTGTGTCGTCCGCCGCTTCGGTGATGCACGCCGCGAGGAATGGGGCACGCTCTGAGCGGTGCAAATTCTTCGCAACTCCGAGCACCATGCGCAGGACGTGTCCCGCCTCCCCAAAGGCCGTAAAGAAGGAATCGTAGGAGTACTTATCCGCCGCCCCCATCGCAAGCCGCACCAGCGTTCTTCCGTCAACGGCTGGCGCTGTGGCCGCTGCTTCGGACAGTTTCCGGAGAAAGTCGTCCCTCTTCAAAGAACCCTTTTCAAGCGACCCGAGCTCCTCAAGAAAAATGCGCCGTTGAGCATCCTCGCCCGAAGCATTCCTAATGCGAAGAAGGAATGCTCCCAGTTCCACTGAGCTAAATACGGACTCTGGAAGCTCGTACCTGAAGTACGCTGGAAACATGCTCGACTCACGTACTCTCCTGTCGTCTTCCTTCGCCTCCCGCTTATTCTGGCTCCAGGCTCCGGGCGCATCCGCGAGCTGGCTGTATCGAGGGAACAGCGCCCTGAGAACACGATCCACGAAGTCGCGCCTCGTCGCGTCCGGCTCGGCCCCCCCAATATCCTCCAACAGCCTCTCCCGCAGGACTTTTTTCTCGCCGTCCGAGTGGTACTCGCCTCCTTTGAGCCAACTGTCGCCCCCGGTGAGCGTTAACGAGTTTCTGGAAACAATTCCGTAAACTGTGGGAAAAAAGCGATGCAACATTTCAATCAAAATCAAATCAATCGGGTTGACCTCTCCCTTTAGTAACGAAGCTGCCGTGCCGGCATCATTGGCCAAAAGCCCAATGGCTCGTAGATTTGGGCAGGCGAGCGCAATTCGCTCCTTCCAGATACCCGCGAGCTGGCCGCGGAACTCTTCCTTTTCTGATTCATTCGCAAACCAGTTGCGTTGCTCAAACGCACGAACAAGCCTCTGGACACCCGCATTCTCCAAAGCCTCGCTATCTATCAGCGGGACCGGCACAGAAATCGGGAAGAATTTGTCGAAGTAAGTTGTGTTCTCTGCGTTCACCACTTTCTTGACGATCCTAACAACCTCATCGAGGTCAAGCGCACACACAAAACTTAGATTCGGAAGGGTGGAGATACCCCGGATCACTTTCAGAAGTGTCAGGATCTCTTTCTTTTCCATGCGATCGAGTTCATCCAGCAGGACCACCACGCGCTTCGGGAGACGTGTGAGGGCAGTCTTCATGCTCTCAATATCGTCGCGCTGTGTTGGGGCCGGGGACAATTCGGAATACCCCTGGAGCAACGGTACTGCCCTCGAGAGCGCGTTCGCTAGTCTGCGAGCGCTCTTGCTCATGCCAGGGACCAAATAATGCTTTCGGCACTCATTCGCAATATCGGCCAACAGGTATGCGCTTAAGGTCTCTTGTGACCCTGGCAGCCAAGTCGTGAATGAAACGACGATGGCCTTGCCCTTGAGGTGCTCCCTCAACAAATTCAGAATCGAAGTCTTTCCCGATCCAAACTTGCCGAAAACACCTATCACAGGGTTGCGAGCGATCATAATTTTGGCCGAAATGTTGTCGATCATCGACGCGCGGCCGAGGGCGTCCTCAGCCCACGTTTGAATTGGATCATCGGACAGAGTTAGTTCGACGCCCGCCAACGACTGTGACCCTTGAGGGACTCGCAAGCTCTCTTCACTTACTAGCCGTTCGGCGGCGACACGGGCCCTAAGGTGAAGGAGGAAGGCGACCACCGCGGACGACAGGACGAAGGCGAGGTCAACATACAGACGTCGGCTGACGGTCCCAAACGGGAGCGCCAACGCAAGGAGCGTCGAAACGAACGGTAGAAAGCACAGGCCGCTCGTTACACCACTCCACCAGGACGACAGCCCCCTCCTGGACATCTCCTGGGCGCGAACTAGAATCGCAACGGTTAGAACTGCTCCTAAAGCGATCCCGTACGAGAAATATAGGCTAACGTCGTCAAACCGATTACTGGGCGGGAGGTAGGTAAGGACGAAAAACTTCCGGAGGGCCCTGTCCTGGAATATCAAACGGACCAGAGAGGCCCCGATTGCTCCAAGCCCTGACCACAGGAGTACGGCAAGCCACTCCCTTTTGACGAAATCCCATAGTAGGCTTCGCCAGTTGCCCAGAACTCTCTTCTGCCGGTCGTTCATAAGTCTTACCTTCCGCCGCAAAGGGCTGCCCCCAAAGTTGGATTTAGGCAGACCCGTTCGAAGGTCAAGCTGACACGCACGAGAATACTAGATTCGGCGCGGGTCACAAGAGAAAGCTTAGGCCGATTGGACCTCGGATTTGGTCGTGAAGAGTCGGCATGTGGCAAGGTTTTTCGAAGGCGAAGCATCGTTGCGACAGGATCACGGGCAATCCAACCTTTTTTGCCTGTTGCCCCGATCGGGTTCGCGATCCCGCCGCAGAGCGCAGGACCTGAAGTCGACGCCGCTTCACTTCAAGCAGTGGGAGTGGAACGGGAGTTAAATTTCCATCGTGCAGAGTGGCAGGATGCTGGCGCGTCGGGGATGCCCCCATTGGCAGTATGCCGTGCACTCAGAATAGCTCACCAGTACCCGTTTCCAGAAAATTTCCGCCAGATTTTTGGAGCCCTCAACCCGAAGCAAAACTCATTGCAAGTCGCTTTCAATTTTTTGCCGCGATTTTTCAGACTCACCGTGAGTTTGTGTGCACGGACCGGCTCACGAAAAAGGCGGCGTCACGGGAGATTGGTCGAAGCCGTGGTTGGTTTTTGAAGCTAGCCGCGCAGGAGGATCGTGTCAACCATAGCTTGGCTGAATATGCCACTTCGCCAAAGATTGTCTATGGGCCAGGGCTGGGTCATTTGCGGGCAGCCTCTACGAGTCGCCCTCGGGCGCCTTACCCCGTCGCAATCGTTCCAATGGTGCAATATGCTCCCCAAGAGAAGGTTTCGCACCAATAGTGCGGACCACTTCCGAGAATGAGTGAGAGCGTCACACCGCGTGCCGCACTCATGATCCTGTGCTCGCTGCTGTGAGTATGAGACAAGGCTCCCACTTGTTTGGCATAGTTCGCGTCGATTCATGTAGCGAATTGTCGTCCGAAATTGAGGACGGAAGGACGCATGCGGACAGAAGTTCTCAATAACCTCCCTTCCCTATTGCTATAGGGGAAATTAATGGATTGTCGTGTCCGCTTCTGTCCTCGTGTCCTCGGCAAGATCAGTTGGAATGCTTCCCTTCCGTTTTAGGCCTCGCCAGCCTCGTGTTCTCAGGCGCCCAACGCCAGTGCGAGTCGATTCGACCCCAAGCGTTCGAAGCCGCGGGCCCAGGGCGCGAGCATTTAGCGCCATTTCGCCATTCTCCATGGCCCACGCTCTGTAATCACGGAGCAACTCCGCACTGGCAACAACGCAATCCGGGCAGCGGTCATAGCAATCCTCAATAAACATCGCCAGAGAGTCGTTTTCCCTCCTGTAAAGCGTTGTGGCTTCGCGAACTGCTAATGGCAGCCCCAAGCCTTCGGATTGCCACAGGAGGCAACCTCGCACGGCCCATGCCAAAATTCCGGCTGCTTCCGCTTGCAGTTTTGCGCCCAAGAGTTTGTCTTCATCGACCCCGTCGAACCTCGCTGAAAAGGGAATGAGGCGGACCCTTCGCCAGAAACCGTGCGAGTCGTCGCTTACTCGCGGCTTGTGGTTAAACGCGAGCCAGAATTTCGCAGTGGGATCGAATGAGAAATGCTCCTGGTAGAGAAAGCGAGCTGTGGTCTGGTCTCCACCCGTAAGGGCTTTTACGCGGCCCTCGTTAAACGCGACGTTGTCACCCGTTTCAACGGCGGTAACAAACCTCTTCCCCACTATGCCCGCAATGTCATTCGGGACGCTGGATCGCGCTTTGAGTTCGAACGCCGAGAACGGCAGATTGTGCGCATAGTCTCCCATAATCCATCTGACGGTCTCTAAGAACTTGCTCTTTCCATTTCCGCCCTCGCCGTAGCAGAGGAAGAGGCATTGCTCGCTAACCACCCCTGTAAGGGAGTAGCCGACGGCGCTTTGAACGAAGCGAATCAACTCAGCGTCCTCCAAGAAGATTTGATTTAAGAATTGCTCGAATCGTGGACAACGCGCCGATGGATCATACTCAACCGATGAGTGCAAGGTAATGCGGTCCCCAGAGCGAGCCGGCCGGGGGTCGCCGGTTCGCAGATCCAGCACCCCATTGTCAACGCTCATGAGGAACGGGTCCGAATCCCAGTTGTGGCCGGAATCTGCGATTGGTGATGTGTGCTTAGCCAGTTCCAACGCGGCCTGCAGGCAATATCGAGACTCACTCTTGATCGCCCATTTCAATCCCTCGCCTCGCTCAGTATCGTTGCCAAGCTTGGCCGCAGATGCAAATCGCGCCCGCGTAGCCTCTTTCGCCATCCGATAGACATCGCCACTGGAGTCCTCAGCCCAATTGCAGTCATTCCAAACCAGCCATCTGCTTCGCCTGTGGTCGAATCGCAGGCGGTCACCGAAGAGCTCAGCGATTAGTTCCGCGTTGCCGGAATCGGTCCGAGGAAACGAATGAGGCGCATTCTTAAGAGTGGTGACCATTCAGCCTCCCACAAGAGCGTGGCACCGCGGCATGATTGACGAGAGGGCATCGGCCGGCAAGAGGTGTGCAAGGCGGCGGCGCCAAACCGGCGCCAAGTTTCCATCTCCCTATCGCATTCGGGATCCGGTGCAATCGGGCTGCATACCGACCGGGATGGATCGAAATCGCGTTTTCCCCACCCGATAGAAGCAGCTCCCGAACGCGCGGTTCAACAGGCAGCATACGCCAGCCACGGGCTGCGGGTGCGCGTATCTCCGAAGATAGCCTGTAGGGCTCAACGGCAGGTTTGGAGGCCATCAGCGCGGCTCCTGCACCTGTGACCGTTCTCCCTGTGCCTCACGACTCTGTTCAATCTGACCGGCAAGCCACGACTCCACTTCGGAGTCGACCCAGCCAACTGCGCGAGCGCCAAGCCTGATCGGATGAGGAAACTTCCCTTGGGACACAGCCGCGTAGATCGAGCTTCTGGACAAGCCGACTTTGATTTTCACCTGTGGAAGCCGCAAGATTACGTTGGACATCGTGTATCTCCTTTGTCGAAACTGGACTAGAGAAAAGCAATACCATCCTGCAGAGGGTAACCGCAGCCTTTTCCCGAAGTTCAAGGACGTTTAAGACGTACTTGCTGAGGAGATATTGGTGCAATCATTTGTGTTTCGGATGTAGATCAAAAAGATGTCTCAAAGACTTTGAGACATCTCAAATGCTACGTTGGCGGATCAACATGGCTCATTCAGGACCACAATCTGTAACGAAGCAACCATGACCGTGTCGGATTACCGAGGATCGCGTGAACAAATCGTCGGGAAAAAGCGTAAAGCAGAATCGGGCAACTGAGAAGGCATCAGGGCCAATCAGGTGGGACGAAATCCCTCACAATGAACTCTGGGCGCGAGCGCAAGGGGCAATGTCGTCTGGATCGCGCTCACGAGCTACCGAAGATTCTCTCAAGCATGTCTTAAAGCGCCGCCTCCATAGGCTCGATCCAGCGGACCACCTTCGATATGTTGAGCTTGAGTGCGCACGGATCGTTGAAACGCTTCGCACGGTTCGAGATGAGTATCGAAGCTATTTGGAGGACCGAGGGTGCGCGCCTCTAGCCGAGATGTACTGGGTTGTTCTTCGATATGGGATCAAGGATTGGGCCGTCATGTTGCTACGAACTGCGGCATTTGAGTATATCCGTCATTGCAAGCTCAAGACGGAGCTCTGGGACGGGCTTTTCAAATTTGCCGGGCCGTTCAAGATTTTCCTGCCCGATCAAGGCGAGGACACACCGACACCATCCCTTGTGAAATCCGATGACGCGTTGATAAGCGCTATCAATGTGCTGCTGAGACCGGAAGCGTTCGATCAAGTCCTGACCGGCGGGCCATTTGGCAGAGATGCTCAACTCCACGTTGCAAGGGCCTTCCCTGGGCAAGCGTTCCTCCACGGGCAGGAGACGTTTCCCGACGCCGTTCGGCGACGCCAAGCACTTTGGGACGATGGCTACCCCTGGACCGAGGGCTTGGCGCAAATGTTTGATGCAGCTCAGGAGGAGCTCTTCTCGCAATGGGAGGCACTTGGCGAGGATGCACGACGGGCGGAAGCTCGATTCATTAGGCTCTCGCCGCTTCAGAAGATAGCGTACAAACATCTCGTGAGTATCCGGTCAGGAGACGTTGCTGACCAAAGTGCGGGCTCGAATCGTTGGTTGCCTTTGCTCCGTGAACTCGATGCAGAAGGTATTTCACTCGATCGCGAGCTAAACGGGAAATCTAGAGAGGTACTGATGGCCATGCGACGACAGGGTTCTAAGATTGCGACCTGGGAGGAATGCTACAACCCCAAGATAGGGGCCACTCTCGAGAATGGGAGACGCTATCGGTTGAGGAGGGAGGTGACGCACTTAATCCAAAACGCTGCCAAGAACGCGGTATACCATCTCGGTAAGATTTGGCGACAGAAGGGCCAGAGCTGACGTCTGTACGCACCAGAGACAGGAGCGCTCGCGCTCCATCGAACATCCGCCGCCGGCGTCAGATACGCCGTGGCCGCCCCACCAGTGCCCCGACCTGACCCCATCCACCAGCGCCGGGGAAAATGGCGTCCCTCTGGAGTCCGTCTGCGCCTTGGCGGGGAATCTCGTGCGAGCTTTCTATCCACGAACGGAATGAGGGGCAGCTGGGGACGGTGGTAGCCGCACCCCCGCCGTTGCCGTAACGCGGGAAGAATACAACCTGAAAAAACACTCGCGAGTTTTTAGGCAGGCGAACAGGTCTTGGGGGCAACTTGTGGGGCAACTCCAAAGAGTAGTACTGCATATACTGTGTATTATCAAACATATACATCGCTTAATTGGTAGACGGTAGCGCTACCAGAGATTTAACGCGAAAGCCCGCTCAAGCGAGCGGGCTTTTTGCTGGGTGAGAACTCTAAAAGATTCGTGGTGCATCAGACGATTTCGTAGGGATGACGCTGATGCCGAGCGACGAGGCTGGCGGCGATGTCGTCGCCCTGGATGGTTTCGGTTTTTGGATCCCAGAAGACACGATGCTGCGTCTTCATGGCGATCCAGTGCAACAGACAGGTGGAACAGGCGCGATGCCCAATCTCAGCCGTTGCCACCGGCGCTTTTCTCGAGTGGATGCAATCCAGCCAGTTGCCGTGCTGGTCGTCGGCTGTGTAGACCTGCCACTCCGACGGGCCGATCACCGAATCGAGAATCTTCGGGTCGCTCGAGCGCAGCGGAACGATCGCCTGTGCCGGAGCGCCGAGAGATGCAGTGGGCGTGGTCCCGGTATCGCGGCACACAAAGATCCAGCCCTTGTCGCCGATCCACTTGATGCCGTTTTCAAAATCGCCGGAGATGGTCATCACCACGCCGTTCGAGTAGCGGCCATAGGTTTTGAAGGGACCGTGCACGTTCCAGAGACCCTCGGTGGGGAACTGCGCCTGGCCCCAGATTTCGACGGGACCGGTGAGCTCGGTGTCCATGCCCCAGTGCGCCGTATCGACATGATGCGCGCCCCAGCCGGTAATCATGCCCGCGCCGAATTGCTCCATGCGCAGCCATCCGGGACGGTCAAAGCCTTTCTCCGGCATGACGCGATCGACGGTGTAAGGCACCTCGGGCGTCGAGCCCAGCCACGCATCGTAGTTGAATCCCTTGGGCACGGGCATGGTCTGCGGATTGCCGCCCGATGGGTCGCCGGGAAGGCCGATTTCGACACGCTCGACGGTGCCGATGCGGCCGTTGCGCACCAACGCCACGGCGCGCGCGAATTGTTTCCATGAGCGCTGCTGCGATCCCACCTCGAGGATGCGGCCGCTGGCTTTCACGCGATCGGCCATCATGCGTCCTTCGCCGATGGTGAGTGACGCGGGCTTCTGCAGATAGACGTCCTTACCCGCGGCTACGGCGGCGATGGCCAGCCGCGCATGCTGATGATCGGGCGTCGAGATCAGGACGGCGTCGATCTCCTGGCTGGCGAGGAGCTCGCGGAAATCGGAATAGCCGCGTGTGCCTGTGTAGGGCTTGGCCAGTTTTTTCGAGTAGGCATCATTCACGAATTGCTGGCCGAGGGTGACGCGCCCCTCACTGAGATCGCACACGGCCACAATGCGATTGTCGCGGCCGGCGACGCCGGTAAATTGCAGGACTCCCGGCATGTCATGCCCGCGCGAGATGCGGCCTACGCCGATGGCGCCGATGGTGATGCGGTTGGAGGGCGCGGTGGCGCCGAACACAGAACTCGGAACGATGGCGGGAAAGCCGGCGGCGATGGCGCCGGAGACGGAGGTCTTGAGAAACGCGCGTCTTGAGGCAATCACAGAAATCTCTTTCGCGACTCGAATTTAATGCAAACCCAATGTACACCCGCGGGGCATTGATCGTCAGCGGGGCGGGAGGCGCCTCGGCGAGACCCTGTCAGATGCGATGAGCTTGCATATATGTAGCCCACAGGCTACAATTGATTCGTGATCGAAATTCGCGAGACTCGCACGTTCTCCGAATGGTTGCAATCCCTAAAGGACAGCAGGGCGAGAGCCAGGATCGCTGCAAGGACCCAGCGGCTGGCATTCGGTAATCCGGGAGATGTGCGGCCGGTGGGCGAAGGTGTGAGCGAACTTCGCATCGTTTACGGACCCGGCTACCGTGTTTACTACGTGCAACGTGGCAAGGTGCTGATCATCCTGCTTTGCGGCGGCGACAAAAGCTCGCAAGACAAAGACATCAAGCTGGCCCTCAAGCTGGCGAAGGAGGCGCAATGAAATCACCGAAGACAAGACCGTTTGACCCTGCGAAATACCTGGACAACGACGAGGCGATTGCCGAGTATCTGACGGATGCGCTTGAAACCGGAGACCCGGCTTTCGTGTCGGATGCGCTGGGAGTGGTCGCGCGGGCGCGTGGGATGAGCGATGTTGCGCGGACGGCGGGCATGTCGAGGGAGAGTTTGTATCGCGCGTTGAGTGCGGACGGGAATCCTAAATTCGAGACCGTGCTGCGCGTGATGCATGCGCTGGGACTGCAATTCTCGGCGAGTCCCGCGCCAAGGAAAAAAGTTGCGTAGTTGAGCAATGTGGGAGCAGCTGCGGTGCGGCCGCGCGCAGAACGCATTCCCCTCTTTGGTGAGGCCTCGGTGGTAGCATCAAAGTTGACCAATGAAATCAAAAAAACTGCAAATTATCCCCCTGGGCGGGCTGGGCGAGTTCGGAATGAATTGTCTGGCGGTGCGCTGGGAAGACGACATTATTGTCATTGACGCGGGCCTGATGTTTCCCGAGACGGAGTTGCTGGGCGTCGACATTGTGGTGCCCGACATCACCTACCTGATTGAGAACAAGAAGCACGTGCGCGCCATTGTGCTGACGCACGGCCACGAGGACCACATCGGCGGCTTGCCGTGGATCCTGAACGAGCTGAAGGTTCCCGTGTACGCCACCGAGTTTACGCTGGCCTACGTGGACGACAAGCTGGAAGAACACCAGCTTGTGGATGAGATCGAGCTGATCGAGATCGAGCCCAAGGTGAAATTCACCATCGGGCCGTTCACCATCGAGCCTATCCGCGTGACGCACTCGCTGGTGGATTGCGTGGCGCTGGCGATCGAGACGCCGGTGGGCGTGATTATTCATACCGGCGACTTCAAGATCGATCTCTCGCCGCTCGATGACAAGGCCTTCGATCTGCATACCTTTGCCGAGTACGGCAAGAGGGGCGTGCTGGCGCTGCTGCAGGACTCGACAAATGTCGAAAGACCCGGCTATACGCCCAGCGAACGCGCCGTGGTGCCGCGGCTCGACGAGATTTTTACGCAGACGAAAAAGAAACTCTTCTTCAGCTGCTTCTCATCGTCGATCTACCGCATCCGCATTGCCATGGAACTGGCGCGCAAACACGGGCGCAAGGTGGCGGTGGTGGGGCGCTCGATGGTGGAGAGCACGGAGATTGCGCAGGACCTTGGGTATATTGAAATTCCGCCGGGCCTGATGATCAATACCGGCCAGATTCGCGACTTTCCGCCCGAGCAGATGATGGTGCTGATCAGCGGCACGCAGGGCGAGCCGATGAGCGCGCTGAGTCGCGCCGCAGTGGACAACCACAAGCACGCGCACATCGAGCCCGGCGACACGGTCGTGCTCAGCTCGAGGATCATTCCCGGTAACGAGAAGGGCATCTTCAGAGTGATCGATCACCTGAGCCGCCGCGAGGCCAACGTGATTTACGACGACGGCCAGCACGGACTGATCCACGTGAGCGGCCATGGCAGCCAGGAGGAGATGCGGCTGCTCATCAACCTGGTGCGTCCCAAATTCTTCATTCCGATTCACGGCGACTACCGCTTTCTGCGGCGGCATGCGCAGTTGGCCTTGGAGACGGGCGCGGTGGATCACGCCATCGTGATCGAGGATGGCGACGTGCTGGAGTTGGACAAGGACGACGCGCGCAAACAGGACAAGGTGACGGCGGGGCGCATCCTGATCGACTCAGGCTCGTCGATCGATGTTGTTGAGGATCTGGTGATCCGCGACCGGCGCATTCTGTCGGAGGATGGCGTGGTGCTGGCGGTGCTGGCTATCAATAAGAAGACTGGCAAGGTGGAACGCGAGCCCGAGGTGGTGATGCGCGGCTTTGGCGGCGCCGACATTACCGACCAGGCGCGGGAGACGGTGCTGAATACGCTGGCAGCATTGACCGCGGAACAGAAGTCCGACTACGGCATGGTGAACGAGCGCGTGCGCGTGGACCTGAAGCGCCTGATTCAGAAAACCACGGGGCGTCGACCGATGATCATGCCAGTGATTCTAGAGATATAAGGAACAGTGTGGAGTGTGGAGTGTGAGTGTGTAGTGCGAGTGGTTAGTGATTCGTGCACACCGTTCTCTCACACTCACACTCACACTCACACACGCACCTTCAACTTAGTGAACTGGCTGCACGGCGGGTTGCTGGCGCATCGAGCGCTTGCCGATGAAGACCTCGCCCAGAGACAGGCGGGCATTGCCTTCGAGGTCGAGGAACCCGGCGTGGCTCTGTTTGCAGAGCGCCTGCGCCTCGGGCGAGAGATAGGGCGCGATCAGAACCAGGCTGGTCTCGCCAGTCAGTTGCGCGGCACAGTCCTGCAATTTTTTTATCGATGCGCGGACCTTGCTGGGACGCGTGTCGGCATTCACCTCGCAGGCCAGGGTATGACTGTGGCCGTAGACGTCGACATGTGCCAGGATTTCGGTGGCGCGGCCGCGTGCCCGCGACTCGCGCTTCATCTCTTTGAGCTTGACGGCGGAGACTTGCTCCAGCAACGACTTCAAGGCTTCGGCGGCGCGAGCTTCAAGCTCGTTGGCTGCGCAATCAGATTTCATCAGTGCTCCTTTTTCAATGCGCTCCCCGCGGCGCGCTCTCAAGTTTGGCGGGACCGACGATGAAGGAGTTCCTGCCCGAAGGAATCAGGGCCAGAGGAATGGGGGCGCGGCGTCCATTGCCGTTGCGATCCTTCGACTCCAGCCAAAGGCCGAGCCGCGGATCGGAGATTTCCGGTTTGCCGTTCCAGAAGTGCGGTCCCAGCCCGCACTCGATGCGCAGATGATCGAGTTGCAGTTCAACTTCTGTAACGTGCCTGGGAAAGTAGCGCTGCACGTTATTCTCCCCAACCAGAATCCCTGTCAGCCGGTGCCCGCGGCATTGAGATGTGACAACCATGAGTCCCCTCCGTTTAACGCGACGCCCATCGTCGTCCGCATTGATGGCAGACCTGCTGCCCGGACTCTGGATGAGGTCGTAACCCGAGGCATGAACCGGAACAATTTCGTCCGGAAACGAACACGCGTACAACAGTCAGGGGCCGATGAATAAATGCAGCACTATCGCAAAACCTTGTGTCGTGCTGGTAAAGAGGGTGCCGCTCCGCAGCCTGACGCTGGAAATTCAGGAGAATACCAGCGGAACAGCCGTACATCCGACGGTGGTTTAAGCGGGGAAAAGCAGGTAGGCCAAAATGAAGTGCATCGCGCTGATCGGTCATCCTGACCCGTCTGCGTCCATTCCCTCATGTTCTGTGCAAATCTTGCCGCAAATTTTTGTCCCTGTCAACCACGGTTCGATGAATAGCTTGAAAAATCGATTGGCTGGTCGAGGAAAGATTTTTTGCGCTCGTAAATTGAGAGGGTTTTCCACAGCCGATGTCAGCGATGCCGCGAGGAAGACTCGTCGGAGAAGATCTGCCCATCGCGGATATGCACCACGCGGTGTGCAAACTCGGCGATATCTGCCTCGTGCGTCACCAGCACAATGGTGTTGCCGCGGGCGTGGAGCTGGTCGAGGAGAGCCATGATCTCGAGGCCGGTCTTGGAGTCGAGGTTTCCTGTGGGCTCGTCGGCAAGAATGATCGACGGGCTGTTGACCAGGGCGCGCGCGATGGCGACGCGCTGGCGCTGCCCGCCGGAGAGCTCGTTTGGCTTGTGCATCATGCGCGATTCCAGGCCGACATCGGAGAGCGCCCGCTTGGCGCGTTCCAGGCGCTCCGTGGCGGGCGTGCCGTTATAGATGAGCGGCAATTCCACGTTGTGCAGCGCGCTGGCGCGGGACAGCAGATTGAAGGTCTGGAATACGAAACCGATTTCCTTGTTGCGGATGCGCGCCAGCTGATCGTCGTTGAGATCGCTGACGAGCTGGCCGTTCAGCCAATAGCGGCCCCTGGACGGCGTATCGAGGCAACCGATGAGGTTCATCAGCGTGGATTTACCGGAGCCGGAGGGGCCCATGATGGCAACGTATTCGTTGTGGCGGATTTTGAGGGAGACGCCGCGCAGGGCCTGCACCTGCTGCTCCGAACCCATGTCGTAGGTGCGCCACAAATCTTCGACCACGATCACGTCGTTCGCGTCTTGAACCGCGGTCCTGGGTAATTCTTCGACGCCGATGCCGTTCAGTGCCATGCTTCCAGACCTTCCCGCTGCAGTTCGTTTAGTAAACCAAGAGCTGTGAAGCGAAACAGTGAATAGGTGAAGAAGTGAAAAGAGTGAAAAAAGTGAAAGGAGTGAAATTGCCGCCGGGCAATATCGCTGGATGATTCAGCCACTGCCTGCTGGTTCACTGGTTGACCGCATTCACTTACTTCACTTCCTTCACTATTTTCACTCCCTTCACTTCTTTCTCAACTGCCGTTCGACGTAATCGTCACCGGCTTTTCCGTGTCGCGCTTAAGCAGCGAGCCGCCCTTCAGATCGCGCAATGTTTTGTAAGGGCCGGTGACGACCTCCTGGCCGGGGTTGAGGCCCGAAAGCACTTCAATATCGGTGGTGCCCGTGATGCCTGTTGTGACGGGAACAAATCTGGCACGCAGACGGCCGTGCGCGTCTTTCTCGGCCACAAAAACGCCTTGCACAGGATTCAACTTGGCCGCAGGCGCGGGTGGACCTGAAGCCGCCTGGACGTTGCCGCTCGACTTTTGGTTGTCCGTGGCCGGATCGTGCATGGTCAAAGCCTGAATGGGCAGCGTGAGGACGTCGGCTTTGTGCGCGGTGGTGATTTTGGCGGTGCAGGAGAGCCCGGGGCGCAATTCGTCGCCGGGATCGTCGAGCGTAACGACCACCTTGAAGTCCTTGGCTTCCTCGGTGCCGGAGGTGGACTGCGAAGTGGCCACGCCGGTGGAGCGCAGCAGCGCCTGATCGCCCACCAGGGTCACGTGGCCTTTGAAAATCTTGTTGGGCAGCGCGTCCACGGTAACGTCGACGGACTGGCCGAGCTGGACGCTGACGATATCGGTCTCATCCACCTTCACCTCGGCGGTGACCACGCTCATGTCCGCGAGCGTCATCAGCGTGGAGCCTTCGGCGTTCTGGATGCCTTCAACGACGGTTTCGCCTTCGCGCACCGGCTCGTTGGTCACGATGCCGTCGAAGGGCGCGGTGGCGATGGTCTTGCTCAGCAGGTCCTGATCGGCATGAAGGTTGGCAACGTCGGTCTGCAGATGGCCGCGGGCGGAATCGGTCTGCGCCTTGGCCTGATTGAGGCCCGCGACAGCCTGAGCCAGAGCCGCCACGTCGAGATCGTAATTGGCCTTGTTGGTCTCATAGTCCTGCCTTGACATGATGCCGGACTTGTAAAGCGACTGCGCGCGATCCCATTGGAGCTTTTTCTGCTCGAGGTCGGCCTGCGCGTGCTCCACATTGGCCTGAGCGGTCTTTTCGGCAGCAATATAGGAGGAGATGTCGGTCTTGGCGGCGGAGATGGTGGCTTGCTGGGCGTTGACCGCGGACTCCTGCTGCACGCTTTCGACAGTGGCAAGAATTTGGCCCTTCTTTACGTGATCGCCTTCCTTCACGTAGAAGCGGGTGATGCGGCCAAACGACGTGGCGCCCACGTTCACAATATTCTTGGGTTTGATCTGGCCGGTGCCGCTGACCACAGAGGTCAAATCCTGGCGCGACACGGTGGCTGTGAGCACCTTGGTATATCCGGATTGCTGCTTGATTACCATGAAGGTTACAAGCCCGGCGGCTACCAGCACAGCGAGAGCGATGAGGAGGATTTTCTTCATGGCCATTCGTTTCTAGGAGTTGATCGTCCCTTCCAGTGTACGCGAGGTCGAGGCGAATGGTTCCGTGAAATCACGCCTTGGAGTGCGGCCCGGCCTGCCGTCGAGTGGCGTAGCGCCAGAACCTGTGAGCGAACGCACATTGCGGCGACTGCAAATTGCCGGGGCTGCAAAATGCGGGCAGGCGAGCGAAATGAGCCTGCTTTTTTGACGGGTTGAAGGCTCGGGGGCTAGCCCGGAAATTGAAATCTGGACGGCTTTTTCCTTGCCCGGCTTGCCCTGAGGGTGACCTTACCCGGTCTGGCACGTCGAACCTGCGGAATCAACTGCCCGCGGAACCTTGCCCGGCGCTTCCGGGAGCCGTAGAATAGAGGGCTGCAGGAGTATCCAAGGCAATGATGTTCAATAGCCGCCATTTTCTGTTCACCGCTCTCAGTTGCGGCCTCATTTCGTTCCCCACAGTTGGCCTTCTGGCGCAACAGAGCACCGCCCCCGCGCCCGCGCAACAGACCCAGCCGGCAGCCGGTCAAGATCAGGGCCAGGAAGCCGATCCGATGAAGCGCCAGCTCAACGATAAGGAGCGGTACAAGGCGCAGAAGGCTCTGCGGCAGGAGTTGAAAGGCCCCTACAAAACCTGGCTGAACGAAGAGGTTCCTTACATCATTACCGACGATGAGCGCAAGGCTTTCATGAGCCTGAGCAACGATGAAGAGCGCGAGGCCTTCATTGAGAACTTCTGGCAGCGCCGCAACCCCAATCCCGATTCTCCCGAGAACGAGTTTCGCGAGGAGCACTACCGGCGCATCCAGTACGCCAACGACCACTTTGCCGCCGGCAAGCCCGGCTGGAAGACCGACCGCGGCCACATTTATATTGCTTTCGGCCCTGCCGATAGCATCGACTCCCACCCCTCAGGCGGCATGTACGAGCGGCCTATGGAAGAGGGCGGCGGCGAGACGTCAACCTTCCCGTTTGAAGTGTGGCACTACCGTTATCTCGAGGGTATTGGCGAAAATATCGATATCGAGTTCGTGGATACCTGCCAGTGCGGCGATTACCACTTCACCATCGACCGCAGCGAGAAGGACGCCCTGAAATATGTTCCCGGCGCCGGGCTTACGGAATGGGAACAGATGAACAACCAGGACAAGACCAACCGCTTCAAGGGCAACGGACTGGAGCAGCTTGGCAACGGCCCGATGGGCGATGCCAACCAGGGCAAAGAATTCGATCGCATTGAGCAAGCGGCCAAGTTGTTCGCGCCTCCGCCGGTGAAATTCAAGGACCTTGAGAACGACCTCGACGCATTCAACTCCTCGCATAAGCTGATGCAGGGACCGGTGTTTCCCTTCGACGTGCGCACCGACTATGTGAAGGTAACCGACAGCATGGACCTGGTGCCGATCACCCTGCAGATCCGCAACCGCGACATCACCTTTGTGACCAAGGACGGCGTTTCAAAAGGCGTGGTGAACATCCTGGGGCGGGTGACCACGATCATGCACAAGACGGTGCAGACCTTCGAAGACACGGTGGAGGTGACGGAGCCCTCCGAGCTGCTGGAGAAAGCGCTTGACAACAGACGGCTCTATTGGAAGGCGCTTCCACTTCCGCCCGGGCTCTACCGCCTCGATATCGCGATTAAAGACGTGAACAACCCGGATCACATCGGGATTTACGGACGCAGCCTTGACGTGCCGGAGTTTCAGGACGAAAAGCTGGGGGCTTCGTCGCTGATCCTGGCCGACGTGATGAATACCGTATCTTCCCAACAGATTGGGAGCGGCAATTTCATCATCAGCAACATGTACGTCCGGCCGCGCGTGTCGGCGAACCCCGCCACGCCTGTCAGCATCAAGCGCACCCAGGACTTGAACTTCTGGCTGCAGTTCTATAATCTTGGCATCGACGAGGCAACCAAGAGTAATTCGGCGACGGTTACCTACCAGATCAGCGATTCTACGGGAGTGGTGATTCTGGAGAAGCAATTGGAATCAAGGGACTTAGGGGCGCATAGCGACCAGTTGACGGTAGAGAAAACGCTGCCCATTGCCGGTCTGAGCCCGGGCAAGTACAAGGTGACCGTGAAAGTAAATGACGCAATTACGAAACAAGAGATTGCGCAATCGGCACCTTTTATCGTCGAATAGAAGCAATCCTGTGCAAGGTTCAACCGGACCCAAGAATTCGGGGACCTGCGCGGGCAAGCTTTCGAGGAAGATCGCCAGAGACGCGGCGGAGATACAGATCTGCAGATGAAGTGCAGCACCTATTTCGCCGGGTTTGCCGTCCTGATCGCTTTGGGCACCGCTTCGCTCTCGATAGCGGCTACGGTGTCGGGCGTGGTGCGGGATTCCGCGGGCGTGCCGCAGATCGGCGCTGAAGTCCAGTTGCTGGGCCCCGACCTGAGCATCATCGCCAACGTTTACACTAACGACGAAGGCCGCTTTCTCATCTCCTCGCTGACACCCGGGCGTTACATTCTGAAGGCCATGGGACCCTCGTTCCTGCCCTCGCAACGCGAGAATGTCCGGGTCCACGCCGGCACCGTCGTCAACCTGACGCTTTACACCCTCTACGAAGTGATTCAATGGCTGCCGGCCGAGCCGCGTTCCGGCAGCGCGCAAAAGGACGACTGGGCTTGGACGCTGCGCTCCGCGGCCAACCGGCCTTTGCTGCGCTGGCTTGAGGATGGGCCGCTCATTGTGGATTCTGAGGGCTCCGGCGTTCGGCCCAAACTGAAGGCCCGGATCATGGCGACCGGCCAGGCCGGTACCTTTGGCGAAAACGGCGAGCGCTTTTCGACGGCCGTCGAGGATACGCCGTCGAGCAGCCGCGAACTGCTGGCCCGTGTGGATTTTGCGCCGGGCACGAACGCCGGCATGGAATCGATGCTGGGCTTCCGCCAGGACCTGGGGTTTGCCGGCTCGGTGCAGTCGGTGGCGGCCGTGTCGATCGCGCCGGAAGTGGTGAGCGGCGGAAACGCGGGTCCCCAAAATGCGGGTCTGGATGAGGCAACCATTCGCAGCTCGGAAGTGATGCACTTTGGCGAAGCGGTGGACGTCGAGGCAGGCTCGAACGCCGTGGCCGGGCGAATGGCGGGGGCTTCGCCGAGCACGGTGACCGCGCTGCTGCCCTATGCCACGGTCGCGTGGCACGATGGCGCTTCCACGGTGCGTTACCGCATGGCCACCATGGTGCCGGATCAGGATGGAGCTTCGAGCGAAGCCGCGGTATGGCTGCCCGCACTGGCTGAACGCAATGGCGCTCTGACTATCGCGCATGGGTCTCATCAGGAGATTGGCTGGGAACGGCAGACGGCCGCTTCGGGCGTGTCGGTTCTCCTCTTCACTGACCACATCGACAATCCGGTGCTGGAGGCGCAGGGCCGTTTTGCTCCGGGCGATGCTCCGGCTGCGGTGCTATTCGATCGAACCAGCAACCTGATGCGCGCGGCCGGTCCGGCTTACGCCTCTTCCGGCGTGCAGGCCAGCCTGCAGCGCCGGCTGCCCGGTGGCAGTCGTGTTCTCTTCAGCTATGCCAGTGGCAATGCCCTGGTGATGCCGGCACTGCCGCAAGCCCCGGCACTGACTGAAGTGCTGGCGGCCGCGCGCTCGCGCCACGCGCAGACCTTCGCGATTTCACTCTCGGGCACGCTGGAAGGCACCGGGACCCAGTGGCGCGCCAGCTACACCTGGCAGCCCGATGATGCCGTCACCGCGGTGGCGCCCTTTGCGCCGGAGATGGCCCAACCTTTCCTCAATGTGCACATCCGCCAGCCCATCCGCGTCACTCGCGATGGGGCAGAAGGCCTGGAGGCGCTGTTCGATATGAGAAATCTTCTTGCCGAGGGCTATCAGCCATTCATTCTGAGCGACGGCTCGTTGCTTTTCTTCGCGCAGGAGCATCGCAGCGTCAGCGCCGGACTTGCCTTCACCTTCTGAAGTCTTCCGATTCCCCTAAAATATTGCCATCCTGAAAGAATGGGAGAACCATGATGAGACTTGCCGCGCTTTCACGTCGCGATGCGCTGAAATCCGGTCTTGCCGCTACGGCTTTAGCTTCGTTTTCGGCCCTGGCGCAGGGTCAAGCCGCAACGCCGGCACGCAAGAATCGGATTCACCAGTCGGCCTGCCGCTGGTGCTACAAAGACATTGCACTCGATCAGCTCTGCGCCTTCGCGGCCTCGATCGGCATGAAGGGCATCGATCTTTTGTCGGTCGACGAGTGGGAGGTGCCCCGTCGTTATGGGCTCATCTGCACCATGGGACAGGCGGGCGGAGGCACCATTCCCGACGCGCTCAACCGGCCCGAGCACCACGACGCTATCGAGGCTGCGTTTCGCTTGAACATTCCGCTGGCGGCAAAGGCCGGCGTGCCCAACGTGATTACGTTTTCCGGAGTGCGCCGCGGCATGAGCGACGACGAAGGCGCGCGCAACACCATCGCAGGCCTGAATCGCGTGAAAAAGATCGCCGAAGACAACGGCGTCAACATCTGCATGGAGCTGCTGAACAGCAAAGTGAACCATCCCGATTACATGTGCGACCACACGGCGTGGGGCGTGCGCGTGATGCAGGAAGTGAACTCGCCCAACGTGAAACTGCTCTACGACATCTACCACATGCAGATCATGGAGGGCGACCTGATCGCGACCATCCGCGCGAATCTCAACTGGCTCGGCCATTTTCACACCGGCGGCGTGCCCGGGCGTCACGAACTCGACTCGACGCAGGAAGTACAATGGGACGGAGTCATGCGGGCCATTGCCGACGCAGGCTTCAAAGGCTACGTAGCGCACGAATTTGTTCCCGTGCACGACCCGCTGATCAGCCTGCGCGCCGCTGTGGATCGTTGCGACGTGTAGAAAGATCTCAAGGTTTGCGTAGAGAGATTCCAAAGTTGCAGTTCGCCGCCCCATTGCGTTGTCATCCTGAGCGACTGAGTGCCCGCGGGAGCGGGCGCGATGGAGTCGAAGGACCTGCGGTTGCTTTTTCCAATGCTGGACCGGCGCGCCATCTGCGGCATTGATTGTCTCTTCCGCAATTCGCTCCGAATTAACCATGTAAATGAGTCGACAACCCATGAAGTCTCTACTGCTCTCCGCGTTCAACAATCTTGAGATTGCCGATTTTCCCGCGCCTGAAGTGGGTGCGGGTGAAGTGCTGGTGCGCGTCGCGGCCTGCGGCATCTGCGGCAGCGACGTGCACGGCTACGATGGATCGTCGGGCCGGCGCATTCCGCCCATCGTGATGGGCCATGAAGCCGCCGGAACTGTGGCCGCGGTGGGCGCGGGCGTCACGGGCTACGCCGTGGGTGATCGCGTCACCTTCGACTCGACGGTGTACTGCGGTGCATGCGCCTGGTGCCAGCGCGGCGACGTGAATCTTTGCGACAACCGCCAGGTGATCGGCGTCTCCTGCGGCGATTACCGGCGTCACGGCGCCTTTGCCGAATATGTCGCGGTGCCGCAGCGCATCCTTTACCACTTGCCGGACAATCTCTCCTTCGCGGAAGCGGCGATGCTGGAGGCCACGTCCGTTGCGCTCCACGCGGTGCGCGTTTCCGAGGTGAAGGGCGGGGAAACAGCGCTGGTCATCGGCGCGGGCATGATCGGCCTGCTGACACTGCAGGCGGCGCGAGCGCTGGGCTGCGCGCGCGTACTGATTACGGACGTGGATGCGTCGCGGCTGAGCCTGGCAAAAGAAGTAGGCGCGGAGGAGATTTTGCACGCCTCCGGCGCGGAATTGGTTGCGAAAGTTCTCGAAGCGACCGAAGGCTGCGGCGTCGATCTTGCGTATGAGGCCGTGGGCAGGAATGAAACCGTGAATGCCGCCATCGACTGCACGCAAAAAGGCGGCACGGTAACGCTGATCGGCAACATTCAGCCGGAAGTGACACTGCCGCTGCAAAAAGTGGTGACGCGGCAACTGCGATTGCAGGGCTCGTGCGCCTCGGCCGGCGAGTATCCGCAGGCCATCGAGTTGATCGCGGCCGGCAAGATCAAGGTCACGCCGCTTATTACCGCCGTCGCGCCGCTCGAAGAAGGTCCGCGCTGGTTTTCGCGCTTGCACGCGCGCGAGCCAAATCTGATGAAAGTGATTCTGACGCCATGAATGCAAGCCCCGAAAAATCTTTCGACGACAAACTTTTCGACCTGTCCGGCCAGGTAGCCATCGTTACCGGCACCAGCCGCGGCCTGGGGCAATACTTTGCGCGCGCCCTGGCCAAGGCCGGAGCCGATCTCGTGCTTACCAGCCGCAAGCGCGAGACCCTTGCGGAATTTGCGGCGGAGATCGAGGCGCTGGGCCGGCGTGTGCTTGCACTTGATTTGGATGTGCGCGACGAGGCGAGCATCCGGCGCATGGCCGCCGATGCAGAAGCGGCCTTCGGACAAATTCATATTCTCGTCAACAATGCCGGATGTAATATTCGCAAGCCCGCGCTGGAAGTGACGTGGGACAACTGGAATCAGATTCTCGAGACCAATCTGCGCGGCACGTTTTTTGTGGCGCAGGCGGTGGCGCGGGGCATGATCGCGCACGGTTATGGCCGCATCGTCAACATCGGGTCAGTTACAAGTGTTTTTGGCTACGCGGGCCTCGCGCCCTATGGCGCCAGCCGTGGCGGCGTGCGTCAGTTGACCATGAGCCTCGCGGACGACTGGGGCAAATTCGGCGTCACGGTCAACTGCCTCGCTCCGGGATGGTTCAAGACCGAGCAAAATAAAGTTCTCTACGAGAATCAGGAGTGGGTGGAGTACATCACCGATCGCATTCCCGTAAAGCGCCCCGGCCAGCCGCACGATCTCGATGGCGCCGTGGTCTTTCTCGCCTCCGAATCGAGCCGCTACGTAACGGGCCAGACGCTGCTCGTGGATGGGGGCATTTCGACGGGCTCGGCGCGGGCCACCGTCGCGCAGCCAAAGCAACCGTGAGAATTGCTCCACGCTTTCCGCGCTTGAACGTTCACTTCAGGATGGATTTCCATGAAATCTCGTTGGTCTTCTCTTGCCGCTCTTCTTTGCCTTGCGTGCACGGCCGGCTTTTCCATGCAGGCACAAACCCCGGCCGCTCCGCCACCCGATAACACTGACGCGTTGCTGCGCGGATTTCTCGATCCGCCCAACGAGGCGCGGCCGCGCGTGTGGTGGCACTGGATGAACGGCAACATCTCTACCGAGGGCATCAAGCTGGATCTCGAATGGATGCATCGCGTTGGCGTGGGCGGTGTGACCATCTTCGAGGGCGCCATCAATACGCCGCAGGTGGTGCCGCACCGGCTCATATATATGACGCCGGAGTGGAAGCAGGCATTCAACACCGCGGTGACGACGGCGCGCAGCATGAATATGGAAGTGGCCATCGCCAGCTCGCCGGGATGGAGCGAGACTGGAGGGCCATGGGTGCCCGCATCGCAGGGCATGAAGAAGATGGTGTGGTCGGCGACGCGCGTCGAAGGCGGAAAGCCGTTCGCGGGGCGGCTCGCACATCCGCCGCAGGTGGATGGGACGTTTCAGAACTTTCAGGTTGCGGGTCGCCGCGCGCCCGACGGCACGGTGACCACGCCGCCGGAGTTTTACACCGACGTTGCAGTGATCGCATACAAGCTTCCCGACGGCGACAAGACGCAGCAGGAACTTGAGCCGAAGGTGACGGCGAGTGCCGGAACAGCGGACTTCGGAGCGCCGAATGTTCCTGCGCTCTCTGACGGCGACGTGAGCAACGTCGCGCTCGATTTGCCGGCCAGCGCGGCGGGCAACGAGGCGTGGGTCGAGTTCGACTACGGCCATCCGCAGACGATACAAGCCGTCACGCTGGCCAGCCTGGGCGAGGCCATTAGCGTCTTCGATCATGAAAGCCCCGCGATTCCGCCGCGCCTTGAGGCCAGCGATGACGGCGAAACTTTTCGCAAAGTCACTGACATTCCCTTTAGCAGCATCGTGGAGCGCACGGCGTCCTTCGATGCAGTAACTGCGCGCTATTTCCGCCTGGTGTATCCCGCGCAGCCGGCCGGCGTCGTCGAGCACGACCACAAGATTACCGAGTTGGTGCTCTCGAGCGGAGCACGTGTGAACGAGTTTGAAAAACGCGCAGGTTACGCGAACTCGCGCGACTTTTATGCCATCGCCGATCCTAAAGTCGCGCCGGAGTTTATTGTGCCGCAGGCGGACGTGATCGATTTGACCGGCAAAATGCAGCCCGATGGGACGCTCGACTGGACGCCGACGGCAGGCACTTGGATGGTCCTGCGCATCGGTTCGTCGCTAACAGGCCACGAGAACGGCCCCGCCCCCGCGGAAGCGACCGGCCTCGAGGTGGACAAGCTCAATCGCGACTACGTCAAAAATTACGTCGACGGCTACCTGAAGATGTACGCCGACACAGTGGGCCCGGAGATGTTGGGCGCAAACGGCATCTCGTGGCTGCTGACCGACAGCATCGAGGTAGGGCCGCAGAACTGGACCGATCATATTCTTGAAGAGTTTCAGCAACGGCGCGGCTACGATCCGCGGCCATGGCTGCCAGCACTCACCGGCGTCATCATCAAGAGCACGGCGGACACGGACCGCTTCCTGTGGGATTTCCGGCGCACCATCGGCCAACTGCTCGCCGAGAATCACTACGGCGAAATCGCCGAGGACCTGCACAGTCATGGAATGAAGTACTACGGCGAGGCGCTCGAATATCATCGCCCTTCGCTCGGCGACGATATGGAGATGCGCAGCAAGACCGACGTCCCCATGGGCGCGATGTGGACCTGGGCGGGTCAGCCGGGGCCGGACATCGATTACATTTCCGACCTGCGCGGCGCGGCGTCTGTGGCGCACATCTACGGACAGAACATTGTGGGCGCGGAGTCGATGACCTCGCGTGGCCCGGCATGGTCGTTTTCGCCCAACAATCTGAAAAAGGTCGCCGACCTCGAGTTTGCGCTGGGCGTGAATCGCTTCGAGATTCATGAGTCCGCGCACCAGCCGGTGGCCGACATGGCGCCGGGCCTCACGCTCGGACCGTACGGCCTTTGGTTCAATCGCAACGACACCTGGGCCGAAGACGCGCATCCCTGGATCACGTACCTGGCGCGGTGCTCCTGGATGCTGCAGCAGGGACATTTCTCCGCCGATGTGGCGTACTTCTACGGCGAGGAGGGCCCGCTGACCGCGGTGTTTGGCTGGAAGTCGATCGCAGATGCGCCCGACGGTTACGCATTCGACTTTGTGAACAACGACGTCGTGCTCAATAAGCTCAGCTTCAAAGATGGGCGGCTGATCACGCCGGGCGGAACGAGCTATCGCATTCTCTATCTCGGCGGCCGCAGCCAGCGCATGACGTTGGCGGTGCTGCGGCAGTTGAAAAGCCTGATCACGCAAGGCGCTGTGGTGGTGGGCAATCGGCCCACGGATTCGCCGAGCCTGGCGGACGATCCCGCGGAGTGGAAGAAGGTTGCGGATTCGATGTGGGGCTCCGACAATCCCCCAGAATGGAGGCGGGTTGCAGATGCGTTGCGTAGCAAGGCATCTCAGACCCATGGCGCGCGCAGAATTGGAAAGGGGCAGCTTTATATCGGCCTTTCGGCCGACGATGCGCTGGCCGCGCTCGGCGTGGCGAGAGACTTTGAATACACCAAGCCCGAGCCCGACGCCAACCTGATGTTCCTGCATCGCAACCTTGCGGATGGCGACGTTTATTTCGTCGACAATCACAACGACCGCGCGGAAGATGTAAACGCGATCTTTCGCGTGGATGGAAAAGCGCCGGAGCTTTGGGACGCGGCAAGCGGCGAGGCGCAGCCGGCGGCGTATTCCATCGCTGATGGTCGCACGACGGTCCCGCTGCATCTCGAACCCTACGGAACCACGTTCGTGGTGTTTCGCGAGCCGGCCAAAACGGCTGTGCGCACCTTGCCCGAAGAGAGCGAGACGGTGGTCGTGGGAGGGGATGATTCGCTCAACAAGGATTGGGCCGTCAGCTTCGAACCTAACCGCGGCGCTCCGGAGACTGCGCGGTTCGACCGGCTGACCTCATGGAGCGAATCGGCGAACCTGGGAGTGAAGTATTTCTCCGGCTCTGCCACGTACACAAAGACAATCGTGGTTCCGGCCAGCGCGTTTTCTTCGGGGACGCATCTGTGGCTCGACCTGGGCGACGTGGAGAATATCGCGGAGGTCGCGGTGAACGGCAAGTACCAGGGGATCGCGTGGAAGGCGCCGTTCCGGGTCGACGTGACGCAGGCGCTGGTGCCGGGCAACAATCAGATTGTGGTGCAGGTGACAAATCTGTGGGTGAACCGCATGATCGGCGACCAGCAGCCATGGGCACTGAAGAAGTATTCCTTCGCTGATTTCACTCCTTACAAGGCCGATTCGTCCCTGCTGCCGTCGGGATTGATTGGACCGGTGCGGCTGTTGTCGATGTCAGCGCCATAATCCAGGGTTCGAAATAACACTTGCATTTTGCAAGGGAAATCGGGAAAAATCGGACTGGGGCATTCCCTGAGCTTCAATTCGCCGCAACAATGAAGCAACATCAGGCAGGAGGTTGCCATGAGCAGTGTGCGGGTGCTGGTGGGAACACATAAGGGTGCGTTCGTTCTCACCTCTGACGGCAAACGGAAAGATTGGCAGGTGAGCGGGCCGTTCTTCGCGGGCTGGGAGATCTACCACATGAAAGGCTCCGAAGCCGATCCCAACCGCATCTATGTTTCGCAAACGAGCGGGTGGTTCGGACAACTCATCCAGCGCTCCGACGACGGCGGCAAGACCTGGCACCAGCCGGGATTACCGAACGAAGCAATTCCGCCTCCCGGGCCGCCCACAGCGCTGCCCAACCGGTTCGCGTACGACACGTCTGCCGAAACCGGCAAACCGCTGACCACGCATCAGTGGTACGACGGCACGCAGCATCCCTGGGAGTTCAAGCGCGTGTGGCACATTGAACCATCGCACACCGATCCTGACACGGTGTACGCGGGAGTGGAAGACGCGGCGCTATTCCGTTCGACAGACGGCGGCGAGAACTGGCAGGAACTCTCCGGCCTGCGCGGCCACGGCACTGGATCCATGTGGTCGCCGGGCGCGGGCGGCCTGGGATTGCATACCATCCTTCTCGACGCGATCAATCCCCAGCGGATGTATATCGCCATTTCGGCGGCCGGCGCCTTCCGTACCGACGATGGCGGGGCGACGTGGAAGCCGATTAACAAGGGGTTGCGCTCGCCGTATATTCCCGATCCCAATGCCGAGATTGGCCATTGTGTGCACCACGTGGCCATGCACCGCGCGAAGCCCGACGTGCTCTTCATGCAGAAGCACTGGGACGTGATGCGCAGCGACGATGCAGGCGAAAACTGGCGCGAGGTGAGCGGCAATTTGCCCACCGACTTTGGATTCGCGATCGACGTGCACGCGCATGAGCCGGAGACGCTCTACGTGGTGCCGATCAAGAGCGACTCCGAGCATTTTCCCATCGAAGGCAAGCTGCGCGTCTACCGCAGCCGGACGGGCGGAAATGAGTGGGAGCCGCTGGCCAAGGGACTGCCCGAAAAGGATTGCTACGTGAACGTGCTGCGCGACGCCATGGCCGTAGACACGCTCGATGAGTGCGGCGTCTACTTCGGCACCACCGGTGGACAGGTGTACGCCTCGGCAGACGCGGGCGACAACTGGACGCCGATTGTGCGCGATCTTCCGGCGGTGCTCTCGGTGGAAGTGCAGACGTTGAATTAGGGAGCAAGGGAGCAAGAAAACCCAACGGCGAGAATCTGAGGAGAATCACGGGTTGAGCGAAAGAGCAGATGTATCGCAAGTGCGCGTGGCGCTGCCGTATCATCTGCGCAACCTGGCGCGTGTCGAAGGCGACGTGCTGCTGGCAGTGACGACGCCGGTGACGTTGCGCGCGGTGCTCGATGCGCTGGAAGCCCGCTATCCTATGCTGCGCGGAACGATTCGCGATTATGGCACCGGCCAGCGCCGCGCATTTCTGCGCTTCTTTGCTTGTGAGGAGGACTGGTCGCTCGCGTCGCCCGACGCGGAGCTGCCCGAAGCGGTTGCAGCCGGGAAAGAGCCGCTGCTGATCCTGGGAGCCATTGCCGGTGGGTGAAAAGGCAGGGACCAAGGGAACGAGAGAACAAGGGACCAAGAAAACAGGCAACAGCCAATGGAGAATGGTGAACATCGGACCGGCGGCAGCTAAGAGCTGAAAGCTGAAAGCTTGTCTCTTGCTTTGCGCGGCCGTGGCGCGTATGGTGCTTCTTTGCCGGAAATTAAAGCGCCACGCCGCAACTGCGCACGGGAGCAAGCCTGTGACCCAATTGTTCGACTACGAATCCATTGCCAAAATGATCGACCACTCGCTGCTGAACCCCACGCTCACCGATCGCGAGCTTGAGGAGGGATGCGAGCTCGCGCTGCGCTACAACGTGGCCAGCATCTGCATCGTGCCTTATTACCAGGCGCGAGGCGCGCAACTGCTGAAGGGCTCGACGGTGCGCGCCACCAGCACCATCGGCTTTCCGCACGGCGTCCACACCACGGCCATCAAACTCGCCGAAGTTGCGCAGGCGCTCAAAGACGGTGGCGAAGAGCTGGACGCGGTGGTGAACATCAGCAAGGTACGCAGCCGCGACTGGCAATACGTGAGCGACGAGCTGAATGCGTTGGCCGATGCCACGCATACAGGAGGCGCGAAGATCAAGGTGATCTTCGAGAATGCCTATCTCGACGACGCCGCCAAGATTCGCTTGTGCGAAATCTGCGCAGAGGTGGGCGCGGATTGGGTGAAAACCTCGACGGGTTACGCGCCCGGCGGAGCCACGCTCGCCGATCTGGAGCTGATGCGCAGGTACTCGCCGCCGCAGGTGCAGGTGAAGGCGGCGGGCGGCGTGCACGATCTCGAGACGGTGCTGGCCATGCGCGCGATCGGCGTGAGCCGCGTGGGCACGCGGAGCACCGTAGCCATTCTGGAAGAGTGCCGCAAGCGGCTGGGGCTGGAGCCCATCGCGCACGCGCCCGCGGCGACGGCCGCAGGTGGATATTAAGTCTGTGACCGCATGAATTCGTCCTTTCGGCAGGCGTGGTTTCCCACCCTTTCGCCAGAGAAAAGGCGAAAGGATGGGGCACGGAATTGGTAGAGGATTAAGCGGCCAGAGACCCGAGACGCGCGGCGGGTTTCGCGTGCAAACTGCATGAGGAAATGAATGACCTGGATTCCACGTTTTCTTCGCCCGGCTGCGCACATGGCCAGGGTTTCCGCTGAGCAGGCGCAGAAAATCTATCCGAAACTGCGCTGGCAGGTTCTTGAATCCACATTCATCGGCTACGCCACGTATTATCTGGTGCGCAACAACCTGCCCGTGGTTTCGAAGGAGATGGGCCAGGCGCTGGTTTACAGCAAAGATCAGATCGGCGACATGCTGGCCGTGATGGTTGCGGTCTACGGGCTGGGCCGATTCGTGATGGGTTCGCTTTCGGACCGCAGCAATCCGCGCTACTTCATGTCGCTGGGCTTGCTCGCCACAGCCGCGTGCAATTTCGCCTTTGCCGCAGTACACAGTTATCCGGCGCACTTGGCGCTGTGGGCCATGAACGGCCTGGCGCAAAGCATGGGATGGGCGCCGTGCGGACGCTCGCTGAGCCACTGGTACAGCGTGCGCGAGCGGGGCACGATCTTCGGTTTCTGGAACCTGGCGCAAAACGTGGGCGGCGGCCTGATCGGCGTTATCGCCGCGTATTCGGCGGAGTGGTTCGGCTGGCGCTCGGCGTTTTATGTGCCGGGCATTCTCGCAGTGATTTGCGCCATCTACTTGATGGTGCGCCTGCGCGACACGCCGCAATCGGAAGGCCTGCCGCCCATCGAAGAGTATTTGCACGACTATTCCGATGGCAAGAAGAGCGTCGGCGCGCATGAGAAAGAGCTGGGCACGCGCGAGCTGCTGGTCGACTACATCCTCAAGAATCGCTACCTGTGGCTCATCGCCGGCGCCAACTTCTTCGTCTACATCGCGCGCTACGCCATGCTCGACTGGGGTCCTACGTTTCTGAAAGAAGTGAAGCACGCCAGCCTCGGCGAGGGTGGCATCGGCACGTTTACGCTCGAGTTTTCCGCGATGGCAAGCACCGTGCTCGCTGGATGGCTCTCCGACAAGATTGGCGGACGCCGCGGCATGATCTGCGTGCTGTGCATGATTCCCGCGTTTCTCGCCTTCGTCGGTATTCTGTATAGCCCCGACAACAAGCTGTGGCTCGATCTCGCGCTCTTCGGCGTGATCGGATTTTTCGTCTATCCGGCGCAGATGCTGCTGGGCATCTGCGCGCTCGATGTGACTTCAAAGAAGGCCATCGGCACGGCCAACGGTCTGCTCTCGATTCTCGGGTCGCTGGGCCGCGTGGCCGAGTCGAAAGGCATTGGCGCGCTGGCACAGCACTATGGGTGGAACGCGGCGCTCTATGGGATTCTGATTGCGGTGCTGGTGGGCATCGTGCTCATGGCGTTTCTGTGGAACTTGACGCCGAAGTCGGGCGAGGCACGGTTGCAAGCGGCGGGACGATAGGAATCGCCTGCTTCTAATGTTCTTCCTTGCCGGGCCGCATCATCAGGTCGCGAATGGCTTCGCGCGGGTCTTTGCCTTCGTTCAGGATCAGCTCCATCTGCTCGGTGATAGGCATTTCCACGCGGTGCTTGCGGGCGAGGCCGAGAGCGGCGCGCGAAGTTAACACGCCTTCAGCCACTTTGCCGCCGAGCGAATCCAGAACCTCAGGCAGTTGGCGGCCCTGGCCGAGCGCCTGGCCGACGCTGCGGTTGCGGCTCAGGCTGCCGGTGCAGGTGAGCACCAGGTCGCCTATGCCGGAGAGGCCGGCGAGAGTTTCGCGGCGCGCGCCGCAGGCCACGGCGAGGCGCGTGATTTCCGCGATGCCGCGGGTGATGAGCGCGGCGGTGGAGTTATGGCCCAGTCCCACGCCGGTGGAGACACCGGCGGCGATGGCGATGACATTCTTGAGCGCACCACCGAGTTCGACACCGATCACGTCTGTCGACGTGTAGAGGCGGAGGGTCTCGGAAGAAAACTCCTGCTGGATGAGCGCAGCGATTTGCGGGTCGCTGAAGGCCACAGTGACAGCGGTGGGTTGGCCCTGTGCGACTTCGAGCGCGAAGCTGGGCCCGGAGAGCGCGCCGATCGAGAGCAGCAGACCTGCCGGCTCGAGGGTTGCAGAAAGGACTTCTGTCATGCGGCAGAGGGTGCGGTCCTCAAGGCCCTTGGTGGCGCTGACGACGAACTGGCCAGTGCGCAGATGCGTGCGAATGCGGAGGAGTGTGGAACGGAGAAACTCCGATGGGATGACGGAGACCAAAATATCTGCGGCAGTGATGGCGGCCCAGTCGCCGGTTACGGTGAGGTCCGCCGGGAGAGGAACTCCGGGAAGGAACTGCGTGTTTTCCCGGGCGTCAATGATCTGCTGCGCGAGCTCATGGCTGTGCGCCCAGAGCGTAATCTGGTGCCCGCCGCGGCGGTAGAGCGAGAGCGCGATGGCGGTTCCCCATGCGCCGGAACCGAGCACGGTAATGCGGCTCATGCGGGCTTTTTCGCTCCGAAGCGGGCTTCCGTGCCGTTGAGCAGGCGACGGATGTTCTGGTGATGCTTCACGATAATGAGTAGAGCAATGATGCACTCGACGGCATAGAAGACGGGCGGGTTCGGGCCTGGCGGGAAAAACCACGCGAAGACCATGAACGATATGGCCGCGACGATGGAGCTAACCGAGACGTAGCGGCTGAGCGCGAAGACTACGGCAAAGACGCCGATGGCGGCCAGCGCGGCCCAGGGAGAAGCGACAAGAAAGACGCCGAATCCGGTGGCCACGCCTTTGCCGCCATGAAAATGCAGCCAGCAGGTGAACATGTGTCCGAGAACGGCGAATAGAGCTGCGAGCGCCTGCGCGTCGCGCACTGCAACGCCAGACGTGAGCCACGCACCCAGCGCTCCGCCCAGCCAGACCGCGGTGCTGCCTTTGAGCACATCGAGAAGAAACGTAGCCGCGCCCAGACCAATGCCGCCAGTGCGCAGCACATTGGTAGCGCCAATGTTGCCGCTGCCTACGGAGCGAATGTCCTGGCGGCGGAAGATGCGCACCAGCAGGTATCCCACGGGGATGGACCCGAGAAAATATGCGGCAACCGCGATGGCAATGCAGGCAAGGATCACGACGAAAGTGAGTGTAGCAGGTGAGGGGGCCGGATGCGGGAAAGCCAAAGGGTGGAATGGCGATGCACACTCGCACTCACACTCACACTTCTTTTTCTAATAGAGCGCGTTGCGGGCGGAGCGGACTTCGGCGGCGAGAACCTGCAGGATCTTGAATGCCAGCGACGGGCTCGACTCCATCAGCGCGGTGAATTCCGAGCGGCCGAGAAAGCTCACCCGTGCTCCGGCGCACGCAACCGCCGTGAGCGAGTAGGGCTGGCTGCTGACAAGTCCGGGAAGGCCGAGAATGGAACCGCTCCTCGCCTGCACCGAGAGGATTGTCTGGCCTTCTTGCGAGTTCATGCTGATGGTTGCTTCGCCCTCGTGAAGGATGTAGAGACCCACCGCGGGATCGTCCTGCTGAAAGAGGATGCGGTCGGTATCGCAGACGATGGGCGTCGCGTGCACACTGAGCGCGCGGATCAGCTCCGGGTCGGCGAGAAACGCAGTGGGATCAAGCTGCACAAGGGACCTTTCATGGAAGAAAGAGGGCTTCATAGAGGGCTCCTCTGCGGGAGCGCTGGCCGTATCATTTCATCGACTTCGACGCGTTTTCTGTGACCTACATCACGTTTTGTCGTGGGCTGGCCCCATTTCCCCAGAAGAATGAGTGATTTATCTCACTTGAAATGGCATTTTCGGGTGTGAGCCTGGCTTCGTCCGGCTCGGCGTGGAACTGTGGCATTGCGGCGTCCCAGGGGCCTTGCGGCTTCGCCGGCTCGATTAGAGTAGAGATTGTCGCCCATGGCCGGAATCCTCAGCAAGATACGCACCACGCTCGAAATGATCAAGTGGGAACACTCGATCTTTGCGCTGCCCTTTGCGCTGACGGCGATGCTGCTGGCGGCGGGCGGGCTGCCGGGCTGGCGTACCGTGGCGTGGATCGTGGTGGCCATGGTGGCGGCGCGGTCGGCGGCCATGGCATTTAACCGCTGGGCCGATGCAGACCTTGACGCCGAAAATCCCCGCACCAGGAATCGGGCGATTCCGGCAGGGTTGCTCACGCGGAAGTTTGTGCTGGGCTTTATCTGCGCCGCGGTGCTGATATTTTTGCTGGCTGCGGCGGAACTGAACCGGCTCACGCTGGAGCTTGCGCCGCTGGCGCTGGCGGTGCTGCTGGGCTACAGCTACCTGAAGCGTTTCACGCGCTGGTCACACCTGGGGCTGGGGCTGGCGCTGGGCCTGGCGCCTACGGCAGCATGGATTGCCGTGCGCGGCGGCCTCGACCCGCGCATTCTGGTGCTGACCGCCGCAGTCACGCTCTGGGCTGGCGGCTTTGACGTACTCTACGCCTGCCAGGACTACGAACACGACCGCGCCGCAGGGCTGCACAGCCTGCCACAGGCTGTGGGGATTGCCACCGCGTTCCGCGTCGCCCGCGCCATGCACGTGGCTGCGCTCCTGGCGCTCGCGTGGTTTGCCTGGCTCTTCACTTTTGGAATTGCGGGCTGGCTCGGCATCGCCGCAGTGGGCCTGCTGCTCGCCTACGAACACGCCATCGTTTCGCCCTGCGACCTGCGCCGATTGAATGCGGCGTTTTTCACCATGAACGGTGTGATCGCGATGGTGTTTCTGGCGTTTGTGTCGGCGGATTTGTGGTTGCGGCGGTGAAAGAAGGGAACAAGGGAACAAGGGACCGAGGGGCCAGGGAATTACCACCGACCTGTCATTGAGCGAGTCCGCCGCAGGCGGACGAGTCGAAGGATCTGCGGTTGCTTTTCGGCGAATTTCGATTCGTCACACCGACGTCCCGTACGCATCAACGCCATGATTGGTATCATTCACCGCATGAAGAATCACAATCTCTTGCTCGCCGGTCTTGCCGTCTCGTCCGCATTGTCCGGAGGGCCAGGGATTTTTTCGCAGACGACACCTGCGACTTCAACCGCGATCAACCAGGTTCCGTTTGTGGGCTGCGCGTCGGATGGGCAGGCGGGGCTGCAGGCCGCGCCAACTGGACCGAGCAAAGCAGTGGCGATTTCCGCTGCCGCGGCGCAGCGGCTTGCATACTACAAGGCGGAGTACGGGCTCGGAGTTCTCGCGCCGCGTGGCTGGCACTGCTTTTCAACCTATGGTTCCAGCGGCAGTAATTTGTTCGTGAGTCCCGATCCCATCGACGGAAAAACGGTGCTGCTTTCGAGCGACTGGAAAGGATTCCCGGGTCAGGCCATCCAGATTTCGATTGCCGAGGGCGGCACTTCGGGAAGGTTCGGAGTGGCCAAAGTGATTGCGCGCGTCTTTCCGGCGTACAAGGAGTTCGCACAGAACGTGATTGCCGAGGGACTGGAGCCGGCCAGCGACTTTCCGACTGGCCCTTATGCCAACGACAAACTGACCTACCGCGGCACGAATACTGTCGAGTTTGAGACTCCTGCGAACGCGAAAGGACTGGGGACGGATTCGCGGCTGCTGCCAAATGCGAGCCCGATCGATGGCGTTGACCTCATTACCGGCCAGGATACGGACCTGATTCAGCTCTCCGCGCGGGTGTCGGCAAAGGACCGCGATCTGATTCCGCTCATCGTGAAGGAAGTTGAGAGCGGGGCCGAGGCGGGGGCGGAGTAGCGGCCGCGTCCGCTCGCCTGATATGGTGCGAGAGGGAAGCGCGTCTGCGGGCAATCGCCTATTGCACGCGGCCCGGAGCAGAAAACGACGGCATGAAGATCGCTATTCAAGGAGAGCTGGGCGCGTTCAGTCACGAAGCGGCGCTGAAGCTCGAGGGCGGCGCGGAGATTGTACCGTGCGCGCTCTCGGCCGAAGTGTTTGCGGCGCTGGATGCGGGCGCGGTCGATGCCGCAGCGATTCCCATTGAGAATAGTCTGGCCGGATCGGTCCTCGAACATTTCGACCTGCTGCTGAAGCACGACGTGAAGGTGGTCGAGGAGACGCTGCTGCGCATCCGGCACAACCTGATCGCGATGCCCGGCGTTTCTGTCGGCGAAATTGAACGCGTTTTTTCGCATCCGGTGGCCCTGGCGCAGTGCCGGCGATTCCTGGCCGCGCACCCGGCGATGAAGGCCATCGCTTTTTACGACACCGCGGGCAGCGTGAAGCAACTGATGGAGCTCCGTGAACGGAATGTGGCGGCCATCGCGAGCGAGGCGGCGGCTGCGACCTATGGCGCGGAGATTCTGGAACGCGACATTGAAGACAACCCGGAGAACTACACGCGGTTTTTCCTGGTGCGGAGGGCTGGCGCGGCCGAGGCCAATTCGGAAGCAAACAAGATGAGCATCGCGTTTACGCTGGAAAACCGGGCGGGGTCGCTGGTAGCGGCACTGAGCGCATTAAGCGCGATGGGCACCAACCTGACCAAAATCGAGTCGCGGCCGGTGCAGGGCAAGCCATGGGAGTACATTTTCTACGTCGACTGCCAGATTGGTTCAAACATGGAAGGCGAACGCGCCCTCGAAGCGCTACAAGCGCACTGCGGCATGGTGAAGGAGCTGGGCCGCTACCAAGAAGCGCGGAGCACCTGAAGCAAAAGGCGCAGTTTCCACAGGATTTTGCAGGCAATCAAGACAGAAAAGGGGATCGGCTTAGCCGATCCCCCGTTTTCTTGTTCCCTTGTTCCCTCGGTCCCTGCTTTTAGAAGTGGTAGGCCACGCCGATGGTGGGAACTGAAATCTCATACCAGCGGTTGGTGGTGAATTGGGAGTCGCCAAAGGTGGGCACCTTGGTGACATATCCGCGATATTCCGCCCGGATATCGAAGCTGGGGCTGATTTCGTAGGCGATACCGGCGCCGAAGAGGCCGCCAATTTCGGTTTGCTGATGGGCGTCTTTGGTCGTGGTGCCCGCATTTTGGATGGGCAGGAAGATGAGCCCCGCTGGACCGGCCTCCACGAATGGGTTCCAGTTCTTGAAGACAAAGGACTTCACAAATGCACCCGATATTTCCTGGGTGCGCGTCAAAATCTTATAGTGGTTGGGGTTAGCGTAGTACCCGATACTGTTCTGGTAGGTGATGCCGTAGTTGGCTTCGAGAGCGCTCGACGGAGTGAGCATAAAACGGTAGCTGACCAACGCGCCATAAGCCGGGGTGGAGTTCACTTCCACGGTGGTGGAAGAACTCATGAACGGCTCAATCAGCCCGAATCCACTCAAGCTGATGTCCTGGCGGCTTTCCTGGGCGCGGCCCATAGCCACGCATGCGGCCAGCAAAGCGACTAAAAAGGCGATCTTCTTCATTCGATCCTGATCCTCACAACTTTCACATCCGTGCGGGTAGCTAAGAGCCTCAAGAATTCCACGCACTGGTCCGGTGCCCCGAATGCGCCAGGGCCCCACTCCCAGAATTGTAAATGGCCGGGGCGGGTTGGGGCGCGTCCGGCGATTCCCGTGGGGCGTAGTGCAGATTCATCTGCTCCTTAGACGCATAGAGCAGGGAACAAGGGAGCAAGGGAACAAGGGACCAAGGGAGCAAGGGCAAAACCCCTTGGCGATATCAAGTTCTCTGTGCATAGGCGATCGTGGGGGATTCCGGATCTTCGACGACTCGTTTTCTCGACCCTCGCTGATTCGGTTCCCAGTCACTAAGCCGTCGATGCCTGCCTTCTCGCTCCCTTGCTCCCTCGCACCCCTGCTCCCTGCTCCTATCCCGCCCTTTCCACATGGTAGAAAAACGGCGGTCCCTGTTTATCGGCGAGTTCCTTGAGCGTACCCAGGAAGGCCTTGGCGGCGTAAGAGAGCGTGGCCTGGCGCCGGCTGGCGAGACGCAAGACGCGGCGCACCTCCAGCTCGTCGACAGGGATACGGACCAGGTCGCCGGTTTCGAGTTCGCGCGCTACCGTGAGATGGGGCACCAACGCCACGCCGTTGCCCATGGCCACAAAGCGTTTAATCGCCTCAATAGTTGGCAGTTCAATGCTCATGTTGAGCGGCGTGCGATGGCGCTGGAAGGTCTCAATCACTTTGCGGCGCAGCGGCGAAGCCACATTGTGGGCGATGAAAGTTTCGTTGCCCAGGTCGCGGATGGAGACGCGCTCAGCCGTTGCCAAGGGATGGCTGGGGCTGACGATGAAGTCCAGGCTGTCGTTATAGACGGCGATGGTGCGAATTTGCGCGGGATCGGGGCGAAAGGAGATGACGCCCAGCTCGAAAGTGCGCAGGTTCAGCTCCTCGGGGATGCGCGAGGCCAGCATGCGCTGCACTGTGACGTCGATGTGGGGATACTCGCGGCGAAAGGCGTCGATGGCCGGCAGCAGATACATGCAGGTGTACTCGTTGGCCGCCAATTGCAGGTGGCCGCGCTCCAGGCTCTTTAGTTCGTCGAGAGCGCTCGCTGCCTCGCGGCGCAGGGCCAGCAGGCGCAGCGCGTAGTCGCGCAGCAGCGCTCCCGCGGCGGTCAGGGAGCCGTCGCGCGCGGCGCGGTCGAAGAGGGTTTCGCCCACCGCCGCTTCCAGCTTGCGGATTACCTGGCTGACGGCCGGCTGGGTGCGGTGCAGGCGCACGGCGGCGCGGGAGAAACTGCGCTCCTCGGCGACGGCAAGAAAGGTTTCGAGTTGGCTGAGTTCCATGGCATTGCTCCGAATAGCCGTGGTTCGTGACTCGTGGATCGTGGAAGGTGTGCCATCACCCGTAGAGCTGCGATCTCCGTTCTAGTCACGAATCACGAACCACGATCCACGCCTCACGATATAAGCAATTCTAATTCAATCCAAAACAATTATAACTTTGCCTTATAGTGGCTCCGTAAGCGACAATAGAGAAGTTGGAGGGGGCCGGTTTCCCGCCGAGACAAACCCATGATTTCCAATCACCTGGCTTTTTTCGACACCACCCTGCGCGACGGCGAACAATCGCCGGGTTGCTCGATGACCACGCAGGAAAAGCTCACCATGGCCCATGCCCTGGAAGACCTGGGCGTGGACATTATCGAGGCCGGCTTTGCCATGGCCTCGGAGGGTGATTTTGCGGCCATTGCCACAATTACGCAGGCCATACGGAAGCCGCGCATCGCGTCCCTGGCGCGGGCAAAAACAGAGGACATTGAAATGGCGGCGCGGGCGCTGCAGTTTGCCGACCGCGCGCGCATCCATGTCTTTTTGGCGTCGAGCGATTTGCACCTCGAGTACAAACTGAAGATCAGCCGCGCCGAGGCGCTGGAGCTGTGCGGTGAGTCGGTGCGCCTGGCGCGCTCGCTCTCGGACGACGTGGAGTTTTCGCCCGAGGATGCGACCCGCTCGGACCGCAATTTCCTGGTGGAGATGGTGCGCATCGCTGTCGACGCCGGAGCCACCACCATCAATATGCCCGACACTGTGGGCTATACCACGCCAGACGAGTACGGGCAGATGTTCCGCGAGGTGCGCGAGCGCATCCCCGCCATCGACGAGAAAGGTGTAATTCTTTCCGCGCACTGCCACGACGATCTGGGATTGGCGGTGGCCAATTCGCTGGCGGCGGTGCAGGCCGGCGCGCGCCAGGTGGAGTGCACCATCAACGGCATCGGCGAGCGGGCCGGCAACGCGGCGCTGGAAGAAATTGCCGCGGCGCTCTACGTGCGCGGCGAGCGCTTCGGCGTGTCGACAGACATCAAACTGGATCAGCTTTATTCCACCAGCGAAGTGCTGGGCCAGCTTATTACCTTCAGGCCCTCCCCGAACAAAGCTGTGGTGGGCGCAAACGCTTTTGCCCACGAATCGGGCATTCACCAGCACGGCATGCTGGCCAACCCGCTTTGCTACGAGATCATGACGCCGCAACTGGTGGGCGTGTCGAAGACGCATCTGGTGCTGGGCAAGCACTCCGGGCGTGCCGCGCTGCGACATAGACTCGAACAGCTCGGCTACACGGTCTCGCGCGACGAACTGCAGCACGTGTATTACCGGTTTGTGGCGCTGGCCGACCGCAAGAAAAACATCTACGACCAGGACCTGATTGGCTTGCTGCCCGACAACATTCGCGAGCGGCGCAATGAGCCGGTGAGCGAACTGGATTGAAAGACCGTTCAACGCATTTGTTCTGAACCAACGTACGGGCGCTAGTCCGGGAGGAGAGTTCCCCGATGACCGTTGCAAGGAAGCACCACATCCGAGATCTGGCGTTAACAGGAATTGCTTCACCGCTTGTGCTGTTGCTGTTGTTTGCTGTGCGCGCGGGCAGATTTTTGATGTGGATCGTGCTGCCGATTCTTTATGTGGGGCGGGCGATTACCGCGCTGATTTGGAGGATTTTTCCGCCTCAGGGCGGAGGTTTGTTCGCGGGATTTGGCACGGCCCTGATTGTGGATTTTATTTTGGCGTGGATTGTGGTTTGGATCGTACTGTTCGCGCTGTGGACACTGATGCAAAAATGCATCCACCGGAAGAAGAGAGAAGCATGAAGCTGAAGATTCTAGTTGTGGCCGGTGATGGCATCGGCCCCGAAGTGACCAACGAAGCGGTTGCCGTGTTGAAGGAGACGGCGGCGTTGGGCGGCCACGATTTTGCGTTTCTTGAAAAGCGCATTGGCGGGGTGGCGATTGTCGCGGACGGCACGCCGCTGCCCGCCGACACGCTTGACGCAGCGCTTGCGGCTGATGCGGTTTTATTGGGCGCTGTGGGCGGCAACGAGTTCAACTCGCTCCCGCCCGACAAGCGGCCGGAGGGCGGACTGCTGGCGATTCGCGCGGCGTTGGGTGGGTTTGCGAATCTTCGTCCCTGCTTCTCATTCAAGGAGTTGACGGTCAACAGCCCATTGCGGCCGGAAGTGATCGAAGGCACCGACATCATGTTTGTGCGCGAGCTGCTGGGCGGCGCGTACTTTGGCAAGCCGCGCGAGTGGAATAAGGAAAAAGGCCTCGGCTACAACACGATGGTCTACACGAAGGACGAAGTAGCCCGCGTAGCGCGCATTGCATTCCAGTTGGCGCAGAAGCGGCGCAAGAAATTGACAAGTGTGGACAAGGCCAACGTGCTTGAGGTTTCGCAGCTGTGGCGGGCAACTGTAATCGAGGTGGCCCAGGAGTTTCCCGACGTGGCGCTCGAGCATCAGTATGTGGATGCGATGGCCATGCACATCATGAACCGTCCGCGCGACTTCGACGTGGTGGTGACGGAGAATTTATTCGGCGACATTCTCACCGATGAGTCCGGTGTGATTACCGGCTCGCTGGGCATGCTGCCTTCGGCAACCATCGGCGGCAAAGTCAATTTATATGAACCGGTGCACGGCTCGGCGCCCGACATTGCGGGCAAGGGACTGGCCAATCCGCTGGGCGCGATTCTGACCGCGGCGTTGCTTCTGCGCTACTCCGGCGGACTGGAAGCCGAGGCCGCTGCTATTGAGTCGTCGGTGCGCAAGGTGCTGGAGCAGGGCTTCCGCACGCCCGATCTGGCGCGCGGCAACACGCAAGGCATCACCGTGCTCTCGACGAAAGAAATGGGCGCGAAGGTCAGGGAGACCGTCAAGACATTGCTCGTCAGCGCGTAGGTGCCCTGGCGCGAGTCAGATTTTGAAAGGGCACGACTTTAGTCGTGCCGTAAAAGCGAAAGAGACAACGCGGCTTTAGCCGCTGAGGGATGGGGTTTCTGAACTTGGCAGCGAGAATCGTGGCTCGGAACAAAAGGAATATTCAATGACTTCAGCACCGAAAACATTATTCGAGAGGGTCTGGGAGCAGCATGTGGTGGTTGAGCCCGAGGGCGAGCCCACGCTGATCTATATCGACCTGCAACTGGTCCACGAGGTCACTTCGCCGCAGGCGTTTGAAGGGCTGCGGCTGGCCAGCCGCAAGGTGCGCCGTCCCGATCGCACCATCGCGACGGTCGACCACAACGTGCCCACCACGAAAGAGGGCCGGCTGAACATTGTCGACCAGATTTCGGCCAAGCAGATTGCCACGCTGCGCAAAAACTGCGCCGATTTCGGCGTTGAGCTCTATGACGTGAACTCGCGCGATCAGGGCATCGTGCACGTGATCGGGCCGGAGCTGGGGCTGACCAAGCCGGGCATGACGATTGTTTGCGGCGACTCGCACACCTCGACACACGGGGCTTTCGGAGCACTGGCATTTGGCATCGGCACCAGCGAAGTGGAGCACGTACTCGCCACGCAGACTCTGCCGCAGTCGAAGCCCAAGACTTTCCGCATCGCGGTCGAAGGCAAACTGCTGCTCGGCGTGACAGCGAAAGACATCATTCTCGCCATCATCGGCAAGATCGGCACGGACGGCGCCACAGGTTGCGTGATTGAGTACGCAGGCTCGGCCATTCAATCTTTGTCGATGGAAGGCCGCATGACGATTTGCAACATGAGCATCGAAGCGGGCGCGCGCGCGGGCATGATCGCGCCGGACGAGACGACGTTTGCGTACTTGAAGGGCCGGCGTTTTTCTCCGACGGGCGCCGACTGGGACAAAGCGGTTGCGGAGTGGAGTAAGCTGCCCTCCGATCCTGGGGCCAGGTTCGATCGCGAGCTCACGATTGACGCGGCCACGCTCGCGCCCTACGTAAGCTGGGGCACGAGCCCCGGCATGGTGGCGCCGGTTACGGACACCGTGCCCGACCCGGCGGCAGCCGAAACGGAGATCGAGCGCAAGGGCTTCGAGCGCGCTCTGGAATACATGGACCTGAAGGCCGGGACGCCGCTCGAAGAAGTCGTTATCGACCGGGTCTTCATCGGCTCCTGCACCAACGGTCGCATTGAGGATCTGCGCGCGGCGGCGAAGATAGCCGCGGGGCGCAAGGTGTCGAGCCACGTCAACGCGATGGTGGTTCCCGGCTCGCAGGCCGTCAAGTCGCAGGCGGAAAAGGAAGGCCTCGATCGCATTTTCATTGCGGCAGGATTTGAATGGCGCGAGCCCGGCTGCTCCATGTGCCTGGGCATGAACCCCGACATTCTTTCGCCGGGCGAGCGTTGCGCATCGACCAGCAACCGCAACTTTGAGGGCAGGCAGGGGCGCGGCGGACGCACGCACCTGGTTTCGCCGGAGATGGCCGCGGCGGCCGCAATCGCCGGGCATTTTGTTGACATTCGCACGTGGCCCATTCTCGAATCCGCCCGCGAGGAGGTAATTGCTTAATGGAGCCCTTCAAGACTTTGACATCGCTGGCCATGCCGCTCGATCGCTCCAACGTGGATACCGACCAGATCATTCCCAAGCAATTCCTCAAGCGCATCGAGCGCACGGGCTACGGCGATTTTCTGTTTTTTGACTGGCGGCAGATGCCCGATGGTGCGCCGGTCGACAGCTTCGTCCTCAACGATCCGCGTTACAACGGCGCGCAGATTCTGATAGCCGGCAAAAACTTCGGCTGCGGATCGAGCCGGGAGCATGCCGCATGGGCGCTGAGCGATTTTGGCTTCCGCGTGGTGATTGCGCCGACATTCGCCGACATTTTTTTCTCGAACGCAGGCAAGAACGGTATTGTTCTGGTTCGTCTCTCCGATGCGGACGTGAATACACTACTCCAAAACTCCGAAAAGATTCCAAACTATCAGTTGACCGTCTCGCTCGAAGCGCAGACGGTGACAGATGGCCGCGGATTCAGCGCGCAATTCGAGATTGATCCCTTTCGAAAATTTTGTTTGGTCGAAGGGCTCGATGATATTGGGCTGACGTTGCGGCATGAGGCCGCACTGGACAAATTTGAAGTGAAGCACGACGATGCCAATTGGCTCAAAGCAAAAATCAACGAGGCAGCCTGATTGGCATGAATCGTTTGGAAGAGTTGAGGAAGAGCTTTGGCCCCGGTCTCATCACAACCTTGTTTGTGGGCGAATCGGCGCCGGTTAGCGGCAGGTTCTTCTACAGCAGCGACAGCAGTCTGTTCCACGCAATGAAGCGGGCGTTTGGAAACAGGGAAACATTTCTTGAGGATTTCAAAAGGAAGGGTTTCTACCTTGACGACCTGGTACTAACGCCAATCAACAAGTTGGAGAGGCGTGAACGTTCCAGGCGACGCGAAGAAGCTGTTCCGGAATTGGCAAAACGACTGGTCGAGTACAAGCCGAAAGCAGTGGTAGTGGTCATGCGGGCGATCCTGCCCATGGTTCGGCGAGCAATGCGCATGGCTGGCATTTCGTACGAACCTTTTTGTGTACCGCATCCTGCTTTTGGAAATTGGACTCGCTTTAGTAATGCGATGACAGAGATTATCGATGACCTGCCGGTTGCAGACGGCAGCAAACAAAAGGACTGAATAAGTGACCATCGAAGGCAAGCGACAAAGCATTCCCATGACCGAGGGTCCGAGCCGCGCGGCGGCGCGGTCGTATTTCCGCGGTGCGGGGTTCAAGAAGGACGACCTGCACAAACCGATCATCGGCGTTGCCAATACGTGGACGGAGATCGGCACCTGCAACGTGCATCTGCGCGAGATCGCGGAGGCGCTGAAGCAGGGCATTCGCGAGGCGGGCGGCACGCCAATGGAGTTCAACACCATCACCATTCACGACGGCATCACCATGGGCACGCAGGGCATGAAGGCGTCGCTGGTTTCGCGCGAAGTGATTGCCGACTCCATCGAACTCGTGGCCCGCGGAAATCTCTTCGACGGCCTCGTCGGTATCGGCGGCTGCGACAAGAACATGCCGGGCATCATCATGGCGCTTTGCCGGCTGGATATTCCGGGCATGATGCTTTACGGCGGATCGATCGCGCCGGGCAAGTTGAACGGTCCCAACGGCGAAAAAATCGACATTACGATTCAGAACGTCTTCGAGGGCATCGGCTCCTACGCCGCCGGTCGCATCGATGAAGCGGGACTGGAGGCGCTCGAAGCCAACGCCTGTCCCGGCGCGGGCGCATGCGGCGGTCAGTTCACGGCCAACACCATGGCCATGAGCGGCGAGATTCTGGGCATTTCGCCCATCGAGCTCTCCGGCGTTCCCGCCACCGACCCCAGGAAGCTCGAAGCCACGCGCAAGGCCGGTCACATTTTGATGGATGCGGTGCGCGCCAACCGACGGCCCTCCCAAATCATCACGCGCAAGTCTCTTGAGAATACGATTGCCAGCGTGGCTGCGAGCGGCGGCTCGACGAACGCGGTGCTGCACCTGCTCGCCATCGCGAAGGAGATGGGCATTGCACTGAACATTGATGATTTCGATGTGATTTCGGAACGCACGCCGTACATTTGTTCGCTGACGCCCGCAGGCAAGTACGTGGCCTCGGACTACCAGGCGGCGGGCGGCTCACGGTTGCTCGCGAAGCGCATGATCGACGCCGGATTTGCCGACGGCTCGGCGCTGACCATCAGCGGCAAAACGCTGGCCGAAGAGGCTGCGTCCGCGAAGGAGACTCCGGGCCAGGACGTCATTCATACATTTGAAAAGCCCATCAAGCCCAATGGCGGATTGGTGATTCTCAAAGGCAATCTCGCGCCCGAGGGTTGCGTGATGAAGATTGCCGCAGCGGGCAAGTACGAGCATCGCGGGCCGGCGCGCGTCTTCGATTGCGAAGAAGATTGCTTCAAGGTTGTGCAGGAGGGCGGCATCAAACCTGGCGACGTGGTGGTGATTCGCTACGAAGGTCCGAAGGGCGGGCCAGGAATGCGCGAGATGCTGCAGGTGACGGCGGCGATTTCGTCTAACGCGGAACTCAGCGCGCACGTTGCGCTGCTCACCGACGGGCGATTCAGTGGCGCGACGCGCGGTTTCACTGCGGGCCACGTGGCGCCTGAGGCGTTTGTGGGCGGACCGATTGCCGCAGTGCGCGAGGGCGACATCATTGCCTTCGACATTCCCAAACGCACGCTCAATGTAGAGATCAGCGATGCGGAGATGGCGGCGCGGCTCAAGGACTTCAAGCCGCCCGCGCTGCGCTGGCCCAAGGGAGTCTTCCGCAAGTATGTGGACCGGGTCACGTCGGCGTCAGTCGGAGCAACAACGTAAGGGCAGGGAACAGGGAACAGAAAAGGGTTGGCATCAGCGAACAAGGAGCAGCACATGGCAGCCAAAGGACAAGCAAGCGCAAAGGGGTCGGAAGCAAAGGCCATCGCATCTCAGGAAAACGGATCGAACCAGCACGCTCACCTGACCACGCCCGCGCGGCTGACGGGCTCGGAGATTCTGTGGGCCACGCTGGTGGGCGAGGGCGTTACGGACGTCTTTGGTTATCCGGGCGGCGCCATTCTGCCCGCCTACGATGCGCTGCGCAAATTTCCCATCCGCCACGTGCTGGTGCGCCATGAGCAGGGCGCGGCGCACATGGCCGACGGCTACGCGCGCGCCTCGGGCGATGTGGGCGTGGCAGTTGCCACCAGCGGTCCCGGCGCGACCAACTTGGTCACAGGCATCGCCACGGCCATGCTCGACTCCATTCCCATCGTGTGCATCACCGGCAACGTGTCGAGCAAGGTGCTGGGCACGGACGCGTTTCAGGAAGTCGACATAACTGGCATCACGCTGCCGGTGACCAAGCACAATTTTCTTGTGAGTAAGGCCGAAGACCTGGCGCGAATATTGCGCGAAGCGTTTCAGATTGCGCGTTCGGGCCGTCCCGGGCCGGTGCTGGTCGATATTACGAAAGACGCGCAGCAGGCATCGGCGATTTTCGACTTTGAAGCTGCGAAGCCGCGCCCCTACCGCCCGCATCCCATGCTGCGCGTGGAGGAATCGGGATTGGCGCAAGCCGCCGAATTGATTCGCAATGCCAAGCGGCCGGTGATTCTGGCGGGGCACGGCGTCATGGAATCCGGCGCCATGGAGCAGGTGCGCACGCTGGCCGAGAGGGCGCAAATTCCCGTAGGCCTTACGCTGTTGGGTATAGGCGGTTTCCCGGCTACGCATCCGCTGTGCCTGGGCATGATGGGCATGCACGGCGAGGCGTGGGTGAACGACGCCATTCAGGAAGCCGATTTGCTGATCGCCTGCGGCATGCGTTTTGACGATCGCGTGACGGGCACGCTCGCGACGTACGCCACAAAAGCGAAGAAGATTCACATTGAGGTCGACCCGGCGGAGATCAACAAGAACGTGAAGGTGGACGTGGCCCTGGTGGGCGATCTGCGTGAAGTGCTGGAGCAGTTGCTGCCCCGCATTTCAGGTCGCGACGGCGCGGCGTGGCTGAAGACCATCGAGGCGAGCAAGGGCGCGGTCTCGGTGCACGACATCAAGAACCTGCCCGACTCAGGGCACCTGTATGCGGCGCACGTGATGCACGACCTGTGGCGCCTGACGGGCGGTGACGCGGTAATCGTGACCGACGTGGGCCAGCACCAGATGTGGGAGGCGCAGTATTTCCACCACGACCTGCCGCGCACGCTCATCACATCGGGCGGACTGGGCACCATGGGCTACGCACTGCCCGCGGCCATCGGCGCCAAGTTTGCCTGCCCCGAAAAGGAAGTGTGGGTGGTGGCCGGCGATGGCGGCTTCCAGATGACGGCTGCGGAACTGGCGACGATCGTGCAGGAAAAAATCAAGATCAACATCGCCATCATCAACAACGGCTACCTGGGCATGGTGCGGCAGTGGCAGGAATTTTTCTACGAGCGCAACTACGAGGCCACGCCGCTGGTGAGCCCGGACTTTGTAAAACTTGCCGATGCGCATGGCATTCCGGGACGCGCGGTGCGCAAACGCTCCGAGGTGGAAGCTGCGGTGGAGGAAGCGCGCACGAATTCGGGCGCGTTCCTGCTCAATTTTATGGTGGAAAAGGAAGACTCGGTGTATCCCATGATTCCCGCGGGCAGCGCATTGCACGAGATGATTCGCCGGCCCGGACGCGATCCGCTGGAAGAGGCGGCGGACGATAAGTAAGAAAGTGAAGAAGTGAAGAGAGTGAAAGGAGTGAAGTAAGTGAAGTAGGCAGCCAAGCGATCGCTCATTCGCTCCCTTCACTTTCTTCACTCATTTCACTCCATTCACTTGCTCAGAGAGGCTCATCATGCTTCATACGTTTGTTGCTTATGTCGAAGATTTGCCGGGCGTGCTGACGCGCGTTGCGTCGCTGTTCCGGCGCCTGAACATCAACATCAACTCGCTCACCGTGGGGCGCAGCGAGCGGCCGGGGCTGTCGCGGTTGACGCTGGTGTGCGAGGCATCGGAAGAGGCCGGGCACCGCATCCGCGCCAGCCTGTTTAAACTCGAAAACGTTGTCGACGTGGACGACATCGCCAAGGCGCCTTCGGTCACGCGCGAACTGGCGCTGATCAAAGTCGCCGCCAATCCGCAAAATCGTTCGCAAATCTTCGATCTGGTCGAGGTCTTCCGCGCCCGCATTGTCGATCTCACCTCGGAATCCCTGATGATCGAGATGACCGGAGTGGAAAGCAAAATCGAAGGGCTGATCGAGGTGCTGCGCGAAGACGAAGGCCGCATCCTCGAAATCTGCCGCAGCGGCAAAATGACCATGCGCCGCGGACACCATTTAAGCAGCGTAGTGAGAGCGATGGGCGCTCCTGAGAGCGAAGCCGAGGAAATGGCCGCGACACCGTCGCAGTAAGATTGTGACAAGCCTGAATTTTCAGAGACACTGCCAGCGCAACCGGGAGATCGCTCATGGACGCAGACACAAAAGCCTGTCCGGTATGTGGGGAGACCATCAAAGCAGCGGCGATCAAGTGCCGCTTCTGCAATACCGACCTGCAGGCATTTGCCGCGCAAAAGGAACAGGCGACAGAACAGGCCCTGTTCTCGGGTCATCCCGCGGCTCTCTACAGTGCGCGGCAAGTGGTGCCCTTTCTTGTGCTGCTTGCGCTGGCCATCGCCGCCGGCTACTTTGCAGGAACCACGGATGGCATTCTGATTGCGATCGCGGCATTTTTGGGGCTCTGCGGCATCGTCTGGCTCTCCTTCTACCTCAAGCAGCTCGGCATTCGCTACACCATTACGACGCAGCGTATCATCCTGGAGCGGGGCGTTCTATCGAAGGTACAGGAATCGCTGGAACTGTTCCGCGTAGATCATTTCGAGCTCGACAAACCGCTGGGCATGAGGTTGATGGGGCAGTGCGCGTTGCGAATATTCACTTCCGATGCGGAACTCGAAAGGTTCTCTATCTACGGCATTCCCGGGCTCGAGAGTCTCGCCAACACACTGCGTGAATGCCAACTGCGCGAGCGCAGCCGGCGAAATCTTACGACCTTCGTCAAGGCCTAAACCGCGAACCCTTGACCGGCGATCCTTCCCCTTTAACGCATCACTGAAAAAAACCAACAGAAAAAGGAAACCAGGAATCATGGCAAAGACTTATTACGATCACGATGCCGACCTCAGCCTGATCCAGGGCAAAAAGGTGGCCATCATCGGTTACGGCTCGCAGGGGCACGCGCACGCCCTCAACCTGAAGGACTCGGGCGTCGAGGTGAAGGTGGGCCTGGCGGCAAACTCCAAATCGATCGCCAAGGCGCAGAAGGCGGGCCTGGAAGTTGCAACTGTCGCAGACGCCGTGAAGTGGGCCGATGTGGTGATGGTGCTGGTGCCCGACCAGACCGCGGCCAAGCTCTATGCAGACGAAATTGGCCCGAACATTAAACCGGGCACGCTGCTGATGTTCGCGCACGGATTCAATATTCACTTCAAGACCATTGTGCCGGCTGCCGGCATTGACGTGGGAATGGCAGCGCCCAAGGCGCCGGGCCATCGTGTGCGCGAGGTCTTTACCGAAGGCGGTGGCGTACCGGGATTGATCGCGGTGCATCAGGACGCGACCGGAAACGCGCACGCTCTCAGCCTCAGCTATCTTAAGGGCATTGGTTGCACGCGCGCCGGAGTGCTCGAGACGACCTACAAGGAAGAAACCGAAACGGATCTCTTTGGCGAGCAGGCAGTCTTGTGCGGCGGCGTGAGCGCGCTCATCAAGGCGGGCTACGAGACGCTGGTCGAAGCGGGCTATCAGCCGGAGAGCGCGTACTTCGAAGTGCTGCACGAGCTCAAGCTCATCGTCGACCTGATCTATCGCGGCGGCCTTGCCTATATGCGCTACTCCATCAGCGATACGGCCGAGTGGGGTGACTACGTCAGCGGTCCGCGCGTCATCAATGAAGAGAGCCGCAAGGCGATGCGAGCGATTCTCAAGGAAATCCAAGACGGCAGTTTTGCCAAGCGCTTCCTCGCCGACCAGAATTCCGGCCGCAAGGAGTTCCTCGCCTTCCGCGAGGCCGAAGCCAAGCATCCCGTCGAGATCGTGGGCAAGCAATTGCGCGCGCAGATGCCGTTCCTCGATCCGGTAACAGTGGAGGAAGTGGCGAAAACGCGGTAAGAAAAGCACCGCGGTCAACGACGATTCTTCGGGCTGGCTCGGTCGAGCCAGCCCGAAATGTTTCCAAACTAAACCATTACATATCAGCCATCTACAAAATGTTGCATGAAACGTTTAATCGATGTAAAATGTTTCATGTAACATGGAGTAGACCCATGAGTTCCCCGATCACACAACGCGTCCGCAAGCACCGCGAGCAACTCCGCGCTGCCGGATTGAAGCCGGTGCAGCTTTGGCTGCCGGATACTGCTTCCGAGGCATTCCGGAAGAAGTGCGCGCAGGAATCACTCTCTCTGGCAAACGACCCAAACGAGACCGAAATACTGGCATGGATCGCTGAAGTCGCCGACACGGACGGGTGGGCATGAAACGCGGCGACCTGGTTCCTGTTGTTTTAGCGGGAGCTTACGGTAAACCGCGACCGGCGCTCGTCATTCAATCGGATCTCTTTGCCCTTCATCCCTCCGTCACGGTCTTGCCTGTGACGACTCAACTGCGTCCTATCGAAATCTTCCGCGTCGCTGTCTCCCCATCGGCAAAGAACGGCCTTCGTGCGCCATCGCAAATCATGGTTGACAAGGCGCACACCATTCCGCGCGATAAAGCCGGCACTTCATTCGGTGAACTCGAACCGCGCACCTTGAAAGAAGTTGACCGTTCGTTGGCGGTTTTTCTCGGGCTTGCCTGACGGCTCGCGTTAGTGCTGCGCAGCCCAGGCTTCGAGCAGATCGATGTCGTAGCCGAGCACCCCGGCCGAGCCTCTAAACCCAGCCGACCCGCGCGGCTGATTGTCCGTCGTCCACCACTCGTAAAATCCGCCCACGCGCACCACGCGATCGATCATGGGGCGAATCTCGCGATAGGCATCGGCGATGTCGCCCTCGTCAATCAGATCCTGCACCATGCGCCCGCCGAACCACGTCCAGTCACCGCCGTTCTGATAGGTGTAGGGCGCGGTCATTTGCTTGTTATGAAAGTAGCCGAGCGGGTACGCCGGATACATGGTCAACCCGATGGTCGCCGCGTGGGCGTCGCGCACATCGTCATCCATGCGCGTGAGGGCGTGGGCAATTTCCTTGTGCGTCAACAGGCCGGCCTCGATGGCCACGGCAGTTCCGCCATGGTAGTAGATCGCGTTCTCGTCAAAATCGGCGGGAAACGGCGAGCCGTCAAGGTACACGTGCGGGAAATACTTCTGATCCTTCTTGTCCCAAAGGTATTTGCGTGTGTTGCGCTTGAGATCGTCGCGGGTTTTCGTCCATTGCGCCGCTTCCGGCGCGCCCGGCCCGAGCAGTTTGAGGTAATCGTTGATGGCGAGAATCAGCATGGCGTTGTCGTAGATCGAGAGAGAGCGGTGGGTGCGTTCGTCGAGCCATGCACCGATGGGAGACTCGGGTTGATTGTCGCCCCAGTCGGCGCGCGTGGCGCTCCAGATCAGGCCGTGCTTTTTGTCGAAACGCTCATTGAGCAGATATTGCATGGCAAAAGCAAGCCGATCGCGCACGGTTCGGCCGTCAACCTGTTCGTCCAGAATGGTGCGGTCGCCGGTGACGGTGACGTATTTGTACACCGCTTGCACCAGCGAAGTTTCCTGGTCCACCTCGACCGTGTTTTTAATTGCCTGAAGGCCGGGAGCGAGCGGCGCAATGCGGTTTGGCTTTCCCTTTTGGTTCGGATTGATCGGCAGGTAGCCGTCGGGAATGTCGCCCTCCGGTCCCTGGAATTTGAAGAACGTCAGCAGAGCATCGCGCAAGGCGCCGTGAGGATTAGCCTCGAGGGCAACAATGATGAAAGTATTCAGGTCGCGAATCCAGACCTGCGGGTAGTGTGTGCCGGCATTGAGGCCGCCCTTGAGCAGATCGAGCGCCATCTGATGTACCTGGCGCAGGCTCTGGTCGTTACGAATCTGCCGGGCCAGCTCCGTCGAGGAGTTGGTCGCAGGACCATTCATTTGCGCTGCCCCCGCGCCCCGCGGAGAAAAAACAGCCAGTGTCGTTAGCGAGCAAGCCAAAAGCCGCGCGCCGAAACATCTCATGGTTGAATGCAACAACTTAGACTTGCGCGGGTTCACAATTCACTCCTTCGTTTTCCGAGAGAGCAGCGAACACATTGTCAATGTCGCCTTCGGCAGTGCCATCGATTGCAGTCGGGGCGCTCAAATATTTGGGAATCAATGCCGCTCCGCCCAGGCCTTAAGCAATTCAATATCCCGGCCCAGTTCGCCAGCCGAGCCTCGGAACCCCGCCGACCCGCGCGGCTGATTGTCCGTCGTCCACCACTCATAAAATCCGTCCACGCGCACCACGCGATCGACCATGGGGCGAATCTCGCGATAGGCATCGGCGATATCGCCCTCGTCGATCAGGTCCCGCACCATGCGCCCGCCAAACCAGGTCCAATCGCCGCCGTTCTGGTAGGTGTACGGCTTCGTCATTCCCGGATTCTTGAAATAGCCATCCGGGTACGCCGGGTACATGGTGAGCCCGATCGTCGCTGCGTGGGCATCGCGCACATCGGAATCCATGCGCTCGAGGGTGTGAGCAGCTTCCTTGCGCGTCAACACGCCGGCTTCGATGGCTACGGCGGTGCCGCCGTGGTAGGTGATCGCGTTCTCGTCACAACCCGCGGGAAACGGCGAGCCTGCCAGATACACGTGCGGAATGAACTTCTGATTTTTCCTGTCCCACAGGAATTTGCGGATGTTGCGCCTGAGCTGGTCGCGGGTTTTGATCCAACGCGCGGCCTCAGGCGCGCCTGGCCCCAGCAATTCGAGGTAGTCGTTGATACTCGCAACCAGCATGGCACTGTCATAGACAGTGAGTGCGCGATGCGAATGGGAGTCAAGCAGCACGCCGGGGTTGGTTTCCGGTTGCACATCGCCCCAATCCGCGCGCGTTGCGCTCCAGAGCAGGCCGTGCTGCTTGTCTAAACGCTGGGCGAGCAAGTATTGCAAGGCAAATCCCAGCCGCTCGCGCACGCTGCGTCCATCGATCTGCTCGTCCAGAATCTTGCGCTCGCCGGTGACCGTGACGTATTTGTAGACCGCCTGCACAAGCGAAGATTCCTGGTCGACTTCAACCGTGTTCTTGTACGAAGTAAGCCCCGGAGCAAGCGGCGTGACGCGATATGGCTTTTCAGTTTGCCCAGGGTTCAACGCGCGATAGCCGTCCGGGATGTCGCCCCCTGGTCCCTGGAACTTGAAGAACGTCAGGAGCGCATCCCGCAGTGCGCCGCGCGAATTCACTTCGAGCGAAACCTCGATGAAAGTATTCAGATCGCGAATCCAGACCTGCTTGTAGCCGGCGCCCGCGTTCAAACCCGTCTTCATCAGATCCAGCGCCATCTGATGCACATGGCGCAGGCTCTGGTCGTCGCGAATCTGTTTGGCCAAGGCCGCATCGCTGTCGCTATCCCCGGCGCTCGGCGCCTGTGCCGGCAAAACAGGCGCCAACAGGCAAGCGGCAATTGCCAGCGCGCAAGGAGACAAACTTCGCATGTGCAAATTCCTCAAAAGTTCGGCTACGGCTGCGTATCGCTTAACGAGGGCGGTGCATCGCCGGGCGCGGAGCCCCATGCCGGGTTGGGTTTGGCGCCGAGCACGAAGTGCAACGTGCCGCCGGCAGCAATGTCGTGGAACGAAATCCAATTCTGGCTGTGTGGGCGGCCATCGAGCGCCGCGCTCTGGATATACGGCGCATTCTGGGCCGCACCCGCGGCTTCAATGCTGAAGGTCTTGCCCGTGTAGGGCGCCTGCAGATGAATGACAACTTTGGGAAAGACCGGTCCGGTGAGCTCGTAGGCCAGGCTGGCGGGATCGATGCTGTAGATGCCCATCATGCTCAGCACCGCCCACGACGACATTTCGCCGCAATCATCGTTGCCGGGAATGCCGTCGGGAGCCGCGGTGTAGTTTTCGTTAAGCACGCGGCGCACCACGCGCTGCGTCTCCCAAGGACGGCCGGAGAAGTTGAACTCGAACGGCGCTTCGAGATCGGTTTCGTTGTACGGGTTGTAGTATTGGCCGTACCAGCCGGGAAATTTGTAGTTGAAGAATTCTGTGAGGCGCTGGTTGAAGAGATCTGTGCCGACGGCGCGAACCAGCCACGCCATGTCAGCGGGCGCGAGCCATTGATAATGCCAGCCGGAGCCCTCGATAAAGCCGCGGCCATCCTGCATGGGATCGAAGTTCGGCACCCACTGGCCGTCGGCGTTGCGCTGACGGAAGAAACGGTCGTCGGTGTCGAAGACGTTGCGCACGTAAAGGGCGCGATCGTAGAGCATCTTCGCGTCGCCGGTTTTTCCCAGCGCCAGCGCCAGGCGATAGAGCGAGGCGTACGCGACCACATCCTCCTGCAGGTTCGAGACGGAGCCGTAGCTGACTTTTTCGTTGGGCGCATAGTGCAGCTTGTTGATCCAATCGATGCCGTCCTGGCCTTTGTAGGGATGACTGGGCGGCGGCGCTTCGGTCGCGTCCTTGAGCATCCCCTCCCACGCGGCGTCCATGTCGAATCCGTGCAGACCGTCGAGCCACGTCGTGGCCATGATCACCGTAAGCGGGCTGCCCGCCATCACGTTGGTGTAGAGATTCATCTGCGGCCAGCGGTCGATCCATCCGCCTTGCTTGTACATCAGCACGATGGACTGCGCCATGTCTTCCATGCGCTGCGGCTCGATCATTGCTACCAGCGGCATCTGGCTGCGATAGATGTCCCAGCCGGAGTAGTTGGCGTAGACCGCGTGACCTTTATCGATGCTATGAATTTTGTTGTCGAAGCCCAGGTAGCGTCCGTCGGCATCGCTGAAAATGCTCGGCATCAGAAGGCTGTGATAGAGCGCGGTGTAGAAAATTGTGCGCTGGGCGGCACTGCCGCCGGAAACTTCGATCGTGCTGAGCTCGCGGTTCCACGCCGCCATCGCGTCGCGGCGAATGGTCGAGAATTCCTTGCTCTCCGACTCGGCCTTCAGATTGTTGCGCGCGCCGTCGAGATCGACGTACGAGATACCGATCTTTGCGGTGATGGTTTGCGCATGCGCGACGGAAGGCCATGAGGCGTAGGCGCCGATCACCGGGTGATCGGTTGACTGCGTGGCGCTGCGCGCGTCCGGAGCCAGCGCGTCCGGCCCGCTGCCCGCGGCATCGCCCCAGGTTCCAAACTGGGCGAACGGTTGGCTGAACTCCATCACGAAGTAGACTTTGTAGCTCTGTTGATTACCGCAGAAGGCGCGATTCTGAACGTAACCTTCCATCGTGCGATCGCCGACAATCTGAATGGACGCGCCGGTAGTCAAATTGAGCGTGTGGCTGATGGGGACGAGAACGTTGGCGGCCTGTCCCGCGGGAAACGTGAACTGCGCGATGCCGGTGCGTTCGGTCGCGCTCAACTCGGCGTCGATGTTCCACTGCAGCAGATTCACGCGGTAATATCCCGGCGCGGCGCTCTCGTCACTGTGCGAATAGGCCGACCGGAGATCGATGGGTCGCGTATGCACGGGTCCGGTGGTCGCGGTGAAAAACACCTCGCCTTCATTCGGGCAACCCGGGCCGCTCATGTGCGTCATGCTGAAGCCCTGGATGTCGGTCTGCGCGTAGTGGTAGCCGTAGCCGTGATTTTCCGTGTCGGGGCTGAGCTGCACCATGCCGAAAGGCATGGCCGCGCCGGGAAAGAGATTGACGCCGCCGCCGGGTCCTTCACCGGTGCCGATCAAGGGATTGACGCTGGCGGCGGATCCTGCCGCCGTCGCGGTTTGTGCCGGCAAGGTGGGGAGGCAAAAACAGCCGAGGCCCAGCAAGGCGGCATGCAAGGGTCGAAACCGGAGACCGGTATCTCGGATAGCTAAATTCGCGCTTCGTTTCACAGGATTATCCACCCCCACCTATCATACCCTCGCTGCGCCGTGCCGGCTTGCTCGGTCGCTCAGGATGACAGCATATTGGGTCGGCGATCGGCAGCTTAGCGCAGACCTGCAGTGCCGGCCGGCCTCCTGCCTGTAAAATCATCCTGAAACTCAGCCTCAAACCGGCAGTGGAGGCAACTTGCTTTACTGGCTTCTTTACGAAAAGCTGTTTCCGTTTTTTCACCCGTTCAGGATCTTCCGCTACCTCACGTTTCGCACCGCGTTTGCCACGCTCACGGCGCTGCTGATCGCGCTCTTCATCGGGCCCTGGGTGATCGAGAAGCTGAGGGAGTTCCAGATCGGCCAGTACGTGCGCGAAGACGGGCCGCAGTCGCATCTGAAGAAGTCGGGCACGCCCACCATGGGCGGGGTCCTGATTTGCATTGCGATATTGCTGCCCACGGTGCTCTGGGCCGACCCCGCCAATCCGTTTGTGTGGATCACGGTCTTCTCCACGCTGGCCTTCGGCGCCATCGGTTTTGCCGACGATTACATCAAAGTTGTGCAGCGGCGCAGTCTGGGCCTTACGGCGCGGGCCAAGCTGTTGTGGCAGGGGCTGGCCGGGGCGCTGGTGGCCGTAGCGCTGGTGGTGATGGATCAGTTCAAGCTCTTCAGCACGCGGCTTTCCGTGCCCTTCATCAAAAGCCTGCGCCCCGATCTGCTGTGGCACCACTGGCCCGCAACGATTCCGCATCTTGGCCTGCTGGCGTTCGTGCCCTTTGTCCTTTGGGTGGTGTTGTGGCTGGTGGGCACGTCGAACGCGGTGAACCTGACCGACGGGCTTGACGGCCTGGCCATCGGCTGCACCATCATCTCCGCAGGCGCATTGGCCGTGCTCACCTACGTCACTGGCCACGTGGTCTTTGCCGACTATCTTGAGCTGCAACGCATGCCTTTGGTCGGCGAATTGACAGTGTTTTGCGGGTCAATGGTGGGCGCGTCCATCGGCTTTCTCTGGTACAACGCGCACCCCGCGGAGATTTTCATGGGCGACGTGGGTTCGCTGGCGCTGGGCGGCGCCATCGGAACCGTTGCCATCATCATCCGGCAGGAGTTGCTGCTGCCGTTCATCGGCGGCATTTTCATCCTTGAGGCGGTTTCGGTGATCCTGCAAGTGGGCAGCTATAAGCTGCGCAATGGAAAGCGCATCTTCAGGATGGCTCCCCTGCACCACCACTTTGAGCAGTTGGGATGGAGCGAGTCGAAGGTGATCGCACGCTTCTGGATCGGCGCTCTGGTGTTTGCATTGTTTGCACTCACTACCCTGAAATTGCGCTAAACCAGGCCCACGGCGAGCTAACGGCGGTGCACAATGAAGTTGTCGCAGTGTCTCAATGACGAGTGGGAACGATGGAACTGAAAGGTAAAAAAGTTCTGGTGGTGGGCCTGGGGAAGTCCGGGCTTGCGGCGGCGCTGTTTTTGCGCCGGCGGGGCGCGCAGGTGACAGTTTCCGATATTCGTTCGGCCGAGTCGCTGGCACGGGAGATTCCGGCGCTGCTGGAGGAGGGCATCATGGTGGAGGCGGGCGGTCACGGCCTGTTGACCTTCCGCCGCCAGGACCTGATCGTGGTGAGCCCCGGCGTGCCGCTGGATACGCCCGAACTGGTGCAGGCCCGCAACTTCGGCCGTCCGGTGATCGGCGAGCTGGAATTGGCCGCGCGCTTTTTGCAAGGCAAGATCCTGGCCATTACCGGCTCCAACGGCAAGACCACCACGACGGCGCTGGCCGGCGAAATCCTGAAGGAGGCGGGGCTGCCGACGCTGGTTGCCGGCAACATCGGTGTCGCGGTAGTAGGCCTCATCGACGAGAGCACCGAAAGCACGTGGTCGGTGCTGGAGGTTTCCAGTTTTCAACTCGAATCCACGGAAAAGTTCCACCCGAAGATCGCGGTGATCCTGAACATCACCCCCGATCATCTCGACCGGCACGGCACCTTTGAGAATTACGCGCTGGCCAAGGAGCGCATCTTTGCCGCGCAGGATGAGAGCGACTTTGCGGTGCTGAACGCTGACAACGCGCGCACCGCCGAAGCCGCGGCCCGTTTGCATGCGCCGGTTTTCTGGTTTTCGGCCAAGCATTCCGTGGCGCAGGGTGCGTGGGTGGAGAACGGCAACGTGGTCTATCGCTCCGCACCGGGAACGGCGATCGAAACCATTCTGCCCATCGCGAAGATTCCCCTCAAGGGCGAGCACAACGTGGAGAACGTGCTGGCTGCGGTGTGCGCTGCGCGGCTGGCCGGCGTGGCGGCAGGCGTGATTGCCCGAGCCATTGAGAATTTTAGTGCCGTGGAGCATCGCCTGGAATATGTGGAAACCATCAATGGCGTGGAATACTACAACGACTCCAAGGCCACCAATGTGGATGCAACTGAAAAGGCCGTGGCCGCGTTTCCCGGCGGCATTCACCTAATTCTCGGCGGCAAGGACAAAGGCGCTCCGTACTCCCCGCTTGCGCCGCTCTTGCGCGAACGCGTGCGCGCCATCTATACGATTGGTGCGGCGGCGGCCAAGATCGAAGCCGAGCTGCGCGGGGTGGTGCCCATCCACTCCTGCGAGACTTTGGCCAACGCCGTCGACGCGGCGGCCAAAGCGGCGCGGCCCGGCGACATAGTGCTGCTGGCGCCGGCTTGCTCCAGCTACGATCAGTTTGAGAATTACGAGCAGCGCGGACGCGTCTTCAAGCAACTCGTATGCGAGCGGCGCGAATGGAAAGCGCGGCAGAATTAGGATCTATGGCGAAGCGAGTCGGAGTGGACAAATGGCTGTTCTTCACCACGCTGGTGCTGGTCGTCGCCGGGTTGGTCATGGTCTTCTCCGCCTCCGCCGTGGTCGATCAGGAGCGGTACCACTCGGCCTACACGTTCGTATTAACGCAGGCCATCTGGGCCGTGGCGGGAGTACTGGCTCTGCTCGTCCTTATGCACGTGGACATCAGCCATTACAACTCGCCGCGTTTCATCTATCCCGCCCTGTGTGTCACCACGGTGCTGTTGGTGCTGGTGTTTTTGATACCCGGCTCGCACCACGCGCATCGCTGGATCCGCTTCGGCGATTTCTTCACCTTCCAGCCCTCTGAGATCGCAAAGACCGTCCTGGTGTTCTTTCTGGCGTGGTTCCTGCACAAGCGGCTCGATGCCATGCACGCGTGGGGACGCACACTGGTGCCTGCTGCGCTCATTCCGTTCCTGTTTATCGTTTTGGTCCTGGCTCAGCCCGACCTGGGAACGGCGCTGGTGCTGGCTGGCGTTGCCGCCATGATGCTGGTGCTGGCAGGGATGGAGTGGAAGGTTTTCTTCGGTACATGTTGCGCGGCTCTGCCGGTCCTGGCGGCGCTGCTCTTATGGGTTCCATGGCGGCGCGCGCGCATGCTCGTCTTTCTCAGCCCCGAAGCCGATCCGCAAGGCGCAGGCTATCACATCTACCAGTCGCTGATCGCCGTGGGCACTGGAGGATTGACGGGCCGCGGCTACATGGAAGGCATGCAGAAACTGTTTTATCTGCCGGAAGCCGCGACGGATTTTATCTTCGCCAACATCGCGGAGGAACTCGGTTTCATCGGCGCCATGTTGATCGTGCTTCTGTTCGCAATGTTTGGCGCGCGCGGCCTGCGCACCGCCTTCCGCTGCACCGACCCCTTTGCGCGGCTGGTTGCCTTCGGCATCACAACGTCGATTCTGTTGCAGGCTTTTTTCAACATCAGCGTGGTGCTGTCTCTGGTTCCCAACAAGGGCATTCCCCTGCCGATGATCTCGCACGGCGGCACGTCGCTGTTCTGCACGCTGGCGAGTATCGGGATTCTGCTGAACATCTCGCGGCAGGCTGAGTGAGAAAGACAGGGAATATGGAGTAGCGCCGGTCTCCAGACCGGCTGTCGTGCGGGCGTCCACGCCCGCACCGCTCAGGCGTTTACGGTTTTATGTAATCCAAGCGCTGGCTCCAAGAACGAAGGGAACAAGATCGACGGTGGCTCAACTGAAAATCCTCATCGCCGGCGGTGGTACAGGCGGACACATTATCCCCGCCCTGGCCGTGGCGCGCGAACTGGTGGATCGCCATGGCGCGGAAGTACTATTCGTGGGCACGGCGAGAGGATTGGAGACGCGGCTGGTTCCCGCTGCGGGTTTCGCGCTGCGCCTCATCGATGTGGGCCCGCTCAAGAGCGTGTCCCTGATGACGCGGCTGCGCACACTCTCCCGTTTGCCGAAAAGCATCGGCGATTGCAAGCAAATGATTCGCGAGTTTCGGCCCGGCGCGGTGCTCGGCGTGGGCGGCTACGCTTCTGGTCCGGCGATGGCGGCGGCGCTTTGGCTCAAGGTTCCTGCCATGGCATTCGAGCCCAATGCCATGCCCGGCCTGGCCAATCGTTTGGTGGGCAAGCGGGTGCAGGCGGCAGCCGTCAACTTTCCCGCGGCAGCCTCGTGGTTCCGCAACGCCGAAGTCACCGGCGTTCCCGTGCGGCCGGATTTTTTCTCGTTGCCCGCGCCCCCCGCCCCGCCGCTTGCCCCGCCCCATCTGCTGGTTTTTGGCGGATCACAAGGCGCGCGCATCTTCAACACGCATCTGCCCAGCCTGATGCCGGCGCTACTGTGCGCGGTGCCGGGACTCACGGTGTTGCACCAGAGCGGCGCGCGCCATGCCGCCGCCACTGAGGAGGCTTATCGAGCCAGCGGCGCCGACCCTTCGCGCTGGCAGGTGCAGCCGTTTCTCGACGACATGCCCGCGCAGTTTGCCCGCGCCCATTTAGTCATGTCGCGCAGCGGCGCATCCACGGTGGCGGAACTTGCAGCTGCCGGCAAGCCTTCGTTGCTGGTGCCTTTTGCCGCCGCCACCGACGAGCATCAGCGCCGCAACGCCGAAGCCATGGTGGAGGCTGGCGCGGCCGTCATGCTGGAGGAGAAGGATCTGGAGATTCCCGAGCACTTGCTGGCTGCGCTGACGGGCCTGTTGAACGATCCCGCTCGCATGGCCGCGATGTCAGCCGCCGCACGCACGCAGGCCCACCCCGGTGCCGCCGAGCGCATCGGCGACCGCCTCGCGGAACTGGCGAGAAAATAGAAGTTCAGCGGATTACTTCGCCGGAGGCGTCTCGCCGGCCGCGTCTCCCAGTGGAAGATCGGCGGTTCCGATGCGTCCGGTGGCCGAGACACGAACCATAAACCGGATGCGCACCGCCTTTCGGTCGTGATCGGTCAGATGGTAGGGAGCTTCAACGCTGACCAAAATTCGGCCGGTGGGGGCGACGCTGGAGGGAGCAGTGAATTTGAGTACCTTAGCTTCCTGCTTCAGCTCTTTGCCCTTCTTATCAAAAGTGGTGGTGGCAAGAATCAACTCGGTGGTGCGGTTCGGCTCCGTATCGGTTGGAAGTTTCCAAACCAGTCCATGGCCGTCGACGTGCACCGTAAAGGTGTCAGGATCGGTGGTCGATCTCTTGACTTCGATCGGGACGCCGTCGTAGACCATGTTGCTGGTGTCGGCGGAGACAACATCCGCAAGCAGACGCCGTGACGGGTTTTCGGGATTTACGCGCAGTGGACCGCCCTGCAGGTAATATCCTTCGCGCGTAATGACGTGCAGTCCCGGCCGATCCACAGTGACCGCGATTTTGCGAAACTTCTGCGGATCGGTGATGCTGTTCACCGGCCGGTAGGCGAGTGTGTAGATGTTAGCCCCATCCTGGATGGCGGTCTGAATCTCCATGTCGACATCGTTGCGGCCGTAAAGGGTCCGGCCGCCGGTCGCCTTGGCCAGCCGGTTGAACTCGTAGTTCCCGCCAAAGGGGTCGGCCATCGGGTCGCCGCCGTATTCGCCGGGATCTACCATCACGCCCGCCGGATCGATGGTATAAAGCGTTACTCGCGCATCCCGCAGCATGTTCACGCAGTCCTGCACAGCGCTGAAAATACGATTCTCCGTATCGATGGACCAACCGTTTTGCACACGACGGGTCGGAGGAAAGCCCCGGCCGATCCAGATCATATTCTTATGGCCGGGATGCCCCATCACCGCTTCGGCCACGCGCCGCAGCGTGATAAAGGCAGTGGCGTATCGTTCGCTGACCCAGGCGCCCTGGGAAACCTGCCAGGGGCTCACCGCAAAGTGATGATCGAGAGCGGATATGATCTCTTCCTTATTCTGCGTATAGTCGTGCAACACGGCAAAGTTCTGTAGACTGACGGCGATGAGCATGGTCGGAGTGATGAGCTTCTCCGGCTGCTTCTCGAGATATTTTTTCAGCGAATAGCGCGCAAAGGCCATGTCCTCGAAGCGCGTGTTGAACTCGTCGAGCAGGATGATATCGACCGGAGCGCGCGGCGCAAGGCGGTCCAGGTCGGCAGTGGAGTTGATCGCGAGTTCCGGGGCGGGGATATGCGTGCGCGCCTCTTCAAAGTTGAGGATGGTCTGCGGCTGGCCTGATTCCTCAACATGAAAATCCCCGCGGGTCAGATCCTTGACAACCGCGCCCTTAGAGTCCAAAACGACCATGTCGAGCACCACCAGGCGCGAGACGGTGCGGATCGTATAAGTGCCGTTGCCATTGTTGACCGGCTGGGCCAGGTTGGACGGAGTTGGGTTGGAGGTTTCTGCCGGCGGTTTCGGTTGGGCGGGAGGGGCAGGCGGCGCAGGTTCCTGGGACTGCAATTGCGATTGGGCCGGCGGAGCGGCAGCGGGCTGTTGCGCGTGCAAAGACGGCAGTGCCAATGCCGTCAACTGGATCAGCAGAAGTCCGTGAAGACACGACGCTTTCATGGCTTGCCTCGGATTTGACAGCCATCTTAACGCCAATGCCTCTCTTCGTGGAGAAAAACTTACCGGAGCAATGAGCGGCAGCAATCATCCTGGTGTAGCGGGGGAGGCAAGCGGGTGCGCTCAACCTTAAGGAGAGCGAACAGAAACCCACATGCATGCAAAAAGCCCGCCTGCCGAAGCAGAGCGGGCTTTTCGTTTCTGACATTAAGCCGAATCTTACCGGTGTCCACCGCCACCGCCGTGGCCGCCGCCCCCACCACCGTGGAAACCGCCGCCACCGCCGCCGAAGCTGCGAGCGCCGCCGCCGCTGTAACTGCGAGCACCGCCGCCTGCATAGCCACGCGCACCGCCTGCATAGCCACGCGCTACACCGCCGCCGGCATAACCACGCGCGCCGCCGACATAGCCGCGACCTGCATATCCGTGGCCGCCATAGTACCCGCCGCGATAACCGTATCCGCCGCGGCCCCAGCCGCCATGACCCCAACCCCAGTGGTACCAGGGTCCGACGCCGATAAAGACGCCACCGTAAAACCAGTCAGGACCGTAATAGCCATAGGGTGCGCAAGCGTAGGGGTAATACGCGTAATAGCCCCACTCGCAATCCGGGGGTCCGTAATAGGCGGGATAGGCAAGTGCCGGACCTACGCCGACTCCTACCGCGACCTGGGCATTTGCCGAAGCAGCGGTGAACGGCAGAACAACAAGCATTGCCAACATAACTAACATAACTAAGCGGAATCTCCGCATGACATCCTCCTTGTGCAGCCCGATCCTCGTTCTTCCCGATCGGAAACCGGAGTCGCCTCCAGTTCAGCACCCTCCAGCCGATTCTCTTTATGTCTTACGGCTGGCTTCCAATCTGTTAAACAACATTTTCGCTCTTTTGTTGCGGTCCGAGGGAAGAATCCCGCAACCTCAAGCAAAACGCAAGGACATTCCAGTCCCCTTGCCAGGACGGTCACTCCAAAGGGAGTTACCCTCACTCATTAGACGCCGGAAATTGCCAAAAGAAACAAAAAACGGCCTCTCCAACTTGGAGAGGCCGCATGTGCAGGCAACAGAACGCGAAGCTACCAGCGGTGGCCGTAATGCCGTGCGTAAAACGGGCCGTGGCCGATCACGATTCCGCCGCGGATCACTGGGCCTACGCCTACGTAGTTCCAGTAGCCAGGCACCCAGTAACCGTTGGCCCAGTAGCCGCCCACCCAGGCGTATCCGGGACCTGGGCATGGCGAAACGTAACCTGGCGCGCCGACGTAGACGCCAACGCGAACGCGGGCTGCATCGGCGGGCGTTGCACTCATGCCCACGATTCCAGCTGCCAGTGCCGCTCCTAACATCCACTTCTTCATGCTACCCATAGTTCCTCCATTCCAGGCGGCCTGTCTTGATCGACCGCCCCGGCATCCCACCCACCTTGGAAGCTTCGCTCTTGCCGCTCCCTGGGGCTTGCCGGTTCTGCCTTTTCAAACACGATGGGAATAGAAGGTTGTGCGCAACTTTTCGGCGGATCGGGGTTGATTGCGCGGGAATTTGGGGCGGAATTTGAGGACCTTCAGGAAGTCACCCGGCCGCTACGATATCCTGAAATCCGATTGATGCCTTTGCTTCCAACTATCCTGTTCGCGCTGGCGCTGGCCGCTGCTTAAGCGGCTGCACCACTAAGGAGATTCCCGTGCAACACGCTCAAGGCAGCTTCAATGTCGACGTTCATCCTCTTACGCCTACACCCGCCGCAGGCCTCAGCCGCTTCACCATCAACAAAGTGATTCACGGCGACCTGGAGGCGACGACCATCGGCGAGATGCTTGCGGGCGGCGATCCCAGGCAAGGCACGGCGGGATACGTGGCCATTGAGGTCGTGACCGGAACGCTCGACGGCAAGTACGGCAGCTTTGCCCTGCAACACTTTGCCACCATGGACGCGCGCGGCCCCAAGATGCAGGTGATTGTGGTGCCCGGCTCGGGAAACGGCGACCTCAAAGGCATTGAGGGGACATTCAACATCCGCATCGAAGACGGAGAACATTTCTACGACCTCGAATACGAGATGCCGGAAGTGCAGTGATTAGTCGACAGTGGGCGATGCTGCGCAAGGTGAGAGCGACGGCAGTGATCGGCATTCTGGCGATAGGCGCGGGCGTGGCGCTTGCGCAGTCTCCCGCATCAGCGCCCGGCGCGACTTTGGCCTTCGAGGTCGCGACGGTTAAACCCGCCAACTCAAATGGCACGATTGCGATCAGGCGCCTTCCGGGAGGGCGCTGGATCGCGTCCAACGCTTCTCTCCGGCTGCTGATCACCTGGGCCTATGACATCACTGACGAGCGGCTCGAGGGAGCGCCTGGGTGGATGGATTCCGCGAGCTTCGACATTGCCGCACAATCTCCCGTGGAGTCGCCGACCCGCGAACAGCTGCACCAGATGGTGCAATCGCTTCTTGCCGACCGCTTCAACTTGCGCGTCCACTGGGACCACAAAGAGCTTCCGCTTTACAGATTGGAAATGGACGCAGACGGACCGAAGGTTCACGTCGAGGCTCCGGGAACGGCGGTGAGCCAGGACCCGTTCAACATGACGGTGCTGGGGCGTCTCTCCGGCACGCATGTGACTGCGGCGATGCTGGCGAAGGTTCTGTCGAACCAGTTCGGGCGTTTTGTGGAGGACGATACTGGTTTCGATTCGGTATTCGATTTCACTTTAGTGTGGAGGCCGGAGGGTGCATCGCCCCAGGACATGCCGGCCGATGACGATCGTCCTTCGATCTTCACCGCGATTCGCGAACAGCTCGGATTCAAGCTCGTTCCAGCGAAGGGCCCCGTCGCGGTGATCGTGGTGGACCATGTAGACCGGCATCCGGCAGCGAATTAGATTCGCGGCGAACCGCTGACCACTGACCAGTAACGAACTACTCTCTGCTCCCTGGTCCCTGTTACTCTGTTCCTTCACCCGCATGTTTGCCACCTCACAGCACGCGCACTTCATCGGTATCGGCGGCATCGGCATGAGCGGCATTGCCGAAATCCTGCTCAATCTGGGCATGAAGGTTTCCGGCTCCGATTTGAAGCGCAGCGCGGTCACCGACCGGCTGGCCGCGCTGGGCGCGACCATCTACGAAGGGCACGACGCGGCCAACGTGTCCGGAGCGACGGTGGTCGTCACCAGTTCGGCAGTACACGCGAACAATCCCGAGGTGCTGGAGGCGCAGGCGCGCAAGATTCCCGTGATCCAGCGCGCGGAGATGCTGGCCGAGCTGATGCGGCTGAAGTACGGCATCGCCATTGCCGGCACGCACGGCAAGACTACGACCACGTCGATGGTGGCCGCGGTGCTGAGCGCGGGCGGGCTCGATCCCACGGTGGTGGTCGGCGGCCGCGTGGACGCGCTGGGCTCGAACGCGCGGCTCGGCGCCTCGCAGTATCTCGTGGCCGAGGCCGACGAAAGCGACCGCTCGTTCCTCAAGCTCTCGCCGATCCTGGCCGTAGTGACCAATCTCGACCGCGAGCACATGGATTGCTACCACGATATGGCCGACGTGGAGCGCGCCTTCGTGGATTTCATCGACCGCGTGCCGTTTTACGGCGCCGTGACGGCCTGCATCGACAACGCGCTGCTGAAAGGCATTCTGTCGCGTGTGCGGCGGCGCGTATTTACATACGGCGTGGCCGCACAGGCGGATTTCCGGCTTGAGATTCTAGACGCGGTGCAAGTGTCGGGCTCAGCCACGGGGCAGGGAAGCTCGTTCTCGCGTTTCCTGGTGCACACCGCATCGGGACCGCTGGGCCCCTTCGAGTTGCATGTGCCTGGACGACACAATGTGCTGAACGCCACGGCCGCCGTGGCCATTGCGCGTCAACTTGAGGTAACGCCCGAGAAGATTGCCGAGGGACTCGCTCACTTTCACGGCGTCGACCGGCGCTTCCAGCAGAGGGGCCAGGCGCGCGGCGTGACGGTGGTCGATGATTACGGCCACCACCCCACTGAAATTCGCGCTACGCTCGAGGCAGCACGCGCTTCGACTCTGGGCAAGATCCATGTGGTCTTTCAGCCGCATCGCTACACGCGGACAAAAGATCTTCTGGACGAATTTGGCGGCGCATTTGCGAACGCCGACACGGTCGTTGTGCTGCCGATTTACGCGGCCAGCGAGGAGCCGATTCCCGGCGTCACAGCGGAGCGGCTGGCCGAACGCATTCAGGGTCCCAGCGCTCAGTTCGCGCCCGACTTCGTCGCCGCCGTGCAGGCGGTTGCGGCCGCGGCCCACGAGGGCGACCTGATTCTTACCCTCGGCGCGGGCAGCGTGAGCCAACTGGCGCCGCAGATTCTGGCTGCGCTCGAATCCGCACAAGACTGATCCCTGAGCCCTGATTTCTGCACTGGCCCGTAACGGTTAAGGTTCCTCCGCTCAACCTGCGGAAAGGCCTCGACAGTCCCCGGGCCATAATGAAATCTGGCGATTGTCACGACTTGCTCAGGCGTGACGAATCAAGGAAATAAGACAGATCGGCCTCTGTTGTGGGACGACGAACCACCCGCCGAGTTGCGCCCCCGGCGCACGCGGGAGGATCTGCCGCCGCAGGGGCGTGTCCGCCGCAGCGGACCGGGAATGCCGCTGGAGTTCGACGATCCGGACGGCGACGGTGTTCTGCGTCCGGCCGCGAACCGCTTTGGCGCGCCCCGGCCTCCCTGGTGGCGGCCGGCCAGCACAGTGGGCCGCGTGTTTCTCACCGCTGCCGCGCTTCTGGTGCTGGGCGGCATGACTACGGCCAGCTTCCTGCTCGCGCATTATCTCGAACGCGACGCGCGTTTCCGCATCGCCGGCTCCAGCCACATCCAGGCCGCCGGCCTCGCCGAGTTGAGCCGCGCCGATCTGCTGCCCGTCTTCGGCGAAGACATCGGCCGCAACATTTTTTTCGTGCCCTTGAAGGAGCGACGCCGCCAACTGGAGCAGATTCCGTGGATCGAGCACGCGACCGTGATGCGCGTGCTGCCTGACCAGATTCGCGTCGCGGTGGTGGAGCGGCAGCCGGTGGCATTTACGCAGCACGGCCAAACCATCGGCCTCGTCGACGCGAACGGAGTGCTGCTCAGTATGGCCGCCAAGACCATGGCCGAGCGGCATTATTCGTTTCCGGTGGTGACGGGCCTCGATCCCGGCGATTCCGCGGAGTCGCGCAAGGCGCGCATGGCCGTGTACCTGCGCTTGATGGCGGAGCTGGATGCGGACGGCAAGCACTACTCCGAGCAGATTTCAGAAATTGACCTCACCGATCCCGAAGATGCGCGCGTCATCATGCCCGAGCAGGGATCGTACATTCTGGTGCATCTTGGCGAAGAGAAATTTCTCGAACGCTTCGAGCGCTACAAGGCGAACATCGCTGCGTGGCGGCAGCAGTATCCGCATCTCAAGTCGGTGGATCTGCGCTTCGACCACTATGACGACCGGGTCATTCTGCAGATGGCATCCGGTGCGGAAACTCCAGAGGCTCCTGGGGGCAACAAGACGGCTGCCAGCGCAGCGCCCGGAGCCCGCGCTGAAAACGGCACGGCTGCCAAGCCCTCCGCAACCAAGCCCACCGCGAAGAAGAACAAGCCCGCACAGGCGAGTAAGCACGCGGCGCCCAAGCGCACCGCGGGGAACACAGGCGAGAGGAATCCCGCGACTAATTCAGCTCGCAAGTCGAGCGGCGTTGAGGGCGGGTGAGGGCGATGGGCCAGAAGCCGGACAACGTGATCGTAGTGCTCGACATCGGCAGCGCCGGTACGCGCGTGCTGATCGGCGATGTGCATGAGCAGGTGCTGCGCTATCGCGGCCACGGCGTGGTGGAGTCGGTGGGCATGCGCAAGGGCCTGATTGCGGAGCTGGCCCCTGCGGCGAAGACGGTGCGTGCGGCCAGCGAACAGGCCGAACGCCTGGCGCACGTCAATATCGATACCTGCATGGTGGGCATCGGCGGCCCGCACGTTCGCGGCCTGAACACGAGCGGCGGATTGCAATTGGGCCGCGGCATGCGCGAGATTACGCGCGAGGATGTCCGCGCCGCCGTGGATCATGCGCGGGCCATCGAACGCCCCGCGGATCGCGAGATCCTGCACCTTCTGCCGCGGCAATTCATCCTCGACGAGCAGCCCGGCATTTTCGATCCTGTCGGCATGGTGGGCGCGCGGCTCGAGGTAGAGCTGCACATTGCCACCTGCTCCGGCAGCGCGCTGCAAAGCGCCGTGACCTGCGCCAACCGCGCCGGACTCGAGGTTTCCGAGGCCGTGCTCGAGGCCATCGCCTCCGCGGAGTGCACGCTTTCGGCCGACGAGCGCGAGCTCGGCGTTTGCCTGCTCGACATCGGCGCGCATTCCAGCGACATGGCGGTATTTTTCGAAGGCGCAGTTGCGTACACCGCTTCGGTTCCCATCGGCGGCGCGCATTTTACGAACGATCTTGCCATCGGCCTGCAGATGCCGGTGGCGCAGGCCGAGGATCTGAAGCGGCAGTATGGCAATGCCGTGGTGACCGCGGTGCCGCAATTAGCGGAGATCGAGATTGCCAACCCGCAGCCGCAACGCCTGGCGCTGCGCACCATCGCCGAGATTCTGGAACCGCGGGCGCGCGAGCTTATGTACTTCGTTCGCGAAAGCCTGCGCCACGGTGGCGTAATCGACGCCCTGGGCGCGGGTTGCGTGCTCACCGGCGGCGGCTCCATGCTGCCCGGCATGCTGGATGTAACCGAGAGCCAGTTGCGCGTGCCGGCACGCACGGGTTTGCCGGTGCGCCTGCCGCAAATGCCCGCGGCACTGAACCATCCATCGTGGGCCGCGAGCATCGGCATGGTTCTCTACGCGCATCGCACCCACGCCATGCGCGCCGCAGAAGATAACCGGAGTTTGCGCGCCAGGTTGCGCGCCATGATTGCACCGAGTTTTTAAGAAGCAGGGAAGCAGGGAAGCAGGGAAGCAGGGAAGCAGGGAACAAGGGAACGAGGGAGCAAGAAATCAGCGAGCAGGGAACGGAAGAGTTTGCAGGCAATGGGCTGTAAGCGAGAACCGGCAACCGACGACTGAGAACTGACAACTGAGAACTGACAACTGCGAGAAGAGGAGAGCGGAGCCCAATGGAACAGCAGAAGAATGAAGCCGGCGAGATGCGAATTCAATATCACGACCAACCCCTGCGCAATGCGCGCATCAAGGTCATCGGCGTAGGCGGAGGCGGCGGCAACGCCGTGAACCGCATGATTCAGGCGCACATGGAAGGCGTGGAGTTCATCACCGCCAATACCGATGTGCAGGCCCTGAAGCTTTCCCAGGCGCCCATCAAGTTGCAGCTCGGCGTGCGGCTCACCTCCGGGCTGGGCGCGGGCTCCAATCCCGACGTCGGCCGCCGCGCCGCGCTCGAAGATTCGGAAAAGATTATTGAGGCGCTGGAAGGCGCCGACATGGTATTTGTCACCGCGGGACTGGGCGGCGGCACCGGTACCGGCGCCGCGCCGGTCATCGCGTCGCTGGCCAGCGAGATGGGCATTCTGACCGTGGCCGTGGTCACGCGGCCCTTCGCCTTCGAGGGCAAGCGCCGCCTCGCGCAGGCCGAGCGCGGCCTCAAGGAACTTCTCGACAGCGTCGATACCATGATCGTGATTCCCAACGAAAAGCTGCTGGCCGTGGCCAAGGACGCGGGATTCTTTGAGAGTTTCCGCATCGCCGACGACGTGCTGCGCCAGGGTGTGCAGGGCATCAGCGACATTATCGCGATCCCCGGCATCATCAACCGCGACTTTGCCGACGTGAAGACGACGATGGCCGGCATGGGCCACGCGGTGATGGGAACGGCGGTGGGCTCGGGCGCTAATCGCGCCGTGGATGCCGCGCAACTGGCCATGGCTTCGCCGCTGCTTGAAGAGGGCGCCATCGATGGCGCGCGCGGCATCCTCATCAACATCACCGGATCGAGCTCGCTCAAGCTTTCCGAGGTCAACCAGGCGTCGTCGCTCATCCAATCGGCAGCGCACGAAGACGCCAACATCATCTTCGGCGCCGTGCTCGACGAGAAGATGGGCGAGGAAGTGAAGATCACCGTCATCGCCACGGGCTTCCGCGACCAGATGCCGGAGCGCCGCGCACGCATGTTGAACGTGGAAGAAGCGCCAGTAGTTTCAGTGCCGGTGGTGGCGCCGGGTAACTGGCTGCCGGAAAAGAATCCCGCGCCGGCGCCCACGCGCGCCCGCTTTAAGAGCGAGGAAGAGGAGACGGCCGCGGAGAACAACGAAGATGCGTTCTACTTTGCCGCGGCGGCGCCGGGCGTGGCGACCACGGTGACGGTGGCATCGAAGCAGACCGTGGCGGAGGCCGATGACGCCATGGATTTCGCGATGCAATGCGAACGGGCGTCGGCACCTGCGACGCCGCAGTTCGGCGGTATGGAGAGCGAAGCCGAATTGAAGGCTCCGCCCCGGGACTATGTTGCGGACTTCGCGGAGGCTCCGCGCCGGACGATAAAGCAGGAAATGGGGGAGCAGGGAATGGTGGGGCAGGAAACGGCGCAGCAGGACATGATGGAGCAGTGCCTGGCGGAGCAGGTGCAGGGACCGGAGGCCTCGTTGTTTCCTGAGGCGGCCGGCGAGCCAGAACGCGATCTGGATGTTCCCACGTTTTTGCGCCGCATGAAGTTTTAGTAGCTGGAAGCGGAGAGTAGGCGTGGAGCAAATAAATGAGGCATTTGCGCCGATTCGGTCCGCCGTCAAGTGGCGGGTTTCAAAATGGGCGGGAACACGGTATATTAGGGAAAACGCCCCGAAAGTTGTACCCGGCAATGCTATGGTGCGAGGGGAAATCCCGCAGTTTGGGTTACTGTAAGAATAGGAACGAGCTGGTTGATGGGGTGGTCGAGGAACAAATCCAACCACCGCCCCTTCCAGCGGCGAGGCCGGCAAGCAAGATGGCTCTGCCTGCGGTGGTCGAGAGGATCCGCTCCCAGCATGAGCTGAAAGCACGAAGTGCGTCGTCCAGGGATCGAACGCGCGGCACGTAATCCAATGGTTGAGAGGATGTGGGCTGGATGAGGTTGTCACGCGTCAGGTTTCTTGGCACGGCCTTGGTGGTAGCTGTCTTTGCCGTATGCGGTGTCGGCGCCGCGTGTGCTGCGGCGTTTGATACTCCGCAAAGCACGGTGCATCGTGCCAAGCCTTCGTCGCGGCTCAGGGAGCCGCACCACGCCACAACGCATCACGCCGCAACCCATTCCACGAAATCTACCACAGCACACACCGCGACCACGCACAGTACTTCATCCCGTGTAACCACAAGGTCCACGACGGCGAGCGCGCACTTGCAGCGGGTTTCTATCAACCGTCGCCATCACTATTACGAGCGCTTCACGGCCAGCTCGTTTGTGCAAGGTGAGATCGGTGCAGGCGATGTAACAGCCGGCGAAGATCCGGTGGTGCGCCAGGCCGCGATCGACGCTCTGGGCGACATGAACGGCACCGCCCTGGTCATCGATCCCTCGAACGGCCGCATCCTGGCCATGGTCAATCAGAAGTTGGCGCTCGCGCCGGGTGCGGAGCCCTGCTCGACGATCAAGCTCACCGTGGCCCTGGCCGCGCTTTCTGAGGGCATTGTCACGCGCGACACGCCGGTGCAGCTGGCGGGCTTCCGCATGAATATGACCCAGGCGCTGGCCAAGAGCAACAACCTCTACTTTGAGGAGATGGGACGCGAACTGGGCTTTGAGCGCGTGCGCCATTACGCTACGCAGTTCGGGCTGGGCGAGCTGGCCGGTTACAACATTGCCGGCGAGCAACTGGGCACGTATCCCGATCAGCCGATTCCCGAGTCCGAAGGCGGCGTGGGCCGCATGTGCAGCTTCGGCCAGGGCGTTTCTCTTACGCCGCTGCAGTTGGGCGCTTTTGTGGCTTCCATCGCCAATGGCGGAACGCTTTATTACCTGCAGCATCCCACCACGCCCGAGGAAGTGGCCGCGTTCCAGCCCCGGGTGAAGCGCACGCTCGATATCGCTCGCTACGTTCCCGACGTGGAAGACGGCATGGCGGGCGCGGTGGAATATGGAACCGCGCGCAGCCTGCGCGCCAACTTCAACCAGTTGCCAGTCTTCGGCAAAACCGGAACCTGCTCCAACGATGGCACGCGCTTTGGCTGGTTTGCCTCGTACTCCGAGACGCCCCAGGGTGCGCTGGTAACGGTGTTCTTCCTGGAAGGCGGCCGGCCCACCTTCGGCCCCCGCGCCGCCGAGCTTACCGGCGAGTTCTACAAGAATCTCTGGGACCACGACTACTTCGGCGTGAAGAATCAGGATGCACAGAACGCTCCAGCAGCCGCGCCTGCCGGCAATCCGGCGCCGGCCTTCCCGGCGCCGACTGCGCCCACGCCCGCAGAGCAATAGCCTCGATCCGCATATTCTGCACCGGTCATCGACTCGGACCCTCCTGAGGCCGCCGCGCGACTTTTCTTGCGGCTTTTGCAACGAATTTGGATGAGCCACATCCGATAGAGGTGTGGGGGGCTTCTTTCCCGTACGCGAGCCCGCGGAGTTGGGCCTCTGATTCTCCACACGCATTTTGGATCTATTGATGGCGCTGCCGACTCACATTCTGATGACCTACGGGTACTTGCTGCTCTTCGCCTGGGTACTGGCGGAGCAACTGGGCATTCCGTTGCCCGCCACGCCGGTGCTGCTGGCGGCCGGCGCGCTCTCGGCCGACGGCCCCTTGAACTTCTTTCTGGCGCTTGCACTCAGTGTGGTGGCCACGCTCATCGCAGATGGGGCGTGGTTCTTCATCGGCCGCAGGCATGGGCATCACGTTCTGCGCCTGCTTTGCAAACTTTCGCTCGAGCCCACTACGTGCGTCCGGCGCACTCAAGACTCCTTCGCGCGCCGCCGCGGCACCATGCTCATGTTTGCCAAGTTCGTGCCCGGCCTCGGGATCCTGGCGCCGCCGGTGGCCGGCGAGAACGGCATGGGGTTTGGCGCTTTTCTGTTCTTTGACGGCATTGGCGCAACGCTTTGGGCGGGAACGCTGCTGGCCGCGGGCCGCTTCTTTGGCGACCTGCTCAAGCGCAACGCGGGCCTGCTGAGTTGGGTGGGGCACTTCTCGGGCGCATTGCTCGTTCTCGGCATCGTCGCATTCTTCCTGGTTCGTCTCTATCGCCGTCGGGTAGCACTCAAAAAGCTGGTCGCCGCGCGCCTTGAGCCGGGCGACCTGAAGCGCCAGCTCGATGCGGGAGAGCCGGTGTGCATCATCGACCTGCGCCATCCGTTGGAACTCTTGCCTGAGCCCTTTACGCTGCCCGGCGCGCGGCACTTCTCGCCGGATGCGCTTGCCGAGCGCCAGGACGAGATTCCACGCGACCGCGACGTCGTGCTCTATTGCACGTGTCCCAGCGAGGCTACAGCGGCCAAGACTGCCATGACGCTGCACCGCCTGGGCATTGAGCGCGTGCGGCCCCTGCGCGGCGGCTATGACGAGTGGAAGCGGCTCGGCTTTCCGCTGGATGCGATTCCGCCGGTCAACCCCGTGGTGACGTCCGTGCAGCCTGCAAGCTGACGACCGCTCTTATCACTTCTTTCACTTCCTTCACTCCCAAACCTCATTCTCGCTTGACGCGCCTCCGCTCCCATGTTCGACTGATGCAGGAATCAGCGAGACTCATGCATCTGCCCCAACTTACCCTTGACGATTACAACCAGCAGTTTGCCGATCGCCACCTGCTGCATGGCGTAGTGGCCAAATGGGCCAGGGAACGTCCCGAAGCCACGGCCCTCGTCAGTGCGGAAACCGGTCGCACGGTCATTTGGAGCGAGTTTGACCGTTTCACGACGGCTTTGGCTGCGGAATGGCTGCGCCTGGGATTCAAGAGAGGCGATTACCTGGTCACGCTGCTGCCCATGTCGGTGGATCACGTTCTGCTCGAATACAGTTTGTTCAAAATCGGCGTGATTGTGGTCCCGCTTGATCTGCGCCTGCCCGCGACTGAAGTCATGCGCGTGGTTGAGATGCTGCGCCCGCGTGGCTTTGTCTGTCTCGGCCTCTACGGTCCCATCGATTTCCGCGAGATGGGCCGCGCGGCGCACACCAAGTGCGCTTGGATTGAGCACTTCTTCACCGTGAGCACGGCCGAACCGGATGAAGGCTTCCGTTCCTATGCGGCGCTGGCCGAGACTGCCTCGCGTACCGCGGCGAACACGCCCGATGCCGGCGCGACTGAGCTGGCCGCGACCGCTTCCGCGATCACCGAAGACGATGGCGCGCTGGTCATTTTCACAACAGGATCGACCGGCTCGCCCAAGGCGGCGCTGCTCACGCATCGCAACATTACGTCGCAGAACATGTGCCTGTGCGGCGCATTCTTCGGTGGAGACAGCGGCACCCGCTCGCTCGTCAACCTGCCCGCTTCGCATGTGGGCGCGCAAACCGAAATCCTGATGAGCACACTTTTCGGCGGCGGGACCGCGGTTCTTCTTGAGGTCTTCGACGCCGGCCGCTCACTGCGCGCCATTGAGCAGCACCGCGTGGAACTGCTCGGCCAGATTCCCGTGATGTTCAACCTGGAATGGATGCTGAAAGACTACGGCGGCTACGATCTTACGAGCCTGAAGTTTGCCGCGTACGGCGGCAATGCCGTCTCGCGGCCGTTTGTTGACAAGCTGGCCACCATGGCGCCGGTCGTTGGCACCGGCCTCGGCCTCACCGAATGCGCAGGCTTCTGCACCTACGTCAGCGTCGATCGAGCCGAGCGCGAAAAAATCCTCGACGGCCTGGGCCACGACATGCCCGCCTACCCATGCTCGATCCGCCAGCCCATGCGCGGCGACGGCATGGCGGGCGAGGCGCTGCCCGACGGCGAGATCGGCAACATTTGCTTCCGCGGGCCGCAGACCTTCGCCGGCTATGTGAACGATGCCGCCGCGACCGCCAGGACCATCTCGCGCGACGGTTATCTCTACACCGGCGATCTGGGCTTTAGGACTGCCGCGGGCGTTTATCTTTCCGGCCGCGCCAAGTGGGTCATCAAGTCGTTCGGCTACCAGGTGTTTCCCGGCGACGTGGAAGCGCACATCGCCGACCTTCAAGAGAAGGTCGTGAGTTGCGTCGTGGTCGGCGTGGCGCATGAAGTGGCGGGCGAGGGCGTGGTGGCCGTGGTCGAGAAGCGGCCGGGCGTCGAACTCACCGCGCAGGAGCTGGAACGCCACACGCGCTCGCTTGCGGCCTATATGCGGCCACGGCATTGGATCATCGTCGAGTCCGGGCAGATGCCTCTGAACCGCCTCGGCAAACCGGACCACCAGCGCGCACGGGAGATGGCCAATCAGGAGATCGCTGCATTGCGCGCGCGCGGCGAGTGGGACAGCCGGCATACCACCGGCGGGTAAGCACAGTGGAAAAATCGCATTTGGTCGAGTCCCTTGAAAGGGCACGACTTCAGTCGTGCCGCAAACGCCGCAAGAAAGATGAGGGGCTTCAGCCCCTGTGGGGCGGTCTTATTCAAACTCGCCCACGACCTCGCGGCCTC
>Ga0181538_10000171_pt1 | contig 75337 bp, 60 predicted proteins | sample PEATcosm2014_Bin_40_FD_119773 | JGI IMG/M metagenome (GOLD analysis project Ga0181538, IMG submission 119773) | Peatland microbial communities from MTU Mesocosm Facility, Houghton, MI, USA - PEATcosm2014_Bin23_30_metaG | ecosystem: Environmental > Terrestrial > Soil > Wetlands > Peat | place... | reverse complement strand
ATCGTCGATTACGCGCTTGAGCTTGAGAAGGCCAACCCGGACAGGCAAGTCGCCGTGTTATTAGCCGAGTTAGTAGAAAGCCGGTGGTATTACGCTCTGCTGCATAACAACCGGGCCGAAGTGTTGAGAGCGCTGATACTATCTAAGAGCGAACGACGCATTACGGTGGTCAATATTCCGTGGTATTTGAGCGGCTAACAGCCACTGAGCGTGCTACGCGCTGATCGTCGTCTCGTCGTTGGCCGCCATTCAGGATACTGCCGCCATGATACCGCTCCAAGGTGCGGCCCTTCCGACTGATGCGGTTTGGTGCTCTCCTTTCCAACGAAGGAGGTTTTTCGTCATGACCGCATTACGGCAACGAATGCTGGAGGATCTCCAGATTCGCAACTACTCCCCCACCATCCGGGCGTACATTCTACAGGTCGCGCAGTTCGGCAAACATTTTGGCAAGTCGCCGGACCAGCTTGGCGCCGAGCACATCCGAGCGTATCAACTGTTTCTGGTCGAGGAAGGCAGGCTCTCGCAGTCTACCTGTATCCAAGTGGTTTGCGCGCTTCGGTTCCTCTATACGCAAACACTGAACCGTCAGGTTGGCATTGAGCAGATTCCATTCCCCAGGCGCGAGAGAAAGCTCCCGATCATCCTGATCCCGGAAGAAGTCAAAGCCCTGCTGGAAGCGCCTCGTAGCGTCCGCCATCGGACGCTGCTGGCCACCATGTATGCCGCCGGGCCCAGGGTCTCCGAGGTCGCCAAGGCGACGTTCCCGTTCAATTGGGGCTTGGAGCGGCGGAGGACCAGCGGGAGCCGGGCCGGCGGTCGCGCCACGCCCGCCAGACTGCCGTGCACGTGCACTGGTGCTTCGCCGCCCCGGCGCACGTGGAATGCCTGCGCCCGCCGGCGCGGCTTCGAAAGTGGCGCTGATACGGTACGGGCGCAGAGAGACTGGCACGGTTAAGCGCGAGAAGCATGCGGCGTGCGGAGAGCCTCTGGCACGCTGGTGCGAAACTGGGAGCATGCCCAAGCAATCAACCGCCTCTCTGCGCCAGCACTTGGCCAACCTGCTCCGCATGAAAGGCGCCCACCTGACCTTTCAATCCGCAGTCGCCGATTTCCCGGCGCACTTGCGGGGAGTCAAACCGCCTGGAGCCCCCCATTCGGCATGGCAACTGCTCGAGCACATGCGCCTCGCGCAACAAGACATTCTGGACTTCAGCCGCAACCCGGCGTACCAAGAGAGGAGATTCCCGGACGACTACTGGCCGGCCGGGGAAGCACCCTCAAGCGAAGAGTCCTGGGACGCCAGCGTGCGGCAGTTTCAAAGCGATTTGGAAGAGATGCAGGCACTCGTTGCCGACACAAGACACGACCTGTTAGCGGCCCTCCCGCATGGCCAGGGGCAAACCCTGCTGCGCGAGGCACTGCTGGTGGCGGACCACAACGCCTATCACCTGGGACAGTTGATATTTCTGCGGAGGATGTTGGAGGGGTAACGCAAGTGGCTATTTCGCGACGGCTTTGGCCGCGTGCAAACGACTCCAGAAAGCGCCACCCCGGTGTCCGCCAGGCTCCCGTGCACGTGCAAGGCGGCTTCGCCGGTGCTGCTCGCGCTCTTCGCCGCCGCCCGCGCTCGCGTCTCGCCGGTTCGGTGCCCTGCGCTGGCTGCGCGCGCCGGCGCGGCTTCGAAAGTGGGGCTGGCAGGGAACCAACGCGCTATGCCGGCATGAACCTCTGTCTCTGCCCTTACCGCTTTAAACAGCCTTTGACTGCCGTCTACCGCGCCACGCTCCCTTTTTACCTGATCCTGCTGGCGGGCGTGTTACTCATCACATATGTGCCCGAGCTTGCGACGCTGCCGGTGAAGTGGCTGGGCCTGTGACCGCCGGCGTGCCCAAGTTCAGCACCCCCGCCCTACGTCTGCGGCACCGCGCCTTCCGCATCCCGCGCGGCGGAGCGGTCCTTTTGCAGCCATTCCTGGAATCGCTCCAGGTAGAGATAGATCACCGGCGTGATGTACAGCGTCAGGAACTGGCTCACCACCAGGCCGCCCACCACCGCCAGGCCGAGGGGTTGGCGAAGGGGGGACTCGACAGCTATCTCGAAGTGCTCGATTCAGAGCGCAATCTGTTCCAGGGACAGCTCGTTCTCGCGCAACTCCGGCTGGCGGAGATGCAATCGTTGGTGCAGTTGTACCGGGCACTGGGCGGTGGCTGGCAGTAGAAGACCGCGCTTAAAGGGAATGATCTCTACGGCATCATCGCCGGGGCGCCCAGCCCGCGGTGAATGTCACCATGATGCTGCGCCCCGGCAGTAGGTTCAGCAGATCGCTCGGACTCTCCACGTAATGCGCGGTCAACGTCGGGGCGATGCCGGGCGTGATTCCGACAAGGTTGTGGCTGTTGGCCAGATTATTGACCGCCAGTCCGATCTTACTCCCGCGCAGCCAGGACTGGCCCTTGACTGTGTAATTCGCGAAGACGTTCACAAGACTGAACGGATCGATCTTGACGGCCTCATCAACCGGGTAGGGGATTGAGATTCCGTTGATCAGGTAGTTGAGCGTGGTGTTGTCGTTGTACAGCGTACCGACCCGCTTGTCGAGCAGACCGAAATTCCAGTCGTTGTGGCGCCACAGCAGGCTCACGGTCTCGACGTTCTTGGGCGCGTCGGCCACCCACTCGCCGCCGTTGGGATAGTAGGGACCCCCCTGATATTTTGCCGAACCCATGGTGCCGTTGGCGTACAGCGAGAATCCATATCCGAGTATGTAGCTGGCTTCCGCCTCGACACCCTTGGTATTGCTGGGCCCGGTCGCGACAGAGACGGGTTCTTCACTGTCGGGATCGGTGTAGGTATCGTAGGCGTTCTGGAAGTGGATGTAGTAGGCGTCGGCATCCAGAGTCCAGCGGCGGTGCTTCATCACGGAGCCGACCTGATAGGTTTTAGCCAGGGTCGGCTTGGGTGGAACCTCAACCTGCCCGCCCGCAACGTCGAAGACGGCGCTCGGCGGAATCACACTGCCCTCGGCCCACTGGGCATAAACCGACCAACTGCTCTGGAGGGAGTACCGGGCCGCGACATTCGGCAGCCAGTTGTTGTAGTCGATCGAGTGCGAGACAAACTGGGCGCCCCCAACGCAGTCGGGCGCGCCGGCGAATGGGCTGCTGGCGGGGAAGGTCGTCAACGTGCCGCCGAGGCAACCCACAGTCTTTCCATTGTCCTGGTACTGATTGAGCGCCATGGCGTAATTCGCGTCCTTGACGCCCACCGTGACTGACAGTCTCGGCGCCGGGTGCCACTCGAATTCGGCAAACGGCTGTGTGGACTGAGTAATGAAATGCTCGTGGAAGTTCCCCAGCGGCGTGTCGACCTGAGTCAGAATGTTGGACGGGATCTGATAACGGTCCGTGTAGGCCCAGTCGTACCAGACGCCGGTGCGGAAGATACCCCACGGGGTCTCCTTACTCAAGATCGCGGTGTCCCCGGCATGCCGGTACCCGTTGAGCTTGTCGACACCGCTCGGTTTGCTGGAAGTGAGGTTGACCGTAGCCCCATTCTGGTAGAACTGTTTGTTCCAGTAGCGCGTGGTGTACAGTTTTGTGTCGAACTTCCACCCGTTCCCCAGGTCGGCGGTGTAGGCGGCGTATTCGAAATCGGTCTGCACGTGATAAAAGTCGTAGCCGTAATAATATGGGTCGGGCGTGCCGTTCGCCAGGAACGGCGTGCCGTCCAACAGGTAGTTATCGCCATACTCCGCCACCTGCGCACGGGTGGGGTTGGTAGTTTTCGGAGTGTTGGTCCAAATGTCAACCAGCCCGCCGTACAGCGTGAGCGAACTTCGGTCGGAGACCCGGTATTGGTACTTGCCGTACCCCGCCACTCGCTTCTGGTAGTTGTAGGTTTGATATCCGTCGGACAGCAGTTGCTGGATGTCCATCAAGAAGCTGTTCCGGCTGCCGGGTCCAAAAAAGCCGCTCTCGGCGTCCAACTGGAGCACGCGCGTATTAAACGAGCCGTAGTTGATCGTCCCGCGGATGTCCGGGTCCGGAGACAATTGCGGCGACAGTAAATTGATCGATCCGCCGAAGTTGGTGGGGCCAAAGGTCGACGCGAGGCCCGGGCTGCGGTCGAAATCGACGGCGTCGGTCCAGCCGCTCGGAAAGTTCGCCCAGGAATGGTGCGTCGGCGTGTTGGTATCTTCGAACGGAATCCCATCGAATGTCATGGTGTATTGTCCGTCCGCGAAACCGCGATAATACGTAGCACCCTGGCCGAGCCCGATCCCATTGGGATTGAGGCTAAACGTGCCCGGCGCATAATTCACGTATTCGGAATAGTCGGCCACCGGCGACATGAAATTCCTGATGAAGTCCGAGCTGACTTCGGTCCTGGCCGAAGCCGACTCGAGCAGGTTGCCCGAGGGCGCTGTAGCGGCCGCCACCGATATGCTTTCGTTGACCGTGACCGAGGTCGAAACGGACTCAACCGACATGGCTATGGGAACGTCCAGGGTCGCGCCGGCGGTGACTTGTCCTCCGGAGCGCGTGGCCAAGGCGAAACCGGACGCTGAAACTTGAATTGAATAGCTCCCCACAGCGAGATCCGAAGCCAGGAACTTCCCTTCGGCGTCGGTTGTCACGCTGCGAGAGGCCCCCGTCGAGTCGCTCTTCAACTCTACCGTGGCATCTGGGACCGGCTTTCCTGTTTGGTCCAAAACCGTCCCGGAAATCGTTCCGCTCTGTTGTGCGTGAAGTTGGCTCAATCCGGCAGCGCAGAGCAATACGCCGACGGAAAATACACCAATCCGCCCCTTTAAGAAATTCCACATTGTTTGTTCTTGCCCCCCAAGTCAGGGTACATGCAGCACATGACAATGGCATGACTAATTCGTTAAGGAATAAAGGGACATAGTGGCGAAAGATGGCGTCCAGCGTGACCGGGCATTCGCACTTGGGAAATAGCCTGAAATTAATGGATTGAGAAGCGTCCTCCTCCCCTTCGCCCCGATAACGGGCGCACGGGATGACCAGATTCCGGATAGGTTATTGAAAAGGGTTTATGTTGAGAAAGCTGGAGGCGCGGGTCGGAATCGAACCGACGAATAAAGGTTTTGCAGACCTTGGCCTTACCACTTGGCTACCGCGCCTTCAGGTGAGCCGCTACTAGCAAAATAGCGTGGCCGGACCCATTAAGTCAATCTTTGGCCCTACGTCTGCGGCACCGCACCTTCCGCATTCCGCGCGGCCGAGCGGTCTTTTTGCAGCCATTCCTGGAATCGCTCCAGGTAGAGGTAGATCACCGGCGTGATGTACAGCGTCAGGAACTGGCTCACCACCAGGCCGCCCACCACCGCCAGGCCGAGCGGTTGGCGCGCGTCCGCGCCTTCGCCATAACCGAGCGCGATCGGCAGCGTGCCGAACAGCGCCGCCACCGTGGTCATCATAATCGGCCGGAAGCGCAGCAGGCAGCCCCGCCAGATGGAATCGTAGGCGCTCGCGCCCTGCCGCTGCGCGTCCAGGGCGAAGTCGATCATCATGATCGCGTTCTTCTTCACCACCCCGAACAGCATGATGATTCCCACAAACCCGTACAGGTCGAGCTGTTTGTGGAACAGCACCAGCGTGAGCAGCGCGCCGAATACCGCCGAGGGCAGGCCGGAGAGAATCGTGATGGGGTGAATGAAGCTTTCGTACAGCACCCCCAGCACGATATAGATCACCAGTATCGCCACTATCAGCAGGATCGAGAGGTTCTGGAAGGAGCTCTGAAACTCCTTCACGGTCCCCTGAAAACTGCTGTTGATGGTGGCCGGCATGCGCAGGTCGCGGACGGCGTCGTCCACCTGCTGCGCCGCCTGGCCCAGCGAGTACCCCGGCCTCAGGTTGAACGACACCGTCACCGCCGGAAGCTGTCCGAAATGGTTGATCGACAGCGGACCGGTCTGGCGCCGCATCTTCACTACCGCGTCGAGCGGCACCAGCGGCCCCTGCGACGAGCGGATGTAAAGCTTGGAGAGCGCGTCCGGCGTGCGCTGGTACTGCGGTTCCACCTCCATGATGACCGAGTATTGATCCGCCGGAGCGTAGATCACCGACACCTCGCGCGTGCCGTAAGCGCTGTAGAGCGCGTCCTGGATCTGCTCCGGCGTGACTCCCAGCGCCTGCGCGCGGTCGCGGTCGATATCCACCATCACCTGCGGGGCGGAGACCTGCATGTCGGTGTTGACGTCCACAAACCCGGGAAGCTGCTCCATCCTGGCCGCCAGTTGCGGCGCCCAGGTGTAGATTTCGTCGAGGCTGGCGCTTTGCAGGGTGAGCTGATAGACGCTGGTTGCAAACTGGCCGCTCACCGTGATCGGCGGCGGATTCTGCAAGAACGTGAACAGCGCCGGAACGGCCATGACCTTGGGCCGCAGTTCCTCGATGATCTGGTCTACCGAGAGCCGCCGCTCGGCACGGGGCTTCATACCCGCGAACAACATCGCCTGGTTGCCGCCCATCACGAACGCCCCCACGATCTGAACGTTGGGGTCCGCGCGCACCACCTCGGCGATGGCGCGCTGGTGCCTCGCCATGGATTCGAACGAGATGTCCTGCGGGCCCATGGAAATGCCGAACATGAAGCCGCTGTCCTGGCTGGGAATGAAGCCGGTCGGCATGGTAAAGAAAAGATATCCCGTTCCCACCAGCATCAGAATCGCCACCGCCAGCGTAGTCAGGCTGTGGCGCAGAGCGATCCTGAGCGTGGATTCGTACCAGCGCAACAGCAGGTCGAACCCGCCGCCCAGCGCGCGATACAGCGGGCCGTGCCGCGTCTCGTGCTCCGATTTCAAGAAGCGGCTTCCCAGCATCGGAGTCAGTGTCAGCGACACGAACCCCGAGATCAGGATCGCCACCACGATGGTCACCGAAAACTCGTGCAGCAGGCGGCCCACGACCCCGCCCAGGAACAGCACCGGAATGAATACCGCCACCAGCGAAAGGGTCATGGATACGATGGTGAAGCCGATCTCCCGCGCGGCATTGACCGCCGCGTGCATGCGCGTCTCGCCCATTTCCATGTGACGCACGATGTTCTCGAGCATCACGATGGCGTCGTCCACCACGAACCCCACCGAGAGCGTCAGCGCCATCAGCGAGAGATAGTTCAAGCTGTAGCCCAGCAGGTACATCACCGCGAACGTGCCCACGATGGAAAAGGGCACCGCCGCGCCTGGAATCAGCGTGGCCGAGACGTTGCGCAGGAACAGGAAGATGACTATTACTACGATGCAGACGGTCAGCAGCAGCGTGAACTCCACGTCGCGAATCGAGTTGCGGATGGATTGCGACGTGTCGAAGGCCACCGACAGCCGCATCGAAGGCGGAAGCTCCCGCTGAAACTCCGGCAGCAGCCGGCGGATGTTGTCCACCACCTCCACCGTGTTGGTCCCCGGCTGCCGGTTGATCGCCAGAATCACCCCGCGAACGTCGTTCATCCAGGCGATTTCCTTGTTGTTCTCGACGCTGTCGATCACGTTGCCGAGTTGCTCCAGCCGCACCGGCGTGCCGCTCCGCCACGCCACTATAATGGGGCGGTAGTCGGCCGCTTTCGCCAGCGAGCCGCTCGATTCGATGGTGAAGGCCTGCTTCTCGCCGTTCAGTTGACCCGTAGGAAGATTGGTGTTGCTGGCCGCGATGGCGCGCTGCACCTCGTCGATTCCGATGTTGTGCGCGGCCAGCCTGTCCGGGTCTACTTGCACCCGCACCGCGTACTTCTGCTCGCCGAAGACCTGCACCCGCGAGACGCCGCCCACCATGGAGATGCGCTGCGCCAGCATGATGTCCGCGTACTCGGTCACCGTGTACAGCGGCAGCGAGTCGGAAAGCAGCGTCAGGTATAGCACCGCCTGCTCGGCCGGATTCACCTTCTGATAAGACGGCGGGCGCGGCATGCTGGGCGGCAGCCGGCCGCCGGCCGAGGCAATGTGCGCCTGTACGTCCTGCGCGGCCGCGTCGATGCTCCGGTCCAGCGTGAACTGCACCGTAATCGAAGTGCTTCCCTGCGAGTTGGTCGAACTCATCTGCTGGATGCCCGCGATGGTCGAGAACTCCCGCTCGAGAGGCGTCGCCACGGTCGATGCCATAGTCTCGGGACTCGCCCCCGGCAGGGACGCATTCACCTGGATAGTGGGGTAATCCACGCTCGGCAGCGCCGCCACCGGCAGCGTTCGGAACGCCACCGCTCCGAACAGCACGATGGCAAAGCACACCAGCACCGTCATGATGGGGCGCTGAATGAACAGTTGCGACAGGTTCACAGCGGCCCCGATCCGATCTTGCCGGCGTCCACCGCCCGCACCATGGCGCCCGGATAAAGGCGCAATTGGCCGTCCGTCACCACCGTGTCGCCGGGCGCGACCCCTTTTTCGATCACCATCTTGTCGCCGAATGCCCGGCCCGTGGTCACCATCCGGATCTCCACCGTGTTGTCCGGCTTCACCGCGTACACGAACTGGCCGCGCTGGCCGGCCTGCACGGTCTCGGCGGGAACTACCGTCGCGTTCAGGATGGTATCCAGCGTCAGGACGGCGGTGACGAACTGGCCGGGCCAAAGCAGGCTGTCGCGATTCTCGAAAGTGGCCTTCAGATGAATGGTGCCGGTGGACGCGTCCACGGTATTGTCGATCACCGAGAGATACCCCGTGGCGGTGCGCCCGGGATCGTCCTGCGAAGACACGCCCACTTCCAGCTTCCGGTTGGTGCTGAGACGCCGTATGGCCGGCAGGTGCTCCTCGGGCACGCTGAAGTTCACAAAAATCGGCGCGATCTGGTGGATCGCCACCAGCGGCACGTCGTTCACCTTGACCAGATTGCCCGCATGCACCAGCAGGTTCCCGGTGCGTCCCGAAATGGGCGCCCGGATCTCGCAATAGCTCAGGTCGAGCTTGGCCCGGTCCACCGCCGCCAGGTCGCTCGAGAGCGCCGCGCGCGCGCTTTCGATGCTGGCCTGGGTGGCCCGTGCGGACGCGCGCGAGACGTCGGCGTTGGTTCGCGACTGGTCGGCCTGCGAGCGCGAAGCCAGCCCGCCCTTTTGCAGCTCCGTTTGCAGAGCCGCGTCGCTCGCCGCGTACGTGGCCTGCGCCGAGTCGCGCGCCAGCGTCGCTTCGGCCTGGGCGATCTGCGCGCGGTCGCGCTCCACGTTGGCTTCCGCTTGGCGCAGCGCCTCCTCATACGGCCGCGGGTCGATCTCGAACAGCAGATCGCCCTTGGCGACGTTCTGGCCTTCCGTGAAGCCGGTGCGGACCAGCTCGCCGGCGATCTGCGATTTCACCTGCACGATGGCCGATGCCTCCACCGTCCCCACCACCCGCAGTTCCGTGGGGACGGACTCCTCGGTGGCCTTGGCTACCGAGACGGGCACCACGGGAGGCCCGCCCATGGGCCGCGCCTGGTCCCGCCTGCACCCGCCGAGCGCAAGCAGGCATGCGCTGAAAACCAAAATTAGGATGTGCCGCACGGATGACTCCCCAATCTTCGAAGTTTAGCAAAGAAACCGGGGGTGGCTTGTTGCGATTGTAAGGACCGGCCGGAAGATGGCACACCCAAAGCGGGATTCGAACCCCGCCTTCAACCGCTTGTCAAAAATCCAACCTCCTCCACGCCGTTTCCCAGGTAAACTCCTTTTCCAGCAATAGCCTGCCCGCCATACCCACCTTCTCCCGAAGATCACTGCACGCCAATAGCCGCGAGACCGCCTCCGCAAATGCAGGCCCGCCGTCCGCTAGCAGCAGGCTTTCGCCGTCGCGCGCGCCCAGGCCCTCTGCCCCCAAAGTGGTGGAGACCACCGGCAGCCCGGCCGCCCAAGCCTCCAGGATTTTCAGCCGCGTGCCGCTGCCCGCCACCACCGGGACCACCGCCACCTTGGCGCGCGCCAGTTCCCGGATGGCATCCTCCACCTGCCCCTGCGCCTGGATACGCGCATCGCCCGAAGTGAACCTTCTCACCGCCTCCGGGTTCTTCCCAACCAGCCGCCATACCAAACCCGGCCAACGTTCCCGCAGAAGCGGCCAGACCTCCCGGCGAAAGAACCGGACCGCCGAAATGTTGGGATGGTACTCCATGTTGCCCGAGAACACGATCGCATCCTCGTTGGCTTTGGGCGGCAAAGGCGCCAGTGGGAGGGCGTTTGGGTACACCGTAACGCGCGCCCCCGGCGCAATGGCCCGCGCCCGTTCCGCATCGCTCTCCGACGCCACCAGGACCTCGGAAAAGCGCGGCAGCCAGGTCCGCTCCAGTTTCAGGGAGGCCCGGTGAAATACCCGGTGGGCCCACGCCGTCGCGCCGCTCTCGATCTCCGCGCATCGCTGGTGCAGCACCGACTCGATATTATGCAGATCGAGCACCGTCCGGCCGCAAATTTGTGCCATCTGCTCCCCGTACGGCGCGCACCAGAAGTGCTCCACAATGCCAATGTCGTACCGCCGGCCTTCGAGCGCCCGTTCGATCTCACGCCCGAAGCCCGCGAACCGGTCCACCAGCGGCGGCACTCCGCGCCCCACCCGTAGCGCATTTCGCAGGGCGCGGGCCACCAGGCTTCGGCCATGCGCCGGCAGATCCACCACACCCACCCGGCGCACCAGCCCCGCCGGCAACTCGCGGCCGGGATCGGGAGCGCCAGGCTGGCGGAAAACCACCAGGTCAACGTCATACCGGAGCGCCAGGTAGTGCAGCAACGATGCCGTCCGCAGCGCTCCACCGCCCGCCAGAGGGTAGGGCGTTTCAGCGGCCAGAACCAGCGCCGATGCCCGCGCTTCAGTCGCCAAAACGCCTCCTGGCCTCTTCGTAAACCTCGTGAGTCATGCGGGCCGTCCGCTCCCAGGAAAACTCCCGCGCGCGTTCGAGTGAGCGAGCTCCGAGTTCAGCCCTCCACTCCGGCCGCGCCGCCGCTTCGCTCATGGCTCGCGCCAGGTCTGTGGGGCTCTCGGCGTAGACCGCCGCGTCGCCGGCCGCTTCCGCCACTGCGCGCGAGGCAATCACGCAGGCGCCGCACTGCATGGCTTCCAGCACCGGCAGCCCAAAGCCTTCGTACAGCGACGGGTACACCAGAGCCAGCGCGCCCGAGTAAAGCTGGGGCAGCGCTGCGTCCGGGACCTCGCCCATCATCCGCAGCCCCGGCTCTTCCGCCAGAGCCGGAAAATCCGCGCGCCGCCGCCCCACCAGCACCAGTTCAACCGCATGATGCCGCCGCACTTCGCGCCAGGCTTCCACCAGTGCCGGCAGGTTCTTGCGTGGCTCGAGCGTGCCCACGAAGAGGAAGTACGGCGTCGCCGGGCCCAAGGGGCACCCCGTCGCCACGGGACGAAACCACGCCGCCGCCGCTTCCGGCACCGCCACGATCCGCTCCGGGCGCAACCGGAACCGCTCGATGGCCTGCTTCCGCACCGCCTCGCCCGGCGTCACTATCATGGTGGCGATCCCCAAATCCAGCAATATGGGGGTGCGGCGCCTGACCCGCTTGGCCGCGGGACGCCATGCCGCGTCCATCCACGGGGAGAGATCGTGCAGCGTGAGCACGCTGGGCCGGCGGGGAATATAAGGCACCGCGAAATCCGGGCCGTGGACCACATCCGCGCCCAGCCGGCTCATTTCGCGCGCCATCCCCCAGAGCCACCAGCGCCGCTCCATGGAATTGCGCGGGCCGCCGCCGCGCTTGAGGTTGGAAGGGCTGCCCGGCGGCATCCGAAACGGCTGATCGGAGATCAGAACGAACTCGTCATCCGGAAACGACCGCGCCAGCGCCAGGCTAAGCTCGGCGGTATAACGGGCCAATCCGCCACTCGAAAGGCCCAGCGATGCGGCTTCAATCGCCACGCGCATGTGTGGTCTCAGTGGGGCGGTCGGCGCACCGCTGTCCGGTCGCCATAGTTCTTTTCGTAATACGCCCGATATTCGCCGCTCCGCACCCGCTCGACCCACGGCGAATTCGCGGCGTACCACTCGATGGTTCGTTTCAGCCCCGTCTCGAAATCCATTTCGGGCCGCCATCCCGTTTCGCGCATCAGCTTCTCGCTCGAGAGCGCGTAACGCCGGTCGTGCCCCGGCCGGTCCGTCACATACTCGATCAGGCTCTCCGGCTTCCCGGTCAGGTGCAGCACCTTCCGCACCACCTCCAGGTTCGGCAATGACCGGTTCCCGCCGATGTTATAAATCTCGCCATCCCGGCCCTTCTCGAGCGCCGCCAGGATTCCGCGGCAATGATCCTCGACATACAGCCAGTCCCGCACCTGCATGCCATCCCCATAGACCGGCAGCGCGCGATTCTCCATGGCATTGGCGATCATCAGCGGGATCAGTTTCTCCGGAAACTGATACGGCCCATAATTGTTCGACGCCCTGGTGACCACCACCGGCAGCCGGTAGGTGACGAAATACGCCCGCGCCAGGAGATCCGAGCCCGCCTTGGAAGCCGAATACGGGCTGCTGGGGTTCAGCGGAAACTCCTCGCTGGCCTCGAGCGGCGCCGCCACGCTGCCGTACACTTCGTCCGTTGAAACGTGCACGAACCGCGCCGTGCCGTGCCTGCGGGCCGCTTCGAGCAGCGTGAATGTGCCATGGAGGTTGGTCCGGATCACCGGCTCCGGCGAGAGAATGCTGCGGTCGACGTGCGATTCAGCCGCGAAGTGCGCGATGGCGTCGGGCTTCTCGTCGGTCAGCAGCGACTCCACGGTCCGCTGGTCGCAGATGTCGCCGTGCACGAACCGGTAGCGCTCGTTTCCATCCACCGCCGCCAGGTTCTCCAGATTGCCCGCGTAGGTCAGCTTGTCAAGATTGACGACGCGCCAATCGGTTTCGCCGATCAACATGCGGACAAATGCCGACCCAATGAATCCCGCCCCGCCCGTGACCAGGATTTTCATAGAGGTTCCGCGCCGATATTCGAGGCGCGGTGTGTTACTTTCTCTGCGTCTCCCAATCGTAATTGATCGACGCATCGTTATAAGGTATGCGCCCTTCGTCCCGCGGATTGTAGAACCGGTCTGTCAGGTACACCAGCAGCGCTTCCTCGCTCCCAATCACCTTGTACCCGTGTCCGATGCCCGGCGGAATCAGCACCTGCCAGGGGCGCAGCACCCCCAGGTACATGGTGTTGCGCAGGCCGAATGTGGCCGAGCCCAGCCGCAGATCCACCAGCGCTACCTGCAGCATGCCTTTCATGGGGACCCAGCAATCCGTCTGGTGCAGGTGGTAATGGAAGGCTTTCACCGTCCCGACGTAGTTCACCGCCGCCGAGACCTGCGTGGTCTCGGTCGGAAACTCCGCCGCCAGCCCGCGGCCGAAGCGGTGCACCTCGAGAAAGTATCCGCGGTCGTCCGGGTAAATCGGATACGGCTCTGCCCGGACGCCGGCGATCAGGTGCGGGGAACCGACCTCGGAAATCACCGCGCCGATGCCCTTAGCGCACTCCGGAATCGCCAGTTCCAGACCGCCGGCGGAAGCCAGCCGGCGTCCCGTCGCCTCGGCAGCCGTTTCGCCCGCCATCAGAGAACCGCTCCTTCCACCGCCGCCAGCTCCGCGGAAATCTGCTTCTTCGCCGCCATTTGCGCCACCAGGTTCGCCGCCCGCAACAGCGAATCGAACGTGCCCGCGTCGGTCCACCACCCGTCCAGGAACGAAAAGCTCATGGCGCCTTCGTCGATGTAGGCGTTGTTCACGTCCGTAATTTCAAGCTCGCCGCGGTTCGAGGGCACCAGCGTCCGGATCTTGTCGAACACGCTGTGATCGTACATGTAGATACCCGTCACCGCGTAATTCGATTTGGGCCGTTGGGGCTTCTCCTCGATGCCCACGATCTTTCCACCAGCCACTTCGGCGACTCCGAACCGCTCCGCGTCCTGCACTTCCTTAAGCAGAATGTGCGCGCCTTCGGCCTGCCCGTTAAACTGCTCGACCGCCTTCCGGATGTTGCCCTCGATGATGTTATCGCCCAGGATCACGCAGGTTTTCTGACCATCGGCGAAATGTCTCGCCAGCGCCAGCGCATCGGCGATGCCGCCCTCGCCTTCCTGGTAGGTGTAATTGATATGTTCCAGCCCGAACTGCTTCCCGTTCGCCAGAAGCCGCAGGAAGTCGCCCGAATTTCTTCCGCCGGTCACGATCAGGATGTCCCGGATTCCCGCGTCCACCAGCGTCTGGATGGGATAGTAAATCATGGGCCGGTCGTAGATGGGCAACAGATGTTTGTTGGTGATCTTGGTCAGCGGGAAGAGCCTGCTTCCCGTGCCCCCGGCCAGCACGATACCCTTCATAGGCAGTTTTCATCATACAATACGCCGGCGCCGCCACGGATGCTAGAATGCCTTCCATGCAGCTCTACGATTGGAACAAGCTGGAATGGGAACAGTTGAACCCGCGCGTGGCCCGCAAAGTCATCCACGGCGCCAATATGACCATCGCGCGGCTGGAGATCCGGAAGGGTGCCGTGGTTCCCGCGCACAGCCACGTGTACGAACAGATCGCCACGGTGGAGAAAGGCGCCATGAAATTCCTCACCGATGGCGGGGAGCAGATCGTGTGCGCCGGCCAGTCCATCGCCATCCCGCCGCACGTGCCCCACAGTGTCGAGGCGCTCGAAGACAGCGCGGTGGTCGACGTGTTCTCCCCTGCCCGCGAAGATTGGATCCGCGGCGACGACGCCTATCTGCGCGGCTGATCAGTGCGCCTCATTTCGCGTCCCGCCAGTTGTTTCCGATCCCCACATCCACCACCAGCGGCACGTTCAGTTGGTATGCCCCTTCCATCTCGCGCTTCACCAGTCTTGAGACTGCCTCGACCTCTTCCGGCGGGCACTCGAACACCAGCTCGTCGTGAACCTGTAGCAGCATCGCGCTCCGGTATGCGCCCGCTTCAAGCGCGGCGTCGATCCGCACCATCGCCAGTTTGATCAAGTCCGCCGCCGTGCCTTGCAGCGGCGAATTCACCGCCGTCCGCTCCGCGAACCCGCGCGCGTTGGGATTGCGGCTGTTGATATCGGGGATGGGCCGCTCGCGTCCGAACAGCGTGCGCGTCACCCCCGTTTGCCGCACTTCCGCGATGGTCGCATCGATGAATCGCCGCACCCCGGCGTAGCGCGCGAAATAATTCTTGATGTACTTTTCCGCCTCGCCGCGCGAGATTCCCAACTGCGCCGCCAGTCCGAACGCGCTGATGCCGTAGACGATCCCGAAGTTCACCGCTTTGGCGTCGCGCCGCGCCTCCGGCGTCACCATCAGCGGCGGCACGCCCAGCACCTCCGACGCGGTGCGCGTGTGGATGTCTTCTCCGTCGCGGAATGCCTCCACCAGCAGCGCATCGTCCGACATGTGCGCCAGCAGCCGCAGCTCGATTTGCGAGTAATCCGCCACCAGCAGCTTCCACCCTTCCTTGGGCACGAAGGCCGCGCGGATCTCGCGCCCCAGCTCGGTGCGGATCGGTATGTTCTGCAAGTTGGGATTGGAAGAGGACAGCCGTCCCGTGGCCGCGCCCGCCTGGTTGAAGCTGGTGTGCAGCCTCCCCGTGCGCGGATCGATCAGCGCCGGAAGTGCATCCACGTACGTGCCCTTCAGCTTGGTGAGCTGCCGGTACTCCAGCACCTGGCGCACGATTTCGTGGTCCGCCGCCAGCTCCTCGAGCACGTCCGCCGCGGTGGAGCGGGTCTTTCCCTTTCCGTACTTCACCGGCGCCGGCAGCTTCAGGTCGTCGAAGAGCACCTCGCCAAGCTGCTGCGGCGAGCTTATGTTGAACGTCCGTCCGGCCATCCCATGGATCTGGGCCGTCAGCCGCGCGATCTGGCCTTCCATCAGCTCCGACAGCCGCCGCAGCTCGCTGGTATCGATGCGCACGCCCGTCCGTTCCATGCGCGCCAGCACCGGCGCTAGCGGCAGCTCGATTTCGGCGTAGAGCTTCCCCATTCCGCGCACTTCCACCGCCGGCGCCAGTTGTTTCCAGAGATACAGAGTGATGTCGGCATGTTGTTCGGGCGCGGGGCCCAGTTGCACATCCAGGCGCCGCCGCGCCTGCTCGTCCAACGAGCATCCCGAGGGATCGGCATCCAGCAGAAAAGCGTACAGCATCACATCGTGCTGGAATCCGCGTGCGTCAATGCCCAGCCGGCCCAGCGCCAGCAGCGCCGATTTCACGTCGCACGCCACCTTCGCCGCGCCGCCGTCCTCGAGCCACGGTTTCAGATGCGGCAGGTACTCCGCCGTCACCGCGCGCGCCTCTCCCGCGCGCCAAGCCAGGCCCACCGTGTCCAGTGCGAATTCGCCCTCGGCCGATTTCGAAGGCGCCACCGCCACCGGTGCGCCGGCCGCCGCTTCCAGCCATGCCTTCAGTTCATCGGCCGACTCGATCACGCGGTAATCCCGCGCCCGCGTGTCTTCGCCCGGCCCCAGTTCCTTCAGGAGACTGTGGAACTCCAGTTCCTTGTAGAGCGCCTTCAACAGCCCCGCGTCGGCCGGCTGCGCCTTCACCGATTCCAGCGAGAACTCGACCGGCACGTCGGTAGCGATGGTGGCCAGCCGCTTGCTCTGCCGCACTTGTTCGGCGTGGTTCTGGAGGCCTTCGCGGTAAGCCTTGCGCTCCACTTCCGCGGCGTGCTCCAGCGCCGCTTCCGCCGACCCGAATCGCTCGATCAGATCCTTCGCGCCCTTGTCCCCAATCCCCGGCGCGCCCGGAATGTTGTCCACGGCGTCGCCCTTCAGCGCCAGCAGATCGGCCACCTGCTCCGGCCGCACGCCCAGGAATTCCTTCACCTTCTCCGGGTTGTACCATTCGTCGTCTTTGGCCGGATTGAGCATCGAGACGCGCTCGCTCACGAGCTGCATCATGTCCTTATCGCTTGAAACGATCACCACCTCGAAACCGGCCTGTTCCGCACGCCGCGCCAGCGTGCCGATCACGTCGTCGGCTTCGAATCCCGGGTATTCCAGCACCGGAATCTTCATGGCTTCCAGCACCCGGCGCACATAAGGAATCTGCTCCAGCAGATCCGGCGGCGTTTCCTTGCGGTTGGCCTTGTAGGCGGCGAACTCCTGCTCCCGCAGGGTCGGCCCTTCACTCTCGAAGACCGCCGCGATGTATGGCGGTTCATACTGCCTCGCCAGTTTCCGCAGCATGTTATTGAAGATGTAGACCGCCTCGGTGGAAAGCCCCGTGCTGGTCCGCATGGGAGGAGCGCCGCTGCGGGCGCGGGCGTGATAGGCGCGAAAGATAAACCCAAACGCGTCAATCAGGAACAATCGCTCATGGACCACTTGGCCCATCATAACCGGGATCGCATTTCCGCCACAACAACCCTGCAAACTGTGGCGTTTCAGCCACACCGTACCCAATCCAAGTCTTTGCACATCAAATGTTTAGACTTGGGTTGCCGAGTTGCTGTTAAGATCAACCTTGAGCCTGCGTTTTGAATCTACGGTGCAGCGCCCGGTCGAAGCCAGTGGTGTGGGGCTTCATAGCGGCGTTCCCGTCCGGATCCGCATTCTCCCCGCTCCCGTCTCCACGGGGATTGTCTTCGTGCGCACGGACCTCGAGAACTTCCAGATCCCCGCCAGTTGGCGCCACGTGGCGCGCGTCAGTTACGCCACCAGCCTGATGCGCCAAGGCGTCCTCATCTCCACCACCGAGCATCTCCTCAGCGTTTTCTATTCCATGGGGATCGACAACGTCTACGTGGAAATCGACAACCTGGAAGTTCCCATCCTGGATGGCAGCGGTCTGCCGTTCGTGCGTCTCATTGAGGAGGCCGGCATTCGCGAGTACCGCCGCAAGCGCCGCTACTTTCGCATCCGCCGTCCGATTTCGGTTGAAGATCGCGGCAAGCGCATCAGCATCCTCCCCGCCGACAGTTTCCGCCTCACCTGCGATACCGACTATCCGCATCCCGTGGGACGCCACTCCATCGAACTCGAGGTCACGCCCGAGCGCTACGCTTCCGAGATCGCTTTCGCCCGAACCTTTGGCTGGAGAGCCGATGAGAGCCAACTACGCAACATGGGCCTCATCCGTGGGGCCTCGCTCGCGAACTGCATCGGTTTCGACCACGGCGGCGTGCTCAATCCCGAGGGCCTGCGCGCGCCCGACGAGTGCTGCCGCCACAAGGCGCTCGACCTCATCGGCGATCTCGCGCTTCTCGGCCGTCCGCTCCTGGGCCACGTCATTGCCGAGCGCGCCGGCCACGCCATGCACGCCGCCCTGGTGGCCCGCATCATGTCCGATCCCTCGCTATACGAGATCGTCACCTTCGACCAGCTCGCCTCGCGCGTGACCCAGGCGCTGGTGTCGTGAGTGCCGCCCAATCTACCGCCGTAGTTTTCAATATCATGCGGTTTTCCACGCAGGATGGGCCGGGAATCCGCACCACCGTCTTTTTCAAAGGTTGTCCGCTCTCCTGCTGGTGGTGCCATAATCCCGAAAGTCAAAGCCTCGAATCCGAGCTGCTGTATCTCGAGGAGCGGTGCCGTCATTGCGGCGATTGCGTTACCGCCTGTCCGCAACACGCCATCCAGCAGGTGGACGGCACGGTACGCACTTCCGCCCTTTGCCGCCGTTGCGGCCAATGCACCGAGGTCTGCCACGCGGAAGCGCGCCAGATCGCTGGCCGGCGGCTGACCGTCGGCGAGCTCATCGCGGAGGTCGAGAGAGACCTCATTTTCTTCGAGGAGTCCGGCGGCGGCGTGACGCTTTCGGGAGGCGAACCCCTCGCCCAGCCGCGTTTCGTTTCCGCGCTGCTCGGCGCATGTCGGGACCGGGGAATACCGACTGTCCTCGAGACCTGCGGCTACGCGCCTAGCGAGGTCTTTTTGACCGTGGCTCTCGCAGCCGACCTGGTGCTGTTCGATCTCAAGCTGATGGACCCCGTCAAACATAAACAGTACACTGGCGTTTCGAACCGGCGAATCCTCGGTAATCTGCAAGAATTGGTGGCGCGCGGCCACCCGGTGACCGTGCGCATTCCCGTCATGCCGGGGATCAACGACGCGGATGACGAGATCCGCCAATTCGCCGGTTATCTGGTGGAGCTTCCGGCGAGCCAGGTCGAGCTGCTTCCCTATCACCACATAGGCGCTGGAAAATATAAGCGGCTCGGATTGACTTACCGGCTGGGTGACGCGCCGCGGCCCGTGGCGGCCGATCTGGCGCGCTTCAGCGACGCCCTCACGCGGGCCGGTCTGAACGTGAGAGTTAGACTGTAGCCATGACCGAACGGGTAGCGAGGCTGCGCCAATCGAGCCTCGACACCAAGCCCTGGCTCTCCATCGAGCGCGCCCAGCTCCTGACCCAGTTCTACTATCGGCAGACCGGGCCATTGTCTGTACCCGTTATGCGCGCCAACGCGCTGGCCTACATCCTGGAGCATCGCACCATCGCCATCGGCCCCGGCGAGCTGATTGTGGGGGAGCGCGGACCCGCACCCAAGGGCACGCCGACGTTTCCCGAGCTTTGTTGCCACAGCATGGAGGATTTCGCAATCCTCCACTCGCGCGAGAAAATCTCCTACACGGTGAGCGAGGAGGCCCTGCGCATCCAGCGCGAGGAAATCATCCCCTACTGGCAAGGCCGCAGCATGCGCGACCGCATCTTCGCCGCGATGGAGCCGGCTTGGAAGGACGCTTACGAGGCGGGCATTTTCACCGAGTTCATGGAGCAGCGCTCGCCGGGCCACACGGTCCTGGGGGACGTGATTTACCGCAAGGGCCTCGCCGATCTGAAAACCGAGGTGGCGGAAAGCCTGGCCCGCCTCGATTTCTTGAATGATCCGGACGCTTACGACAAGCAGCAGGAGCTCCAGGCCATGGCGGTAGCCGCGGACGCCGTGATCCGCTTTGCGGAGCGCCATGCAGAGTTGGCGGAGCGCATGGCGGCCTCGGAGACCGATGCGCGCCGCAAATCCGAGCTGGAAGAAATCGCGGAGGTCTGCCGGCGTGTGCCCGCGCACGCCCCCCGTAACTTCCGCGAGGCGCTGCAATCTTACTGGTTCGTCCACCTGGGCGTGGTCACCGAGCTGAACACCTGGGATTCGTTCTGCCCCGGCCATCTCGACCAGCACTTGTATCCGTTCTACCAGCGCGAAATCGACGCCGGCTCGCTCACCCGCGAACAGGCGCGGGAGTTGCTCGAGTGCTTCTGGGTGAAATTCAACAACCAGCCCGCGCCGCCCAAAGTGGGTGTCACCGCGGCCGAGAGCGGCACTTACACGGATTTCTGCAACATCAATACCGGCGGCCTCAAACCGGACGGCTCGTCGGCGGTGAACGACCTGACTTACCTCATCCTGGACGTGATCGACGAGATGCGGCTGTTGCAGCCTTCCTCAAACCTGCAATTGAGCAGGAAGAGCCCCGACCGGTTCCTTAAGCGGGGCCTCGAGATTGTCCGCAAGGGCTGGGGCCAGCCGTCGATTTTCAACGCCGACATGGTGGTGGAAGAGTTGCTCCGCCAGGGCAAGTCCATCGAGGACGCGCGCGCCGGCGGCACCTCCGGCTGCGTCGAGACCGGCGCATTCGGCAAGGAAGCCTACATCCTGACGGGTTACTTCAACCTGCCCAAGGTGCTGGAGATCGCGCTCAACAACGGCCTCGATCCGCGCACGGGCAAGAAGATCGGAATCGAGACCGGAGATCCGTGTCAGTTCCAAAGCTACGAGGAAGTGTTCGCGGCATTTCGCCGGCAGCTACATCATTTCGTCAATATCAAAGTCCGCGGCAACAACGTCATCGAGCGGCTCTATGCGCGCCACATGCCGGCGCCCTTCCTGTCGCTGCTGGTGGACGATTGCATCGCCAAAGGCAAGGACTACCACGACGGCGGCCCGCGCTACAATTCCACCTACATTATGGGGGTTGCCCCGGGCACGTGCACGGACAGTCTGGCGGCCATCCGGTACCACGTTTTCGATCGCCGGACGCTCACCATGGCCGATCTGCTGGAAGCGCTCGCCGCCAATTTCAACGGCCGCGAAACCACCCGCCTGATGTTGTGGAACAAGACTCCCAAGTACGGCAACGACGACGACTACGCCGACGCCATTCTCGCGCAAGTTTTCGACGCGTTCTTCGATGAGGTCAATGGACGGCCCAACACCAAGGGCGGCGCCTACCGCGTGAACTATCTTTCCACCACCTGCCACGTCTATTTCGGCTCCGTGACCGGTGCGACTCCCGACGGCCGCAAGGCCTGGGAGCCGCACTCGGACGGCATTTCGCCGGCCCAAGGCGCCGACCGCCGCGGCCCCACCGCGGTCATCAAGTCGGCCTCCAGGATAGACCACGCGCGCACCGGCGGCACACTGCTGAACCAGAAGTTCACGCCCAAGACCGTGGAAGGAGAAGAGGGCCTCGACAACCTGGCGCACCTGGTGCGCGCCTACTTCAAGCTCGACGGCCATCACATCCAATTCAACGTAGTGACCGCGGAGACCCTGCGCGAGGCGCAAGCGCATCCCGAGAGCCATCGGGACTTGATCGTGCGGGTGGCCGGCTACAGCGACTACTTCTGCGACCTCACCCCCGCGCTACAAGACGAGATCATCGCCCGCACCGAGCAGACGGGGTTCTAGCGCCCCTCCGGCAGAGTGTAGTAGCTATACGTAGACTTCCAACTGAACTCGGCCCCCGGCTCGATCGCAATCGCGACAAAGGGCTCCATCGCCACCACGCTGCGGATCGACCACAAGGATTCGCGCGCCAACGGACGGTCCGAACTGATCTTCATGCCGGCGCCCAGCTTGGTGCTCTCGATGCGGATCTCGCTGTCCTTGGGGCTGTCACTGAAGCCCTCGAGCGGGGTGGTCACGACATCCTGGCCCTCCAGCGTTTTCAGGTACACGATCCGATTGCCGCGAATCTCGGCCAGTTCTTTGTTGGGGGGACGCTGGGTTTGAATCTGGAATGGCACGGTGATCGCCAGGGGTGCACCGGGCGGCTGGTTATCCAGCACCAGAAAATTGTGATTGTAGACCGTGGTTCGGATCGCGCGGGTTCCCGTGTTTTTCAAGCTGTGTTCCAAAACCATCTCCGCCTGGCCTTTCACCAGCCGCAGCGCCTTGCGGTAGACATAACCATAGCCGGAAGACGAATCGCTAAGTTCCTGGGTGAAATCGATTGAATCGCGAGATTTCCCGACGCTCCACTTCCCTCCATCGACGATCTCGTACAAGTGGTAGTTGTCGTACCTGTCTTCGTCCCGCTTCCCCAAAGCGCCAACGCCAATCTTGATGAATCGGCCGCCGGGCTTGGCCTCCTCCCATCCCACTTGTCCGAACTCATCGACGGGACCGGTGATCGAACTACAAGGCCCGCCGACGATGTCCGGCCCTTCGTACACAAAGTCGTGGACCTTCGGGTCCGTCCTCTGCACCCACGGTCCGTAATAGTTGTGTCCCTTGTATTGCAGGCTGTAGACGACTCCCGACCAATCGAAACGCGTTCCGCGATAGTATCCGTTCTGCGCGTCCGGCAGGTAGACCTTCGCCCGAATCTGACCATTCGTGATCTCCGCGCTCGGGAAATCCGCCGCCGGCAGGAGTCCCATGCACGCGGCCGCGCAAGCCGGAACCAGAATCTTTGCCATCATCGAATGGATTATTGCACGCTGCCCGGCGCGAGGTAAACACCCCACCCCTTGGAGCCAGCATTCGGTGACAATGAGTCATGAAGCAATTCTTCGCTGTTCTTATCCTGACGAACGCCTTATGGAGCCAAACCACGCCGCTTTATAAGAATCCCGACGCCCCGCTCGAGAAGCGCGTCGAGGACCTGCTCTCCCGCATGACCTTGGAAGAGAAGGTCTCCCAGATGATGAACGCGTCGTCCGCCATCGAGCGGCTGGACGTGCCCGCCTATAACTGGTGGAACGAGTGTCTGCATGGTGTAGCGCGCGCCGGACGCGCCACGGTCTTCCCCGAGCCTATCGGCTTGGCCGCCTCCTGGGACACGGACCTGATCTTCCGCACGGCCACCGCCATTTCCGACGAAGCTCGCGCCAAGCACCATGAGTTCGTGCGCCGCGGGAAGCGCAACATTTACCAGGGCCTCACGTTCTGGTCGCCCAACATCAACCTGGTCCGCGACCCCCGTTGGGGACGCGCCATGGAAACTTACGGCGAGGACCCTTACCTCACCGGGCGCATGGCGGTTCAATTCATCAAGGGATTGCAGGGCGACAATCCCAAGTACCTGAAAGTGGTCGCCACGGCCAAGCACTTCGCGGTTCACAGCGGACCGGAGCCCTTGCGCCATTCCTTCGACGCCCGCGTGGATGAAGCCGGCGCCGACCTGCGCGAATCCTATCTGCCCCAGTTCGAAGCCGCCGTCCGGGAGGGCGGCGCATTTTCCGTAATGTGCGCCTACAACCGCGTGAATGGCTATCCAGCTTGCGCCAACCCGCAGATGCTGGGCGAGATTCTGCGCGGCCAATGGGGCTTCCTCGGTTACGTGGTCTCGGATTGCGGCGCGGTGGGTGACATCTACCAGGGCCACAAGGTAGCCGCCACCGAAGAGGAGGCGGTCGTGCGCGCCGTCAAAGCGGGCACCGACCTGGATTGCGGCTCGGAGTACTCGGCGCTTGTTCCGGCGGTCCGCCAGCATCTCATTACCGAAGCGGAAATCGATACCTCCCTCCGCCGGCTGCTCACCGCGCGGTTCAAGCTGGGCATGTTCGATCCTCCGGAGAGGGTCCCATATGCGCAAATTCCATACTCCGTCAATGACAGCCAGGAGCACCGCGCGCTGGCCCTCGAAGCCGCGCACAAATCCATCGTGCTGCTGAAAAACGAAAACGGCATGTTGCCCCTGCGCAAGGGGATGAAGACGATTGCCGTCATTGGGCCGGACGCCGACAACCTCGACGCGCTGTTGGGAAACTACCACGGCGATCCGACCGAGCCGGTGACGCCGCTCGAAGGAATCCGCCGCAAGGTCGGGCCGCGCACGCAGGTGCTCTACGCGCAGGCCAGCGACCTGGCCGAGAACATGCCGACGCCTGAAACCGTGCCCTCCTCCGCGCTCTTCACCTCGGATGGTCCGGACCGCAAGAACGGGCTCCAGGCGGAGTACTTCAACACCGCCAGTTTCAACGGCCATGCCTACACGGCTCCGGGCAAGCCCGCTGGAGAGATTCCGACCAATCCCCAGCCGCTGTTCACGCGCATCGATCCACAAATTGCCTTCCGCTGGTGGGACGGCGCGCCCCGCGCCGATATGGACGACGACAACTTCGGCGTGCGTTGGACCGGATTCCTGGCGCCGCCGGTGACCGGCAAGTATCAGCTTGGCGCCATTGGCTTGAATGCCTACGAGATCTTCCTCGACGGCAAGCCGCTGGTGAGCGGCAACAGCATTCACGAGTCCAACTACCAATACGAGGACGTGGAGTTGCAGGCGGGGAAGCTGTACCCCATCCGCGTGGAATTCCACGAAATGGTCAACGATGCCGATATGCGCCTGGTGTGGGCGCCGCCGGGCCGGAAGCTCGAAGATGCGGCCATGGATGCGGCCGGGAAGGCTGACGCCGTCGTCCTGTGCCTGGGGCTTTCTCCGCGGTTGGAAGGCGAAGAGCAGAAGGTGGCCGTTCCAGGCTTTGAGGGTGGCGACCGCGTCGACCTCGGGCTTCCGCGAACGCAGGAGGAGCTGCTGCGGAAGATCGCCGCCCTCGATAAGCCGCTGGTGCTGGTGCTTCTGAATGGGAGCGCGCTGGCGGTCGAGTGGGCGCGCGATCGCTTCCCCGCCATCGTCGAGGCCTGGTACCCGGGCCAGGCCGGCGGAACCGCCATAGCGGATGTCCTATTCGGTGATTACAACCCGGCCGGCAGGTTGCCTGTTACGTTTTACAAGTCCGCCGATCAACTGCCGCCGTTCGAAGACTACGACATGATGGGCCGCACCTACCGTTACCTCCAGAGCGAGCCTTTGTACCCCTTCGGATTCGGACTGAGCTACACCCAGTTTGCCTACCGGCTCCTCACCCTGCCAAAGGAAGCGTCGGCGAAGCGGGAGGCAAGAGTTCAGGTGGAAGTGCGGAACACCGGGAAGCTGGCCGGCGAGGAAGTGGTCCAGCTTTATTTGAAGCGCCGCGGGGAGCAGGGCGTGGCGCCCATCCGCTCGCTCGCAGGGTTCGAGCGAGTCGCGCTCCGGCCGGGTGAGAGGAAGATCGTGGAATTCACGCTGACGCCGCGCCAGCTCACGCCGCCGGGAACTGTCGAGATCTCAGTGGGAGGCAAGCAGCCCGGCTTTCATGGAGCGGCCGATGCCTCCACCACGCAAGTGCTCACGGGGAGTTTGACGGTCGCGCCGTGACCGGAACCGCGCGAGCGGAGGGAGTATGAAGAAAGAGCACAAAAAGGCTGGAAAGGCGGGCCGGGTCGACGCCGACGCGATACTTCCGGAGTACGACTTCAGTCACGCTCGGCCGAACAAGTATGCGTCACAGGTGGAAAACATGGCGGAAATCATTAAGGCAGGCTATTTCACAAAGATCATTGGCAACTTTGGGGAGAACATGGTGTGCAACTGGCTATCGCGCTCGGGCTTCGAGGTTGCGCTGCTCGATCACACTGGCATTGACGTGCTGGCCTACCGGCGCGCAACGGGTGAGCGCCTTGGCATCACGGTGAAGTCAAGGACCCGGCTTACTGGTACAGAGAACACATGTGTTAACCTCCTCTCCTCCCGGCGTGGTAGGGACGATCGTCAGCGGGTAGTTGAAGCTTGTGAGGCATTCGCCTGCACACCGTGGATAGCGGTCTATGTCGAGGCGAGAGACGCAGCAGACCTTTACCTGACCAGTCTTGACAATTTCGATGCCAAGTACCGCCGGCTAGGTAGCGCGATCGACACTTGGAGTATGGCCTCCAAATGCCGGGAGCAGTACGAGCAAGATCCGGCGGTGAAACACATCTGCATCAAACTGGATTCAAAACACTGGGTGTGGTAAAGGCGCGGATGAGCACGGCCCAGGTTCACCACCGGGACTTGATTCCGTTCTACGCTAAACAAATGATGATGAACCAGCGCTCCGGCCGCCTCGTGGCCGCCTTCTCGATCTCGCTTGTTTGCCTGCTGCCTCTTTCGTCGCAGACCGCGCCGCCACACGCGCTGACGCTGCCGCTGAACTGCGCCAGTGGCGATTGTTCCCTGCTTCACGGTGCGCCGCAGACGGCGGGGATGCGCAGCGGGTTCGTTCGGCTGAAGCCCGGCGACTCGGTCGGCTGGCACACCACCGGGCAAAACGAAGAGTCGCTGGTGATCCTGCACGGGCAGGGTGACGCCCTGATCGAAGGCCAGCCGGGGCGATCCTTCACCGCGCCGGGGTTTGTCTATATCCCTCCGGCCACGCGCCACAACGTCGAGAATACCGGCGGCGAGGTATTGGAGTACGTGTACGTGGTGGCGCCGGCGGGCAGGCAATGAACATCACCATTTCGGGCGCTTCCGGTTTCATTGGGCGGCATCTGCTGAAAAGCCTCGCCACAGCCGGCCATTCGCTGCGCGCGCTGAGCCGCCACGCGCCTCCCGCGGAGAGCTTGCGCGAGGCCGATGTCGTCATCCACCTGGCGGGTGAACCCATAGCGCAGCGTTGGACGGCCGAGGCCAAGCGGCGCATTCGCGAGAGCCGCGTGGCGGGGACGCGCCATTTGGTGGAGGCGCTGGCCAAGCTTCCGCGGAGGCCGCAAGCTCTGATCTGCGCCTCGGCCATCGGATACTACGGCTCGCGAGGCGATGAAATTCTCATGGAATCATCCTCGCCGGGGAGCGGCTTCTTACCGGAATTGTGCGTGGCGTGGGAGAGCGAGGCGCAGGCCGCGGAGGCGTTCGGCATGCGCGTGGTTCGCGTGCGCACGGGCGTGGTGCTGGACGCCGGTGGCGGCGCGCTTCAGCGCATGTTGCCGCCATTCCGCATGGGCGTGGGCGGCAGACTGGGCAGTGGCCGGCAGTGGATGTCGTGGATCCACCTGGAGGATCTGGCGAGGTTGTTCCAGTTCGCGGTGGAGAGCCATGTCCGGGGGCCGCTGAATGCGGTGGCTCCGTATCCTGTTACCAACTCGGACTTCACTCGTGAACTGGCTCGCGCTCTCGGGCGGCCCGCGGTGTTCCCCATCCCTGGGTTCGCACTGAGGTTGCTGTTCGGCGAAATGGCGGACGTGCTGCTCGCGAGCCAGCGTGTAGCGCCCGCCGCGGCCCAGGCCGCCGGATTCCGCTTCCGCTTTCCGCAACTGGCCCCGGCTCTGGCTGGTCTGCTCCGGGTGCGCGACATAATTGTGATGATTTAGGCCGCCGCCGAGCGAGAGGCCCAGTAGTCCTCGAATTTGCCGGACAGTCGGCAGCCACAAAAAAAGAAACTGGCCCTGCCGTTCCATCTGTGTCGCGCACCCTGCGCGCCTCCCTGCGTTGACTCCATCCGCGCTACCTAAGATAATCAGGTTGTAAATCTCATGTGCTGCGCCCACCTCAAGGATCGGCGATGAGCTGGTGGCCTCGATGATTCTGTGCGGGATGGGCATCTCGGTTCCATGGCTTCTTCTCAAGAAAAAGTAATGTCATCCGGAAACAAACACCCGAGGGTTTCTTTACAAGCCGCTGGTTCTTTCGGCTTGCTGGCGGCGATTCTGCTGGCTGGATGCGCTGCAACGGGCCAGAAGACCGGCCCGGCTCAAGCGCCGCCTACAACCGTTGTGGCGATGGAGGTCGCGGCCGCCGACGTCCCCATTTTTTCGGAATTCGCCGCGCAAACCTATGCCCGCGACATGGTCGAAGTCCGCAGTCACGTAGAAGGCTACATCGAAAAGTGGGACTTTCGCCCGGGCGCCGAGGTGACCGCCGGTCAGACGCTGTACGTGCTCGATCTTCGCCCCTACAATGCCGCCGTCGAACAGGCCAAAGGGAACTTCCACCAGAGCGAAGCCGACCTGGAGTTCGCCCGCAAACAGGTCGCCCTGCTGCAAGCGCAGGCCACCTTGGCCTCCGCGGAGGCCAACCTGGTCAAGGCCCAGCAGGACGTCGACCGTCTCACCCCGCTGGTCCAGGCCGACGCCGCTTCCAAACAGGACTTGGACGCCGCTGCCGCCGCGCTGAAAGCCAACCAGGCGAATGTCGACGCCTTGAAGGCCACCGTCGAGCAGGCCAGCCTTTCCACGCGCACCCAGATCGCCTCTATGCAGGCCAAGGTCGAAGCGCAGCAGGCCGCCCTGAACGCCGCGGCGCTGAACCTGCAATACGGCACCATCCTCGCGCCCATCAGCGGCCGCATCGGCGATACCCTGATTCCGGTCGGCGGCCTGGTGACACCCAGTTCGGCCCAGCCGCTCACCACCATCGTGCCGCTCGACCCCATCTGGGTCCGCTTCAAGGTCACGGAATCGGAATACCTGTCGTGGACCCGCCAGGGCGGATTGCCCGGCGCGGCGTTGCCGCTCACCTTGATTCTCGCCGACATGTCCGAATTTCCTTCCATCGGCCACATCGAGAATTCGCTCAACCAGGTGGACCCCAAGACCGCGACCCTGGAGTTGCAGGCCCGTTTCCCCAACCCCCGCCACTCCGTGCTTCCCGGACAGTTCGGCCGCGTCCGGGTGCAGGTAGCCGAGCGCAAGCACGCCATTCTGGTCCCCCAGCGAGCCCTCCAGCAGTTGCAGAGCGTGCAGACCGTCTACACCGTCGGGCCGGGTGACAAGATCGAAGTGAAGCCGGTGACCACCGGCGAACGAGTGGGCAACTCGTGGATCATCGAACAGGGCTTGGAGCCTGGAGATCGCGTCGTCGTCGAAGGCCAGCAGAAGGTGAGACCGGGGAGCAAGGTCCAGGTGCAGCCGTATCGCGCCCCTGAACCCGCGCCGGCAACTCCGCGGAAGGCGGGGAACTGAGCTATGGCGCGGTTCTTCATCGATCATCCCGTTTTCGCGATGGTGATCGCCATCGTGATCGTCATTCTGGGCAGTGTCGCCATCCCCAATCTTCCTGTGGCCAGTTATCCCGAAGTGGTACCGCCGGTGGTGCAGATCAGCACCACCTACCTGGGCGGCAACGCGCAGGACATCGAGAAGACCGTAGCCCAGCCCATCGAAGAACAGTTGTTCGCCCTCGACGGCATGATCTACTTCATGTCCAACAGCGCCAACGATGGCAGTCTCGCCATCAATGTGACCTTCAAGCTCGGCACCAATCCGGACATCGCCACGGTGCAGACGCAGAACCGCGTCAACATCGCCTTGCCGCGGCTTCCCCCCGAGGTGCAGCGTCAGGGCGTAGTGGTCAAGAAGGTCTCGACCGCCTTCCTCACCAGCGTCAGCGTGGTTTCTCCGGACCACCGCTACGACTCGCTGTTCCTCGCCAACTACGCGCAGATCAACCTGTTGAACCAGTTGGCCAGCGTCGACGGCGTGGGCGAGGCGCGGCTCGGCGCCGCCCAGGTCTACTCCATGCGTATTTGGGTGGACCCCGACCGGATGGCGCAATTGGGAGTCACCGCCAGCGACATCAATGCAGCCATTGCGGCGCAGAACCGGCAGAATCCCGCCGGATCGATCGGCCAGCCGCCTTCGCCCGCCGGCACCGCGTTCCAGTATGCGGTGAGCGCCCAGGGACGCCTGGCGACTCCTTCCGAATTCGGGGACATCGTGTTGCGCTCCCGCCCCGATACCGGCCTGCTGCGCATCCGCGATATCGGCCGGGTGGAACTCGGAGCCGCCAGCTACAGCGGCTTCAGCCGCGTCAACAACTCCCCCTCGGGCAACGTCATCATCTACCTTTCGCCCGGCGCCAACGCGGTGGCCACCGCCGACCGCGTCCGCCAGTTCTGCCAACAAGCCAAGCAGACCTTTCCCCCGGGTATGGACTTCCTCATCCCGTACGACTCCACCATATTCGTCCGCTCGGCCATCCACGAAGTGATGATGACGTTGTTCGAAGCCACCGGGCTGGTGATTATCGTCGTCTTCCTGTTCCTTCAGAACTGGCGCGCCACGCTGATCCCGCTGCTCACGGTCCCGGTGGCGATCGTGGGCACCTTCGCTTTGTTCCCGCTGCTGGGATTCTCCATCAACATGACCAGCCTGTTCGGCCTGGTGCTGGCCATCGGCATTGTGGTGGACGACGCCATCGTGGTGGTGGAGGCCGCGCAGCGTCACATCGACGAAGGCGCGGAGCCGCGTCTGGCCGCCATCCGCGCCATGGAGGAAGTGTCCGCTCCGGTGGTGGCCATCGCCTGTATTCTGGCCGCGGCGTTCATTCCGGTGGCCTTCCTGGGCGGCATCAGCGGACAGATCTACAAGCAGTTCGCCCTGACCATCGCGGTCTCCGTGCTGATCTCCGCCTTCAACGCCCTGTCGTTGAGCCCCGCCCTGAGCGCCATACTCCTGCGGCCAAAAATGCGGGTGCGCGGCCCGCTGGGGAGCTTTTTCAGAGGGTTCGACCGCGTATTTGAGTGGACCCGCGGCCGGTATCTGGAGGGCGTGGGCGCGCTCATCCGGAAATCGGCGCTGGCGTTACTGGGGCTGTTCTGCTTCTGGTTCGCCGCCGGCTCGCTCTACCGCGAGCTTCCCACCAGCTTTCTTCCCGACGAAGATCAGGGCACCATCTTCGTTACCGTCCGCCTGCCCGACGCCGCCTCCGCGGAGCGCACCGATGCGGCCACCCGCCGGGTGGAAGAGATCATCGGCAAGATCCCAGGCGTATCGGGCACCTTTACTCTGGGCGGCACCGACATCTCCACCCGCACCTCCAGTTCCAATGTTGCCACCGTGATCACCCGTCTCAGACCGTGGGACGAACGCACCACCCCGGACCTGGAGTTCCGCGGCATTATCGCCGCGATGCAGCGGGAGCTGGCGCGTGTGCCGGAAGCCGCCATCAACGCTTTCGGCCAGCCTCCCATCCAGGGACTGAGCACCACCGGAGGATTCCAGTTCATGCTCGAGGACCGTATCGGCGTAGGTGTCGAGGACCTGGCCCAGGTCGCCGACCTGACGGCCCAGGCCGCCCGCGAACGCCCCGAGATTGGAAGCGTGGTCAATACCTTCCGCTCCAACGTCCCATCCTACAAAGTGGATGTCGATCTCGATAAGGTCCAGACCCTGGGCATTCCCGCCACCGACGCCTACGATGCCTTGCAGACGTTCCTCGGCGGTCTCTATGTCAACGACTTCAACGTGTTTGGCCGCACCTGGCAGGTGATGGTTCAGGCCGAGCAGGAATTCCGCACCGAGCCTCGCGACATCAACCGCTTCTACGTCCGCACCGGCGGAGGCGACATGGTCCCTCTCGGCACGCTTTCCAAAGTCACGGCCACGGCCGGGCCCGACGTGATCTACCGCTACAACCGGAATCGCGCCGTCCAGTTGATCGGCACTCCGGCCCCCGGCTACAGCAGCGGCCAGGCGGTCCAAGCCATGGAGGAAGTGGCCGCGTCCACCCTCCCCGCCGGCTACAGCTACGAATGGACCGGGACCACCTACCAGGAAAAAGAGGCTCAGGGTCACGAGAGCTTCATCTTCGGCTTCGCCGCTGTGCTGGTCTTCCTGTTCCTGGCCGCCCTGTATGAGAGCTGGTCGATACCGTTCGCCGTCCTGCTGGCGCTGCCGCTCGGTCTCTTCGGAGCGCTGTTCGCCGTCTGGATTCGCTCCTATCCCTATGACATCTACACCCAGATCGGCATCGTCACGCTGATCGGCCTGGCGGCCAAGAACGCCATTCTGATCGTGGAATTCGCGCGCACCCGCTATGAGGCCGGGCACTCCATCCGCGAGGCCGCCCTGGAAGCCGCGCGTCTCCGCCTGCGCCCCATTCTGATGACATCGTTCGCCTTCATCCTGGGAGTCACGCCCCTGCTGTTCGCCCACGGGGCCGGCGCCGCTTCCCGGCGCTCGCTGGGCACCGCGGTTTTCGGCGGCATGAACGCGGCGACGCTGCTGGCCATCTTCATCGTGCCGGTGCTCTTCGCGGTGATTCAGGGAATCGCCGCGCACAAGCCGAAGCCGGGCATCGAGCCGGTGGCGGAGGTCCAATGAGAGTCCTCTGCTGCTCACTGGCCGTGCTTCTCTCCGCCTGCACCGTCGGCCCCAACTACAAACGCCCTTCCCTGACGGTGCCCGAGCAACACCGCGGCGGCCCGGCGCCAAGCCAGGCGTCGCTTGCCGACACCCGGTGGCCCGACCTGTTCCCCGACGACACCCTCAAACGACTCATCGCCACCGCGCTGGCCCACAACTTCGACCTCGCGCTGGCTTCCGAACGCGTGGAGGAGGCGCGCGCCCGCTACCGCATCGCCCGCGCCAACCAGTATCCGTTCCTTTACGGCGAAGAACAGGCGGGCACGGTACGGGACTCCACCATCGGCTCCGTCCTTGAGATCCCACCCGGCTCGCCGACGGAGGCCACCTACACCCAGACCAGTGTCGCGCTCTCCTGGGAGCTGGATCTGTGGGGCCGCCTCCGCCGTTTGAAGGAATCCGCGCGCGCCGAATACCTGGCCACGGAAGAAGCCCGGCGCGGCGTCATCGTTTCGCTCATCGGCGACGTGGCCGGCAACTACTTCACCCTGCGCGAGCGCGATTTGGAACTGCAGATCGCCCGCAGCACGCGCGACATCGCCGATCGCAACCTGCAGTTGATCCGCCTGCGCCACGACCACGGCGCCGCCACCGGGCTGGATGTCCACCAGGCGGAACAGTTTCTCTATCTCGCCACGGTACGGATCGCGAGCGTGGAAGGCGACATCGGACAGGTGGAAAATGCGTTGAACCTCCTGCTGGGAAATCTCCCCGGCGATATCGCGCGAGGCCAGCCGATCGAGAGTTTCGCGCTGCCGCCGCAACTCCCGCCCGGCATGCCGTCTTCCCTGATCGACCGCCGTCCCGACATCCGCGCGGCCGAGCAGAAGCTGATTTCCGCCAATGCGCAGATCGGGGTGGCGAAGGCGTACTACTTCCCGCAGATTTCGCTCACCGGCGTTTTCGGCGGGCAGAGCCGTGCGCTCACCCAGTTATTCACCGGTCCGGCGAGGTATTGGAACCTGACTCCCGACGCGCTCCTGCCCATCTTCACGGCCGGCCAGGTTCGCGTGGCCGTGCGCCTCTCCGAGGCGCAGGAGCGCGAGATGCTCATCGACTATCAAAGGAGCATCTACAACGGATTCCGCGAGGTGTCGGACGCGCTGATCCGCTACGACCGCACGCGCGAGCAGCGCGGCCAGCAGGACCATCTCGTTCAGGCGCTGACGGAGACCACGCGCCTCTCGACCCTGCGCTACCAGGGCGGCGCGGACAGTTACCTGCAGGTGCTCAGCGCCGAGAGCGACCTGTTTCAGGGACAACTGGCCCAGGCCCAATTGCGCCTGCAGGAATTGCTCGCCTTCGTCGATCTCTACCGGGCCTTGGGAGGCGGCTGGCAATAGGGCGGCCGCGGAGCCAAGATTTTCGGTGACAGGTTTCCCAAAAAAATCTTACCCTTTCGCCTCAGTAACTTACAGCCGCTCAACGCCTGCCGGCCTGACACCCTTCTGCTACTCTGAAATCGGAAAAGGGTTGCGTCAACATGGCGCAGCCTCGACCGTTTTCTTGCTGGCCGGCAAGCGTTGCAACTAAGGTGGTACTGAACTTCCCGTAGGCCCGTCAACGGCCGAACGGCAATCCCTGGCAGCAGAGGATGCCGGCGGGGAGATCTTAGGACTGGTCCTATAACACCCGGGTGGAGAGCGGATAGCTTGGATTGCCGTCCCATTCGGATATCAGAGAGTCGTGCATCGAATCGAATGTAGAAAGGCCATCCAGCCTGTTTCCCCCTGCTTCGAAGATGCGGCTCGAACTATTGGCGGCCGGATACGCCCGGGGGGTGCCCTCTGGGCCAAGTCCGGCGGATAACCGCAGGCCCCGGCCGCCGCAACGATTCCCGATCGAGTCCTTTCCTCTCGCCAGCAGTGTGCCCTGATTCCTCCAATCTCTTCTTCGCGTGCCCCTACGGATGCAGCCGGTACAGCATGCGCGGAAAGGCGATGGTCTCGCGGATGTGTTCCAACCCGCGGATCCAGGCCACCGAGCGCTCGATGCCCATCCCGAAGCCGCCGTGCGGTGCGGTGCCGTACTTGCGCAGATCGATCTACCACTCGAAGGCTTCCCGCGGCAGGTTGTGCTCCTGGATGCGCTGCCGGCCGCTCGTCCGATGTGGCGACGGGCATGGGAATTGCCGGGCCCTGGGGCGTTTGTGGGGAGTAATGCGGTCCGACGGCTCCCGGCAGACAGCCATTTCCCGAGGGCCTCCTTACTAGCCCTGAGCGAGGACAACGCCGCGCCTGCGTTACACCCGCGACTACCTGCCCGACCAGGCCGACCTGCTCGCCAACATCGTCCGCTGGGCCGCGGACGGCCGCCTCCCGCTCGAAGTGAAGGGAGCAGGGCTAATCGACTGCCATTTGTACCGGCAGCCCGGCCGTAGGGTTGGGCCACGTTCGATCTGAAGTCGGTCTCCGACCACGAGGTAGTGGTTATCAGTTGAGAGTCCGAACGGCCGGCCCGCTGACTTCGCACCGTCGCAGGCAGGTCGCCGCCCATTCTGCAGTGGCACGCCCCGGGCAGTCTTTCAATTCGGCGTACTATAGACGGATGTAGGGGCTGATCGGAAGGCACAATTTGTGCCAAGATATACGGGAAATAATCATGAAACTTCGAATTCTGTTTGGCTTCACTCTCATCTGCGGACTCGCCCTCGTTGCGAGTCGGTGCAATAGCAGATCGGTCTCAACCGCGTCTGCTTCCCAAATCCCTCACTTGCAGAAGCAGGGTACGGCGACCCAACTGATTGTCGACGGCAAGCCTTTCCCGGTGCTGGCGGCAGAATTGACCAACAACAGCGCCACCAGCGTCGAATACATGAAGCCGGTATGGTCCAAGCTCGTGGAGGCCAAAGTCAACACCGCCCTGGCGGGCGTTGCCTGGAACCGGATCGAACCACAGGAAGGGAAGTTCGACTTCACTAACCTGGACGGCGTGATCCGGGACGCACGGAGTCACAACCTGCATCTCGTGCTCTTGTGGTTCGCAAGCTGGAAGAACGGTTTGTCCAGCTACCCGCCCGACTGGCTGAAGAAGGACTTCGAGCGGTTCCCGCGCGCCCAGATCGTAGGGGATAACACAGCCTGGCCCGCGATCGCAATGTCGGAGGCGGAGCGCACCCAAGTCACAGGGAGGATGACCATCGAACTGCTCAGCCCTTTCAGCGATGCGAACCGTGACGCCGATGCTCGCGCCTTTGCCGCCCTGATGCGGCACGTCAAGGAAGTGGATGGCCAGCAGCACACGGTCATCATGATCCAGTTGGAGAACGAAGTGGGAATGCAGGGGGACTCCCGCGACCGATCGCCGGCGGCGGACAAAGCCTTTGCGGGGCCGGTGCCGCAGGAGCTGATGGACTACCTCCAGAAGCACAAGGATAGCCTCATTCCGGAGTTTCGCCAGGTGTGGGCGGCGGCCGGCTTCAAGCCATCCGGGACCTGGGAAGAGGTGTTCGGTAAGGGCACGGCGACGGATGAAATCTTCACGTGCTGGTACTTTGCGCGCTACCTCGGCAGGGTGGCCGAGGCGGGCAAAGCCGAGTACCCGGTGCCAATTTACATGAACGCGGCGCTGCCCAGAACGTCCACAATCGCGGACGCAATTGGGAAGGCGCACGAACCCGGAAGGAGGTATTTCGCCGTCGGGGGCCCCATGGACGACCTGATGGACGTCTGGAGAGCCGGGGCGCCGCGAATCGATATGCTGTCGCCCGACGCTTACAGCGACAGGGACTTTGTATCGTGGTGCGCCAAGTACAGCCGATCCGGGAACCCGCTGTTCGTACCCGAGAATATGGGTGGGCCGGAAGGCGCTGCCAGAGTGCTCTACATGTTCGGACACGATGCGATCGGTTGGACGGTTATGGGGATCGAGGACCCGAGGTTCACGCATCCCGACAACGATCTGATTAGCAGCTACGACGTGATCGCACAATTGACACCCCTGATTGCGGAACACCAGGGCAAAGGGACAATGTCTGCTGTCCTGCTGCGCTCGAACGACCCGCCGCAAAAGGTCCAGGTGGGGAATTACACGCTGACGGTCGCGTTTCTCAGCGGCCGAAGAATAACTGGGGCACTACCATCGCAAGGACCCCCGCCGCCCGCCGCGGCAATTTTCATTGCGACCGGGCCTGACGAGTACTTCGTGGCTGGCAGCGACCTAACCGTCACCTTTTCTCCGAACACACCGGGGCCCCCGCTCGCCGGACTGGCGACTGTGGAAGAAGGCAGTTTTGTTAACGGCCGCTGGGTTCCTGGTCGTGTGCTGAGCGGTGACGACAGCGATGAGGGAGCTTGCCTGGTACTGCGTAGGTCGGGATGCTGCTGGTCTCCGACGAGTGCGAAGGGCATCCAGCGCGTGACGCTGTACCGCTACCGCTGAGACCCGCGCGAGGCGGCGTCACCAGCCCGCCGGCCGCGGAGACCGTCGGCAAGGAGCTTCCGGTTTGAACCTCACGCAACTGTTCGACCTTTCGCTGACAGGGCGGCGGGACACCACGGCGCTGGAGTGGCGCGGCTGCACTTTTACCTTCGGCGAACTGGACGCGCGCAGCAACCGGCTGGCGCACCTGCTGGCGGGCCGTGGTCTGCGTACGGGCGACCGCCTGGCGGTGTATCTGGCGAACTGCGTGGAGTGGATCGATCTGTACCTGGCGTGCGTGAAGCTGGGAGTGATCTTAGTGCCGGTCAACATTCTGTATCGGGATCGGGAGATCGCCCATATCCTGGGCGATGCCGAGCCGGCGGCGGTGGTGGCGGAGGTCGCGATCGAATGCGCGGCGCCGGTGTGGCATCCTGCGCAGATGACGGAAGAAGCGACGGGGTTGCCGGCGGAACGGCCGGAGGCGGCGCTGGATGGCAGCGCGCCGGCGGCGCTGGTGTATACCTCGGGCACGACGGGCGGATCCAAGGGCGCGGTGCTGACGCACGACAACTTCGCCGCCAACGCCGTCAGCCTGCTGGCCTGCTGGCAGATCGCAGCGGTGGACCGGTTCCTGCTGGTGCTGCCTTTGTTTCACGTGCATGGGCTGGGCAACGGTTTACATTGCTGGCTGATGAGCGGTTGCCGGATGCGGCTGCTGGAGCGGTTCGAACATCGGACCGCGGCGCAGACGTTTCTGGATTTCCGTCCCACGTTGTTTTTCGGCGTGCCCACGATATATGTCCGGCTGCTGGAGACAGCGCCCGAGGCGGCGCGCGAGATTGGCGGCTTCATGCGGCTGTTCGTTTCGGGGTCGGCGGCGCTGCCGGCACATACGCTGGAGGAGTTTCGCGCGCGCTTCGGTCACACCATCCTGGAGCGTTACGGCATGAGTGAGACGCTCATGATCGCGAGCAATCCATACACTGGCGAGCGGCGCGCGGGCACTGTGGGGCCGCCATTGCCGGGCGTCGCGGTGCGGCTGGTGGATGGCGAGGTCCAGGTGAAGGGGGCCAATGTGTTCCCCGGTTATTGGCGGCGCGAGGAAGCCACGCGCGCCGCTTTAGTGGATGGCTGGTTCCACACGGGCGATCTGGCGGAGCGATCGCCCGACGGCTATTACACGCTGTGTGGGCGTAAGAGTGACCTGATCGTATCCGGCGGTTTCAATATCTACCCGCGCGAGATCGAAGAGTTTTTGCAGGAGCAGGAAGAAGTGGCCGAGGCCGCGGTGGTGGGAATACCGGATGCGATTCGCGGCGAGGTGCCGGTGGCGTATGTGGTGCTGAAAGGCGCGGTGGCGGCGGCGGCGCTTGAGGCGCGATGCCGGGAGAAGCTGGCGTCATTCAAGGTGCCGCGGGAGTTTCGAGCGGTGGAGCGGCTGCCCCGAAACGCCATGGGGAAAGTGCAGAAGCACCTGCTGTGAATCTTGCGGCGTTCACTCCACCACTAGGCTACGCGGCCGGGCGGTCGCGGCGGGTCCCCGCGCCCGAAGTATACTTGCACAAGGGTATGCGAAAGGTTCTTTTATTGTCTCTGGCCGCGGCAGCTTTCGCCGCGGCGCAACCGAACCACCTGGACAACGTCCGCCAGCTCACGCGCGGCGGGCAGAACGCCGAGGCCTATTGGTCGCCCGACGGCAAGCGGCTTATTTTTCAGTCCACCAGGCCGCCCTACGGGTGCGACCAGATCTTCCTCATGAACGCGGATGGCTCGGACCAGCATCTCGTTTCCACCGGCAAGGGCCGTACAACCTGTGGGTACTTTCTGGGCGACAACAAGCATATTATCTACGCCTCCACGCACCTGGCCGCCGAGGCGTGCCCAACCGACCCCGACCGCAGCAAGGGTTACGTCTGGGGCGTTTTTCCTGGGTACGACATCTTTCTGGCCGACGACCATGGCAACATCGAGAAGCGGCTGACCGACACCCCCGGGTACGACGCCGAGGCCACGGTCAACTGGAAGACTGGAGATATCGTCTACACCTCCCTCGCTTCCGGCGACCTGGATCTGTGGAAGATGCGGCCCGACGGCTCTGCAAAGAAGCAACTCACCAGGAAGCTGGGTTACGACGGCGGCTCGGTGCTCTCGCGCGACGGCAAGACTCTGGTGTGGCGGGCCAACTACCCCAAAACCCCCGAGGACACTGCGCGCTATAAGGCCTTGCTCGCGGACAACCTCACGGCGCCCATGAAGATGGAAATCATGGTTGGCGACGCGGACGGCGGCAACGCGCGCGCCATCACCAACTTCGGATGCGCCAGTTTCGCCCCCACGTTTACACCGGACGGCAAACGCATCCTCTTCGCATCGAACAAACAGGAATGCGACAGCCGCAAATTCGAGCTCTACATGATGAACCTGGACGGCTCGGGGCCGCAGCAGGTGACCAGTTTCGGCGGTTTTACCTCGTTCCCGGAATTCTCGCCGGACGGCCAGACTCTGGTGTTCTGCTCCGATCGCGGCGCCAAAGACCGCTACGAGTTCAACATCTTCACCGCGGCTTGGCGGGAGTAGCTGAGCAACACTTATTCCCTCTTCGTCAGCGTCACCACGGCCTCGATGGCCGTGGCGCCACGCATCACCCTCACCTTGACCGTGTCACCTGGTTGCTTGGCTCGCAGGGCGTAGGTGAAGTCGTAGAGGTTTTCGATCGGCTTGCCGTCGAACTCCACCATTACATCGCCGGCCTTCAGGCCCGCTTTGGCGGCGGGGGAGCCTTCGCGGACGTCGGCGAATTTGACGCCTTTGGCCCCTTCACCGAAATCCGGCACCGAACCGAAATAGGGGCCGTAACCCGAGGAGCCGCCCACCGGGCCGCCGGCCATATCCGGATGCGATGCCGGCGCCACGCGAACGAATTGCGGTTTCTCGCCCGCTTCGCGCAGTTGCTCCGTCACGTCCGCCACCAGGTCCAGCACTTTCACGGCGTCGGGCGCATCGATCTTGTCCCAAGTGTCGCTGGGCTTGTGATAATCGGCGTGCAGGCCTGAGAAAAAAAACAGCGCCGGCACCTGCTTGGCGACGAACGACACGTGGTCGCTGGACCCTTCGAAACCGGCGTTATCGGAAAAGTCGGCGTTCAGATGGAACTTCGCGGCGGCCTCTTCGAGCATCGGCCGCAGGTTGGTTCCGGTTCCCACGCCGCCAATGTAGAGCTTGCCTTCGCGCACACGGCCGATCATGTCCATGTTGAGCATGGCGGCGGCCTTCTCCAGCGGAATGTCGGGGTGGCCGGCGTACCAGGCCGAGCCAAGCAGCCCCAATTCCTCGCCCGCGAACTCCAGAAACAAGATCCCCCGCTTCTGTTTCGGCTGGCGCGAGAACCAGCGCGCCAGCTCGATCACTCCCGCGGCGCCCGAGGCGTTGTCGTCGGCGCCCGGATGCACCGTGCCCGTCATCGAAGGCGCCAGCGAAAACTGCCCGCCCAGGCCGAGGTGGTCGTAGTGCGCGCCCAGGATCACGTACTCGTCCGTTGCGCCCTCCAGCAGCGCCGCGATGTTGTGCGCGGTCTTCCGTTCGCGCTCCACGTCCACGGTTGCGTCGACGCGCAACGATTCCGGGAAGGCGAAGGACTCGGGCCGGAGGTCCTTATCGATGCCCGCCTGGATGGCGTCCAGATTCTTGCCCGCAAGACGAAACCACCCCTCGATGTCCGCGGCCTTTACCTGCACGAACGGGATACCGGAGTCGAGCGGGCCGTCCGCGGCTCCGAACTTCTCCAACTGATCGGCCTCTCCGTGATGTGCCGCAGTGTCCGAAATCAGGATCGCGCCGGCCGCCCCGTGCATCTTGGCGTTGGTGGCCTTGCTGGCGAACGTGGCGTGCCGCGTGAAGTTCTTGCCGGCGAAGACGCTGTGCTCGTCGTTTTCCTGCGGCTCGTGGCGCAGCACCAGGACAACCTTCCCTTTCACATCCAGGCCCGCGTAATCGTCGTAATGATACTCGGGGGCGGTGATTCCGTAACCGGCGAAGACCACCGCGCCGGTCAGCTTCCTCGATGAGGAGGTATTCAGCGGAATGAAATCCCCCGGAAACCGCAACCTCTCCGGCCGCCCCTCCTGGGTGAACTGAAACCGGTTGCCTTTGCCCAATCGAGCGCCGACCACCACTGAAAACGGCTGATAGAAGCTCTTGCCGGCGGCGGGCTTCAATCCGAACTCGCGGAACTTGCCGGCGATGAAGGCCGCCGCTTTCTCCAGTTCCGGCGAGCCCGTGGCGCGCCCGCGCAACTGCGGCGAGGCGAGGAATTTCACCTCGTCCAAATATCGGCCTGGGTCGATGGCCGGGTCCGCCGCGAGGGCGACCCACGAAGCGCAGCACAGAATGGGCGCAAGCGCCCGGGTGAAGATCTTCATTTGTTCTCAGCCCATTGGACCGGCAGACCCGGCTCTAAAGACCTGGATTCGTTGAGTTGCGGGAGTAAGCCTCATCATAGCAATAGCCGAGGAGAAGGGGCCTGGCAGCAGACCGGATACACCCACGGTTGACCGGGGGCACACGGCGGGTGTATCTATGGGTTACCTGTTGCGTACGAAACGCCGTCTCACGAGGTGAGGCATTATGGTATTGAAAGGATGCACTCAGTGGGAAGCCCATCTGTGAACTCTGTCCCCCTCCTCATCTCCGCCCCGGTGACCCCGGAATTCGAACACATCCTCAGCCCGGAGGCCATGGCCTTCGTCACCGAACTGCACCGCCGGTTTAACGGCCGGCGGCGCGAGCTCCTGGATCGGCGGGCCCGCCGCCAGGCCGCCATAGACGCCGGGGAAATGCCCGCCTTCCTGCCCGAAACCGAATCCGTTCGCAAAGCCGAGTGGACCGTCGCGCCCATCCCGGCCGATCTCCAGGAGCGCCGCGTCGAGATCACCGGACCGGTGGACCGCAAGATGGTCATCAACGCCCTCAACTCCGGCGCCAACGTCTTTATGGCCGATTTCGAAGACTCCAACTCGCCCACCTGGAGCAACAACGTCCAGGGTCACATCAATCTGCGCGACGCAGTAGCCGGCGCCATATCCTTCAGCAGCCCCGAGGGCAAGAAGTATGCGCTCGCCGCGAAAACCGCCGTGCTGATGGTCCGCCCGCGCGGCTGGCACCTGGTCGAAAAGCACGTGGCCGTCGATGGCCAGCCCATATCCGGCTCGCTGTTCGATTTCGGCCTCTACTTCTTCCACAACGCAAAGGCGCTCGTCGCAAAAGGCACCGGTCCGTACTTCTACCTGCCCAAGATACAGAGCCACCTCGAGGCGCGGCTGTGGAATGATGTCTTCGTCTTCGCCCAGGACTACGTGGGCCTGCCGCAGGGCACGATTCGCGCCACCGTGCTCATTGAGACGATTCTCGCTGCTTTCGAGATGGACGAGATCCTGTACGAGCTGAGAAACCACTCCTCGGGCCTAAACTGCGGGCGATGGGACTATATTTTCAGCTTCATCAAAGTCTTCCGCAATCACCCGGAATTCGTCATGCCCAACCGGGCGCAGGTGACGATGAACCGGCATTTTCTCAATGCCTACGTGCAACTGCTCATCCGCACCTGCCACCACCGTGGTATCCACGCCATGGGCGGAATGGCCGCGCAGATCCCTATCAAGAACGACCCCGTGGCCAGCGAAGCGGCGCTGCAAAAGGTGCGGGAGGACAAGCACCGCGAGGTGCAGGCGGGCCACGACGGTACCTGGGTGGCCCATCCGGGGCTCGTGCCCGTCGCCATGGAGATCTTCGACAAGCACATGCCCACACCCAACCAGATCCACCGCAAGCGCGACGACGTTCACGTCACCGCCGCGGACCTGCTTACGGTTCCCGATGGCTTTATCACCGAGGATGGCCTCAAGATCGACATCGACGTCGGTATCCAGTACCTGGAGTCGTGGCTGATGGGCAACGGCTGCGTCCCCATCTACAACCTGATGGAAGACGCTGCCACCGCCGAAATCTCGCGCACCCAGGTATGGCAGTGGCTTCATCACGGCGCCAAGCTGGACGACGGCCGGACCATCACTCGGGACCTGGTACGCGCGACCATCGCGTCGCAGTTGAAGCACATCCGCTCTATCGCCGGCGACGCCCGCTACGATGCCGGTCGCTTCCCTCTGGCGGCGCAGTTATTTGAAGAGATGATGCTCTCGAACGATCTGCGCGAGTTCCTCACGCTGGCTGCCTACGACCACATCGATTGAGGCCCCCGGCGCAAATTCGTGAGCTTTCGGCGGGGGTGCGTAAGCTGCAGGTCGAGGACCTGCGTTTTTCCCGTCGCATTTTGATGACCTTGATTCCACACTAATGGCGAGGGGAGTGGATCGGGTTTTCCGTTTTGATGGGCGTCCATATATTGACCCAACCATGGCCGCCGCCGATCCTTTTCGGCCAGGCAGGATTCATCATGTTCAACAAGCGGCACCCGGAACACCGGTAGGCCTCTTTTCAGCGCTCCACCTCCGGAGCCGTGTTAGCCTTCGATGTTGAGCATTTCTCCAAGTTGGCACTCCCGGTTGATACTCAAGTGACGTTGTTACGTTCGCACCTGAAACAGTGGTTGTACCGCTTGCTGGGCAAGGACCCGGAAGCTGTCGTGGTCACCTTTTCGACCGGCGATGCCGAGCTGTGCCGGCGCATGGCGGAGGAGATCCGCAAGCTGGTTCCGGACCGCCGGCACTTCCTGGCGACGGAAGAGAATTGGCCGGAGTTGCGCCTCGAGCTCAAGCGCTATCGAATCGGCCTCGCCCCGGTGATGCTGACGCGCCAACCCAACGCCCTGCGCCGTGCGGCGTACAAGCTGGCGCCGCGCAAGATCCTGGCTTACAACTCGCGGTTAGAACGCCACCATCTGCGATTCAATCTGGCTTCGTTTCTGTTTTGGCGCGGCGTGCCGCTCGACCGCATCTATCTGCGCCCCTGGTGGTGGCCGTGGCCCAAGCGCGAGCGCACGTTGGTCAACAAGGGTTATCGCGCCATGGAAGGCCGCGCCACCTCGCCCGAGCGCCGCCGCGTGGCCGTTCTCTCTCCCTATTTCCCCTACCCGCTCTCGCACGGCGGCGCCGTTCGAATCTACAACCTGCTGCGCGAGATGGCGCGCGAGTTCGACGTCGAGCTGCTGGCTTTCTTCGACACCGGCGACGAGCCCGAGACTGCCCCGCTGCTGAAATTCTGCGCGCGCCTGGCGCTGGTCAGGAAGCCGCGCTACCGCGAGCCGCGCTGGTCCACGCTGCTGCCGCCCGAGGTGCACGAATTCCACTCGCCGGGCATGTTGTGGGCCTTGGCGGAAGAGCGCCGCGCATTCGGTTTCGAGCTGTTGCAGGTGGAGTACACGCAACTGGCACGCTATGGCGGCGACATTCTCGTCGAGCACGACGTCACCTTCGACCTGTTCGGCCAGGTGGCGCGGCGCCAGCACTCTCTCTCGGCCTGGTGGGATTGGTTCCGTTGGCGCCGTTTCGAGACCCGCCAGGCCCGCCGGTACCGCCGCGTGGTGGTCGTGTCGCCGAAAGACGCGGAGTTGCTCGGGACGGCTGCGCCCACGGCGGTGGTCCCCAACGGCGTGGACCTCGAGCGCTTCCGCCCCGAGCCCGAACAGCCCGGCGAGCGCCTTCTCTTCATCGGCTCGTTCCGCCATTCTCCCAACGTGGAGGCCTACCGCTTTTTCACCGAACAAGTCTGGCCGCTGCTGCGCGAAAAATTTCCGCACATGACCCTGACGGTGGTCTGCGGCCCCGATCATCTGAATTATTGGCGCGCCTTTGCCGATTCTCCCGAGCCGCGGCCGGATGAGCGCATTCGCCTGCTCGGTTTCATCGAGGACGTGCGCCCGCTCTACGTGGAAGCCAACCTCATCATCGTGCCCACCACCGTCTCCGCCGGCACCAACGTAAAGGTGCTGGAAGCCATGGCCATGCAGCGCGCGGTGGTTTCGACCACCTCGGGCTGCGCGGGCCTGGGCTTGCTGCACGGCCACAGCGTGTGGGTGGCCGATACGCCGGAAGCCTTCGCCGCCGGTGTGGCCACCTTGATCTCCGACCCCGAGCGCCGGGAGCAACTGGCTCGCGCCGCCTATGACCACACGGTCCGCAATTTCGACTGGGCAGCCATCGGTGAGAAGCAGCGGGAGTTGATACGGGAGCTACTTTCCGACGCTCGCCGGTAACCAGCCGCTGTTCGCCGAAAAATAGAGGCGCCGCTCGGGTCAGCACCGTACTCTGAGGTCATGCAACCAACTGACAATCAACCCAATCAAGGCTGGGAGAACGGGCACCGGCTGATCCCCGCTATCATCGTGATCGGCATCGGCGTGCTGTTCCTGCTCAACAACCTGAACATCCTCTATTTCTCGGAATGGACCCGCTACTGGCCGGTGATTCTGATCGCCATCGGGCTGGTCAAGCTGGTGGATGCCAACTCCCCCGGCGGCCACGTCGCGGGGGCCATACTCGTCGCCGTCGGCGCCATCTTTCTTGGCCAGACCCTGGGGTATCTGAACGTGCGCCTGCACGACCTTTGGCCGCTCTTCCTGATCGGCGCCGGCCTCCTGATGCTGTTCCGCGGCGACTCGTGGCACGGCATCTCTCGCGGGCCTCGAATTCACGCCTATGGCAGGCTGCGGGAAGCGTCCGTGTTCGGCGGAGGCAAGCGCCAGATCAACACGCAGGATTTCACCGGCGGCCATATCGATGCCGTATTCAGCGGCTACGAGATCGATCTCCGCGGCGCTACCATGGCGGCTGATTCCGCCACCCTCCAGGTTTCCGCCGTGTTTGCCGGCATCGAAATCCGCATCCCCGAGACCTGGAGCGTCGTCTTGCAGGGCGCCGGTGTGTTCGGCGCCTTTGCCGACAACACCACTCAGCCGAATCCGCAGACCCCTGGCCTGAAGCGGCTCTTCGTGAAAGGCGCGGCGGTCTTTGGCGGCGTCGAAATCAAGAACTGATCCGCCATGCACCCGATCCTGGCTTCGCGCCGGCGGCTGCTGGCGTACCTGCTGGCGTGGATTCCCATCCTGGCGTTGCTGGTCTGGGTGGCCTGGGCCTCCGGCGGAGTATCCTGGCGGGACGCGGCGGCCGTCCTGGCGCCCGCCTGCCTGGTCTACGCATTTGCCTGCCTGTCGCCCTGGTACATCTGCCGGACCCGGCCATTGCGTCTCTCCGGCTTGTCCTATCTTCTGTCGACTTGGGCCGCCGCCACCGTGGCGGTCAGCTTGGTGCTGGTGGGAAGCGCACGGCTGGCGGCCTATTTGCTCGAGCGAACCGCGCCGCCAACAGCCCCGCTTTTCGGCATGGGAGTGCTGCTCTATCTGCTCTCGGCCGGACTGCATTACGCCGCGCTGGCGGTGGAGGACTCCCGCGCCGCCGAGCGCCGCGCCGCTGAAGCCCGCACGCTGGCCCGCGAAGCGGAGCTTCAGGCTCTGCGGGCGCAGATCGACCCGCACTTTCTGTTCAACAGTCTCCACTCCATCGCCGCCTTGGCCACCATCGACGGCGCGCGCGCCCGGGAAATGTGCGTGCGCCTCTCCGGCTTCCTCCGCGGCAGCCTGGGGCTTGCCGGCCGCGAGAGCATTCCACTTCGCGAGGAACTGGCGCTGGCCCGCAGCTATCTCGAAGTGGAGCAGGTGCGCTTCGGCCGGCGTCTCCGCGTGGAGGAGGAAATCGAGCCGGCCTGCGAAGACTGCGCGGTTCCCGCCCTGCTGCTGCAACCGCTGGTCGAGAACGCCGTCAAGCACGGCATCGCCGGCCTGGTGGAAGGCGGCTCCATACGGCTCGCCGCGCGCCGCTCCGGCGCATCGGTTTCCATCACCGTGGAAAATGGCTTCGATCCCGAAACGCCCGCGCCGCACAACATGGGAATCGGCCTCGCCCACGTCCGCCGCAGGCTCCAGGTGCGCTACGGAGAGGACGCGTCTTTCCATGCCGGCCCTTCGGACGGCTTCTACCGCGTGGTATTACGGTTGCCCTGCGAATCTCCCATGGCTTCCAGCAGTCGCGCGTAGCCGGAGCGGCTCACGGGCAGTCGCGTGCCGTCGGTAAGGATCGCCACGCGGCTCTCCTTCGCGTACGGCTCGATGCGCGCCACGCGCTCCAGGTTGACAATCGCGGAGCGGTGAATGCGCACGAACCGCGCCGGGTCGAGCAGGGCTTCGAGGCTGCCGATGGTCTGCTGCTTCAAGTAGCTCTTGCCGCCGCTATGGAGCGCCACGTAGTCGTCCTGCGCCTCCGCGTAATCCAGTTTTTCCAGGGGAATCACGTGGACCCGCGTGCCGTCTCTCACCGCCAGGCGTTGGGGCCGCTCGCCGGGCGCGCGCGCTTCCCGCGCCAGTTCCTGCGCGGGACGCCGCTCTCCCAGGCGCGCCTTGGCACGTTCCAGCGCCCGCTCGAAGCGCTCGGCGCTGAAAGGCTTCAGAAGGTAATCCACCGCGTGGGCGTCGAAAGCCCGCATGGCGTACTGGTCGTACGCCGTCACAAAGATCACCGCCGGGGTGCCCTCTGGGCCCCGCGGCTCAATCAGCTCCAGCACTTCGAAGCCGTCCAGTTTTGGCATCTGGACGTCGAGAAACAGCAGGTCCGGATCGGCTTCGGCAATGGCCTTCACCGCCTCGAACCCGTTGGCGCACTCGGCCACAATCTCGATTTCCGGGTGCGCCGTCAGCATTTCGCGCAGGAACCCCCGCGCCAGTTCTTCGTCGTCGACAATCACCGCCCGCAATGTGTGCCGCTCCCATCTATTCCTGGTCGGGCAGCGCAAACGCAATATACTCGCCGCTGTAAATTCCACCGCTGACCGCGACGATGATGTACTGCTTGCCTTGCCACATATACGTCATCGGACCTCCGCTTTGGGGAGCCGGCATCCAGACCGCGCCGACTTCTTTGCCCGTCGCTTTATCATAGGCTCGCAGCATCGCTCCGCGCGGATGAGCGCCCGAAGTGACCTGGCCGTCGCCCACAATCAACAGAGTCTTGGTCACCAGTACCGAGATATTGCCTCTCTGGCCTGTATTGCCGATGTTGAGACCCTTCAGCGCTGGGTGGTTGCGTACGTTGTCCGGGGTCTCGCCGAACGGCACCTGCCACTGAATATCGCCGCGGTCGAGATTGATCGCCGAAATCACCCCATAGGGCGGCTTCATGATCGGCAGACCCTGAACCGTGAGGCCGGCGGCGGCGCTTTGGGTCGGTTGGCCCGCGGTCACGGCGGCTGCCTTGCTAATCGGAGCGTCGGCGCCGGCGTTGGCCCCGGCCCCCTGCGCATCTACGAACGGCAGATCGTTTCTTCCCCCGACGTACCGCATATCCGAGAACCCCGGCGGAGGCGTACGCAGCGTGGTCGCCGCGATCCCGGCGTTCTCCGCCTGCGCGTAGACGATGTGCGTTTCAGGATCGTAGCCGGCGCCATTCCAGTTCGTGCCGCCACCGCCGTTGCCGACGTTGATCGCTCCCAGCAGCCCTTTCGGATCTCCGATCAGCGCCGGATTGAACATCCCCGCGACACGATACTTCGACAAAATGGCTATTGCCTGGTTGCGCATCTCGGGCGTGAAGTCGATCAGATCGTCGGGAACTTTCAAAAAGTTCCGGGAGTACGCCGGCGGTTTGGTCGGGAAGGGCTGTGTTTTCGACGTTTTCTCGCCGGGCACGTCGGACTGCTGCACCGGCCGCTCCTCGATCGGCCAGACCGGCTGGCCCGTGACACGATCGAACACGTAAAGGAACGCTTGCTTGCCGGGCAGCGCCACTGCCTTGATGGCTTTGCCGTTGACGTTGATGTCGCCGAGAATCGGCTCCGCCGACAGATCGTAATTCCAGATGGGGTGGTGCACCACCTGGTAATGCCACTTGCGTTGCCCGGTCTTGAGATCGAGGCAGACCAGGGTGTCGCCGAACAGATTGTCTCCCGGACGATGGCCGCCGTAGTAATCCGAAGTCGGGTCCTCCACGGGCACGTACACCAACCCGAGGTCTTCATCCGCCGACATCTGCGTCCATATTCCGGTGTTGCCGTTGGTCGCCCACGAACCGTTCTCCCAGGTGTCGTTGCCGAACTCACCCGGGCGGGGAATTGTGTTGAAAGTCCACAGAACCTTGCCGGTCCGGACGTCGTAGGCGCGCACCGCACCCTTGGTGTTGTCGTGCGAGACGGGAGTATGGCCTTCTTTCATGGACACTCCCACCATGACGGTATCTTTGACCACCAGCGCCGTCGAATGCAGGCCCGCCTCGCCGGTTTCGAGATCGATCTGCTTGCCCGAGTCGGTGTACAAGCCCACCTTAAGATCGACCACGCCGCTTTGGCCGAAGGAAGCGATGGGGGTGCCCGTCTTGGCGTTCAACTCGACCAGACGGTAGCCCGTAGTGATGAAGAGGATGCGCTCATCTCCGCGACCATCGGTCCAGTACGATACCCCGTGGCCGGAAAGCTGCCGCGGTGCGATCGCCGCGCGGTTTCCTTCGTGCATGCTGTACACCCACAGCAATTCTCCCGTCTTCGCGTCGAGCGCCACCGCATCGCGACGCGTCCCGGCTGTCGTGTAAAGCACCCCGTTAATCATCAACGGCGTCCCTTCCAGCTTGTATTCCGGACGCGTACCGAAGTTATCGGTCTTGAGCCGCCAAGCCACTTCCAGTTGGTTGAAGTTGCTCGCGTTGATCTGATCGGCGGGGGAGTATCTCGTCCCCTTCAGATCGCCTCCCCAATAGGTCCATTCGCCATTCTTAGTCGAAGGTTGCCTTCCTGTCTGGCCCGGCGCCGGCGGCGCGATCAACGCGAGACCGCAAATCATCGATAAGACTGGGAACAGATATTGTACTGACTTACTTCCATGCGGATACACTTTAGTTGGCTCCTCTGAATTCCTTGGTTGTTTCATTGCGAATCAGGCAGGGAGGATCAGATCCTTGTTAATCGACACGCCGAGCCCGGGTTTTTGTGGCACGTTGAAGTACCCCGCCTTATCCAGCACCGGCGGATCCTCGAAAATCGCGAAGCCATGCGAATATTCGCGCATGGGCAGGTCATGGAAAATCTCGAGATAGTTGGAGTTTGGCCAGGACGCGATCAGGTGAAGATTGCAGATGGTGGCAACGCTGCCATCTCCCACATGGGGGGCGATCATCTTGTTCATCGATTCGGCGAGAACGGCGATCTTCCGCAGCTCCAGTGGTCCTTCGAGTTGCACTTCCGGCTGCACGATATCGAAGCATCCTTTTTCCAGCAGCCAGCGAAACTCGTGGAGCCCCCGGTTGCCTTCGCCCCCGGCGATGGGCATCTCGACCAGCCGATTCAGTTCGGCCAGATGTTCGAAGTCGTAGCGCGGCAGAGGCTCCTCCAGCCAATACACGTTCAACTGCTGGTAGGCACGAGCGGTTTCGACCGCCCGGCGAAAGTCCCAGGTTACCTCCGAGGTCAGGAATCCGTTGGTCGCCTGGTTGGCGTCACACATGATGTCCATGTCGTCGCCAACCGCTTTACGGGCCACCTCCACCAGACGGATGTCTTCCTTCATGGTCGGAAAATGGGAGCGGTATTTGATGCCACGCCAACCTTCGCTCTTAAGTCGCACAGCCAGGTCCGCGCGCTCCTCCGGAGTGCCCAGGCGAGTCTGGCTGGCATACGGCGACACGCGGTCCTTCACGGGGCCCCACAACTTATATAGAGGCTGATTGCATGCCTTTCCGATGATGTCCCACAGGGCTATCTCCACGGCTGAGTACGCGCGGTCCCCGCTGAGTGGGCCGCCCCGGCCGGCAAGTTCGGCGACGCTCATGCCGCTGGGTCCTCCGGTTCCCTGGCCGCGCGAAGCGGCCGCCCCAAGACGCCTGGCCGAGAGCAAGCCTGTAACTTCCCTCAGGTTGGCCACCAGGAGCTGAAGGTCGAAGGGATCGTGGCCGACGAGATTTGCCTTCACATCCGGCAACTGCACGGGGTCGATCGCCGGACCGATGCCCACCAGCCCTTGATCCGTGTGTACTTCAATGAAAGAGCCGCCGCCGATGCGAACGGGAGTGATATCACCGGGTCCCAGGAAGCCCTGATAGGTCCCGACCTCCTTGATGACCCGCAGTTTTACGATTCGAACGTCTGTGATCCTGATTTGCGCACCCAGCAGCCGGGGGACCGCCACTACTGCCGGGAATACTGGCAGCGCCTTGAGAAAATCCCTTCGTCGCATGTAATCTCCTGTAACCGTTGCTTAAACTGTCTTTAGCCTTCCTCAGGGTTTGTCGGGCGGGACAAACTTCTCAAGACGGCCCGCCTCCGCGGCAATTCTCGCGGCTCCATACACGTTGCCTTCGTGGTCCACCGCCACGCCCTCCGAACCACCCGTAGGATCGTCGGGGTCTGGAATGAAAGCGGTGACTTTGCCATCCTTGACGCTGCCTATGCGGAAGCCTCTTTGGCAGCCCGGGTTATACCCGTGCGTGCCCGGCCTATCCGGGTGCGATTCCGAATCGCTCACGTAAAGGATGTCGTCCCTGATAAAGATTCCGCTCGGCCGGCCAAACTGCTTCCACTCCGCGATGAATCTGCCGTCCTGATCGAGAATCTGGATGCGGTTGTTAGATCGGTCGGCCACGAAAAGCCGCCCCGCGGAATCCATGGCGAGGCAATGCGGTTCTATGAACTCGCCCGGCCCGCTGCCCTTCCTGCCCAGAGTCGCGATAAACTTTCCGTTCCGATCGAACTTCATGATGCGGGAGTTGCCTAAGGTCGGGGCGTGACCCTCGGCAACGAAGATGTCTCCGTTCGGAGCCACCAGCACGGCGTTCGGGGCATCGAAGACGTCCAGGCCCGTCCCGGCGACCCCCGCCTTGCCCAGCCGCATGAGGACCTTCCCGTCCGGGCTGAACTTGAAAACCTGATGGCCCTTGCCATCTTTGCCCTCGCCGTCAGTCACCCACACGTTTCCGTCCTTGTCCACGGAAAGCCCGTGAGGCTCCACGAACAGCCCTTTGCCGAAGTGCCTCAGAATCGCGCCGGTCTTTTGATCGATTTCGAGAATGGGGTCGACCTCCGAGCCCGCGCAACTGTTGGCGCCGCACCGCTCATAGGTCCAGATGTTTCCATCGGGGCCAACGGAGACCCCTGCCGTGGCGCCCCATTTTCTTCCGTCGGGCAATTGCCCCCAGTTCAGGATGGTTCTGTACGGGTTCGGCACATCTTTGGCGTTGGGAGGCGCGTAGCTGGCCTGAGCGAATGACCTGGCTCCGCTCAACGCGATGATTGCGGCCATAGCTCCCAAGAGCGTCGGTCGCACTTTACCTTCACGCAGCATCCCACCCCCCGGAAAATTCGGCTTCTCGACGATATAATGGATGATATCAGAGATTTCATAGTTTCATTTTGCCGTCCGGACAGCGGGGAGCGATGAGGTGGAAAAGGCGTCTGACGGGTTTTGCCTTGGTGGTGCTCGCGACCATGATGGGCACGAGCCCGCGGCTACTCCGTGGGGCCGCGGCTGCGCAAGGCTCGAACACCGGCGAGGTGCCCACCTACGAGCCAGACCCCGCGTTTCCGAGGCTTCCCAATAACTGGGTCCTGGGCAATGTTGCCGGGGTCGTCGTCGACCGGCACGATAACCTGTGGGTGATCCACCGGCCGCATACCGTCCCCGCGGCCAAAACACCGGCGCCACCGGTCCTGGAATTCGACGCCGCCGGGAAGTTCCTCCAGGCGTGGGGCGGGGACGGACCGGGGTTCGACTGGCCTGATGTTGAGCACAACATCTTCGTGGACCACAAAGACAACGTCTGGATCAGCGGCAGCAGTCCGGGCGGGCAATCGAAGACAACGCGATCCGACGACATGCTGCTCAAGTTCACCAACACGGGGAGGTTTCTGCTGCAGGTGGGCGGGCGCTCCGTAAGCCTCGGAAGCAAGGACGCCAGGAGCGTGAACAAGCCCGGGGACTTGTTTGTGTCCGCCAAGACGAACGAGGTCTATGTCGCGGACGGGTACGGCAATCGCCGCGTAATCGTCTTTGATGCGGACACCGGCGCGTTTAAGCGCATGTGGGGCGCGTTCGGCAAGCCGCCGGAGGACGAACCCGATTCCGGCGGCCGCGGCGCGTCGGGAGGCCCGCTTGGCGCACGCCCCGGCGCGGGACCTGCGGTTCTCGATACGGAAGGTCCGGGAGCGCCGAACTTTGCGAGCCCTGTGCATGGCATCGTGGTGTCGAACGATAACATCGTATACGTCGCGGACCGCAGCAACAGGCGCGTGCAGATGTTCACGCCTGATGGCAGGTACCTCGGACAGATTTTCGTGAACCGGGCCGGTCCAGAAGGGTCGGTCTCCGGGTTCGCGTTGTCGCCGGACAGGGATCAGCAATTCCTGTACATGGCGGACTATGGCAATTCACACATCGTCGTGGCCAATCGCAAGAAGCTCGAAATCCTCTATCAGTTCGGAAAGAGAGGTGCTGCGCCGGGAGATTTTCAGGGTCTCCACCATATTGCGGTCGATTCCAAGGGCAACCTCTACACCGCGGAAGTGGCGCCCGGCGCTCGCGTCCAGCGATTCGTCTTCAAAGGTCTGTCGCCTGGGCTGCCGCCGAACGCATTGACCCCGGCCCAATTGTACGCGAAGCAGTAACGGCGGCTTGTTTTGGACAAATCGATTACTCTAATTGGAGTGAGGTCACATGAAGCTTAACCTTGCGATTGCCGGCATCGTCGGCGCCGCTGCGATCGGCGCGTTTTCCTGGAAGCTTCTGGCCCAGGATACGACCAGTTCGGTGTGGGACGGTGTATACACACAGGCGCAAGCCGTCCGCGGGCAGGAGCTCTACAATTCGTCCTGCTCGTCGTGCCATGGGGAACAATTGGCCGGCGGAGAAACAGCGCCGCCGCTGGCGGGAGGCGAGTTCCTGTCGACCTGGAACGGCTTGACGGTCGGCCAACTGTTCGAGCGCACCCGCACCGGCATGCCTCCGGAGGCGCCCGGGAAGGTGGCGCGGGCAGCCAAGCTCGACATCGTCGCCTACATCCTTTCGTACAACAAGTTCCCGGCCGGCGACAAGGAACTGCCCCAACAGACCGCGATGATGAATACTATCAAGATTGAGGCGGAACGGCCGAAGTAGTAAGACTGGGACAAAAGTACCTTCGAGATCCGCCCTAAGCTGAAGCTCGCGAATTGACAGCCTGCCCGGCCGCTATTCCTTCTTTTTGAGCAGGTGGGTGTTGTCCTGGATGAACTGGCGGATCTGGTCCGCCATGCCCAGCAACTTTTCCCACTGCTCGCGGTAAAGTGTCACGGGAAAGCGCCCCAGTCCGTAGACGGAGAGCGCGCCTTTCTCGCTCACCTTCAGGGACAGTTGCCCGCGCGTGGGCTTTTTCAACACTTCATTCTCTGCGCGCAGCCGCTCAATCTCCGCTCTCAGTTCTTCTTCGGTTGGCATGGTGTTTAGCCGGGATTTCCATTCTGGGTCCCAGCTTCCAGTCAGTCTATCACGGCCCGGCCGCCTTTGACCCTCCGAGGTGCAGTTTTTTTCCTTGGGAATCGTCTTCGGCTCCGCCGAGCCCTCCGGGACGAGCCGGCATCAGCTCTGGCAGACACCAGATGCATTTCTACCGTTCCAGAGCAGGCCGTCGGTGGTATAGTGATGCAGACCGAAAGGCCCAAAAGGAGATTCAGGTCAAGGAGACGTTAATGAAAAACGAGAGTGGATTGTCGGATTCCCTTAGCCGGCGCAGCTTGCTGGGGCACGCAGTTGGGGTGGCCGGCATCATGGCGGCTTTGGGGTCCACGGGCCAGGCAGACGCGCAAACGCAGCCGGCGGGCGATAGCGGCGCGGCCCGGGTGCGGGACAGCTTCGACTTCGGCTGGAAGTTCTTCCAGGGGGATGCGCCCGGCGCGCATCAGCCGAACTTCGCGGACGCGAACTGGAAAGGCGTGGATCTTCCTCATGACTGGAGCATCGAGGGGCCTTTCAGTGAGCAACCGGGTCCGGCATTTGCGTTTGCGCTTTTGCCCACGGGTATCGGCTGGTACCGGAAACACTTCAGCGTTCCCGAATCTTACAAAGACAGAAAGGTAGTCATTGAGTTCGACGGCGTTTATCAGCTCAGCGAGGTGTGGATCAACGGTCAGTACCTCGGCAAACGGCCGTACGGATACATCAGTTTTTGCTACGATCTCACTCCCCACCTTAAGTTTGGTGGCGATAACGTGATTGCGGTCAAGGCGGACAACTCCCATCAACCCAACTGCCGCTGGTACTCGGGCTCCGGAATTTACCGGCACACCTGGCTGCTGGTTACGAACCAGGTGCACGTGGCTTACTGGGGCACGTTCGTCGCAACCCCCAAAGTCGCAGCGGAGTCTGCCATCGTCGAAATCAAGACCAAGGTTCAGAATGAAGGTGGGAGCGACGCCGAGTGCACGCTTTTCACCAGCATAGTGGACCGGGATGGGAAGCTGGTCCAGACCGGCGGGACAGGCACGTCGATCGCAATGGCGAGCCAGACCATCGCGGCGAAAGGTGGAGAATACGAGTTCGTGCAGCAAATACCGGTGGTCAGGCCGAACCTGTGGTCGATTGACAATCCCTATCTTTACAAGGTGCGCAGCACGGTGAGGGAAGGCGACCGGGTTGTGGACGAGTGCGACACGGTTCTGGGAATTCGAAAAGTTGAGTTCGACGTGAACAAGGGATTCCTGCTGAACGGCAAGCAGGTGAAACTGAACGGCGTGTGCCTGCATCACGACGCCGGTGCCGTAGGAGCGGCGGTGCCCGAGCGGGTTTGGGAACGGCGGCTGGAGAAGCTCAAGGCCATGGGCTGCAACTCCATTCGGACCTCTCACAATCCTTACTCGTCGGACTTCATGGACCTGTGCGACAAAATGGGCATCATGGTGATGGATGAGATCTTCGACGAGTGGAGGATCGCGAAGCACCAGATGGCTGGCTACATCGGTGTCACCTACGGATACCCGATCTACTTCGAGGAATGGTCGGAGCGGGACGTAACGAGCTTCGTCCATCGCGACCGGAACCACCCTTCTGTCGTGCTGTGGAGTGCGGGCAATGAGATCCCCGACCAAATTGCCCCTGCCGGCGTGGAGACTCTCAGGCGGCTGATCGAGATCTTTCACAGGGAGGATCCTACGCGGCTCGTCACCGCGGCTTGCGAGAGGATCGCTCGCGGACCTGGAGTCTCTACGCTGCAAGAGTTCCTCGAACTCCTGGACGTGGTGGGCTACAACTATGTGGAGCGCGGGACGGGAAGATACTACAGTGCCGAGCGGCAGGCTTTCCCACAGAGAAGGTTCATCGGCACGGAGAACCCCAACATGGCGATTGGCGCTCCCGCGCGAGACGACCCTGAGCGGGGCGGCATCGACTGTACAAGGCCCGATATCGAGCAGTTATGGAAGTTCACTAAGACCTACGACTACGTGTGCGGCGACCACATGTGGACAGGCATTGACTACCTGGGCGGGTCCGCGTGGCCTGAGAAGGGCTCGAACTGTGGAGAGCTGGATACCTGCGGCTTCGAAAAGGACGGTTACTATTTCTATCAGAGCCAGTGGACCGATAAGCCGATGCTCCACGTGTTCCCTCACTGGAACTGGAAGGGCAGGGAAGGCGAAGTCATCCCGGTACTCTGCTACACCAACTGCGACAGCGTAGAGCTGTTTGTGAACGGCAAGTCCTTCGGGGCGAGGGGCTATTGGTCCCCACGCGTGAGGCGCGGCGGCCCTGGCGCCCAGAGCAGAGCCCCACAGACCACGTTGGATCTGCACCTGACATGGACGGTGCCCTATCAGCCGGGCACGCTGAAAGCCGTGGGCACCAAGGACGGGAAGGTGGTCGCCGAGGTCGAGGTCGCGACTGCGGGGGAACCGGCGGCTATTGGACTCTCCGTGGACAGGGAAGCCATAGCGGCCAACCGCCGGGACGTCGCTCATGTCACAGTTAAGATACTCGACGCGCAGGGCAGGGCAGTGCCGGTGGCGGACAATGAGGTCGCCTTCGAGATTCAAGGCGAAGGCAAGATCATAGGGCTGGACAATGGCAATCCGGTGAGTCATGAGGATTTCAAGGGCAGCCGCAGAAAGGCGTTCAACGGAATGTGCCTGGCGATTGTGCAATCCACAGCCAAAGCGGGCAAAATTCAACTGACCGCGACTTCGCCCGGGCTCAAATCAAGCAGCGTCGCTATCACTACGAAAGCATAAGCCGGCAGGGAGGTGAGGACCCGCAAGGACCGGCCCAACTCCGCTGCTGAAATACTCCATTGCTACCGATTCTAGTGCAATGCGATTTGACCTAGAATAAGCAAGGAGGCTGGCCGTGCTGGAGCGTCGGGATGACTTGCGCCGAGCGCGCGTTTTCTACGCCATCCTGGTTCTTCCGCTGACGGGCCTCCTGTTCTCGGCTGACCCGTATGCCGCGGATCGTGAACGCATGGTGCGGGAACAGATTGAGAGCCGCGGCATCGGTGGCGCGGAGCTTCTGCGTGTGCTGCGCGCCACTCCGCGTCATCTGTTTGTGCCTGTCGCCAACCGGCCGATGGCCTATGACGACCATCCGGTTCCGATCGGCTATGCGGCCACCATTTCCCAGCTGTATATCGTGGCGCTGATGACCGATCTGCTGGCTCCGCGGAAGACGGATCGCGTGCTGGAGATCGGGACCGGGTCGGGCTACCAGGCAGCGATCCTCTCGCAACTGGCGCAACAGGTGTACACGATCGAGATTGTTCCGGAACTGGCGAAATCGGCGCAGGGCATCCTGAGCGATCTCGGATATCGCAACGTAACAGTGCGCCAAGGGGATGGTTACAAAGGCTGGCCGGAACAGGCGCCATTCGATGGAATCATGCTCACGGCCGCGCCGCCGGAGGTTCCGCAGGCGCTCATCGGCCAACTGGCGAATGGAGGGCGCCTGGTGGCGCCGGTAGGCCTCGGGTGGGACCAGGAATTAGTGCTGATCGAGAAAGACGCGAACGGCCGGCTCCAGCGCCGCTCCGCGGGGGGCGTGGTGTTTGTGCCTATGAAGTCAGGCGGGCCGTAGAAGTTGCGGTGGTGGCCAGAAGGGCCACGATTTCCTCGACAGTCCAGATATGGTTTGCAACACCAGCAGCAACAGCCGGGGTGGTTCTTAGGCTTTGATGAACGCGGGCGAAATTGTAGTACATCATGTGGAGCGAAACGGCGGCGGCATGATTCTCGATTTTTTTCGAGAAAGCATTCGTAAGCCTGGTGAAGCGCCGCATCCCCATCCGCATCGTGAGATTCTGACGTTCAATGTAGCTGGTGTTGATATGATCCGGGTCCGGCTCACCGATGATCGCGTGGCGCTCGCAGGCAACGCATTCTGGCGGGCTGTAGCGGCGCTGGCCGTCAGCGTCGCCCTGTTCGTAAACCTTCACCAGTTGAGCGTAGTCTACGCCTTCGCCAAAGATCTTGACGATGGCGGTAAGGTATGCCCGCAGTCCGTCAGAGCTAAGCTGAATGCGATCCGCCAAACGACCAGCCAGATCAGACACGAACACTTCAGCGGTTTCTGGATCACGCTTCCCGAGGGTCCAGCATGGGACCAACTTTGTATCGGCGTCAATCGCCGCCCAGGTCCAAACGTCGCCCGCAACCCGTTCCTGGGCAATATCTTGCGTGAGGTTCCTCTGTTTGCAGTAGCAGAAAGCCCATACCTCATCGACTTGGACGCGCCTACAGGCAAGCTTGCGGAGCGTGGTATGCTGAAAACGGGAGCAGACCGCGCCCAACTCCACCAGCAGTTTGTTGATAGTGTTCCGGGCGACTCCAGTGATCCGAGCCGTTGCGCGCATAGAGTTCCCATCTACTAGGCATCGAACCACCGAGGCTCGTTCTTCTGGGGTAAGCTTGTTCATACATCAATTTGAACATAATGCTTGACATCTGTCAAGCATTATGTTCAAATAGTACTGGAACTAAACATGCGGCATAGACATCGGCTGATTTAAGTGAAATACTCTATGGCTGTGGAGTTCAAGCACGTCGAACATAGAGGAAGGAGTGTCCCTTTGTGGACCTGAACACGAACGCTCATCGTATCGTAAGATCGTTGACTGAACAGAATGAAGGAGATAAGCGTGCAGAAACGCCGCGAATTGCCGGAAAAGTTGGAGGCCCAGCCCGCGCGCGGAAGCTTTCGCCGGAGAGACGGCGGGAAATTGCATCAGGGGCCAGTCAAGCACGTTGGGGGAGGCGTACGCGTGGCTGAAGATAAGTCGCCGTCCAAGTCAGTCACGTTTAGGTTCCACGAAAGTCAGCAGTTTCACGTTGTTCACGTAGACGGGATATTTGGTGGCCCCACGCCAGGCGGCCTCTTGTATGCAACATTGTTCACACAGCTTCCTCCCCTTCCTTATGAGGTTACGCACGAGGTGCTGCCCACTGGGGCGCTCGGGAAGGAACTTAGCAGGATTCCTGAGGTGGCCATCCCGCGCCGCGTAGAAGTTGGCTTGCTTATGGACCTGAACATGTGTCAAGCGATGCGGGATTGGCTGAGTACACAAGTTGAAATCCTTCAAGGTCTAGGTAAGTCCAAATGATCGTCCATTACTATGATGCTCAAATGACATCCTCAATGACTGCCAACATCACATACCTAATAGAAAACAAGATTTCTGGGAACGTGGCGACGATGGTTTTCGAGCCAGGATTTCAGATCCTCCACGAAATCGAGACGGGCGGCCAGGTCTTTCGTCTTAGTCGTCCTATTGACGTTCACGTCTCAATCGAAGACGGTCTTTGGATTAACCAATCACATGACCTGTCTATTTTAGCGGCTGGAGAGTCAAAAGCTGAGGCGCTACGATCCTTTTGTGAAGACTTCGCAGTCCTTTGGGAGCAGATCGCTACAGCCCCGGATGACAGCTTAACCCCGGATGCGATCAAGGTAAAGGCTGCCTTCCATCGCTCCGTTGAATCTGCCACACCCATACAGTGAGCACAATGAAGGCTCGCGATATCCGCGAAGCCCTAAAAACCAAAGGATTTCACGAAGCCAAGGACCGAGATCACTGCTATTACTTTCTGTATCATAACGGTAAGAAGTCAGCTGTTCATACAAAAATAAGTCACGGCGAGCGCGAGATTAGGGCGCCTCTGCTCTCCGTGATGGCGCGGCAGTTGAAAATAACCAGAACACAATTCTCGGAACTCGTCATTTGCAACTTAAAGGGTGAGCAGTATACTGCTCTTCTCATGGCACAGCACATTATCGAAGATCCACCCCGGCATCCGGTTTCAAACTGAGCCACTACCGAAGTTGCCAGCTCTGCCCGCGACGGTGCGGAATCAACCGGCTGAAGTCAAGTACACGGACCCGTTTATGGCGGAGACGGCCCTCCGTGACGCCGTACTGCGGGGAACAGGCGATAACCGCGGTCTGGCGGGAACCACCGCGCCATTAGTTCCAGGCGCCGCCGCAGCGGCAGCGCCGGCAGGTAGTCCGGGCCAGTTCGAATGGTGACCTCGTGCCAGAGACTGTGAACGTACTCGGCCGCCGTCCCCGCGAAGGATGCGCTGCCATAACGGGTCAGTTGCTTCACGTTGTTCGCATGGGACCGGCTTTTGAACAGGGTGCGCTTTTCCTCCAGCGCCCGCTCGTCGATCTCGCCTTCTGTCCCCATGGTGATTTCGTCGCACAGCAGCATCCAGTACGCACGCAGCTCCCCGTCCGACAGTCTCTCCCAAAGTCCCTGGCCGAGGCACAGCAGCAACTCCATCGCAACGTCATGCTCTTCAAACTCCGTTGTCGTGACCGACACTTCCAGCCCGCTGTTTGTCATGGTCCATTGCGAGGCAACGTCGGCTTCCGCTTCCGCCGCAAGCGAGATCCGGCAGGAACCCAACCGCCGCGCCATGGAGGAAGGTACGGCGCGAACGGCCGGGCGAATGAATTTACACACCAGCGCCTGGGACATGCCGGCGCCGCGCCTCAATGTCCATCCATGCGCGAGCCGTAGCGCGCCGGACTGCATCGCTGCTCCTCAGTCCCATCATCGTCGAAGGCGGACTGCAAGCGCCAGCTCGGGCCACAGTGGGCAGGGCATTTCCTCTCAGCAGCCTCGTCTGATGTCGCGAAACGATTCCAGGCTCCGTGGGTCCGCCCGCATCCTTGCACCCGCGTGGCACTTCCCGCAACAATCGAGAATATGGAGAATCACAGCGACCGAGCGGATGGGATCTGGGCCGACATTCAGCGCATTCGCGCAGAAGCCCCGGTAATCCACAACATAACGAACTACGTGGTCATGAACACCACGGCAAACGCGCTGCTGGCAATAGGCGCATCGCCTGTCATGGCCCACGCGGAGGAAGAAGTCGGAGAAATGACTGCGATCGCACGGTCGCTCGTCATCAACATCGGAACACTGAGTGCGCCTTGGATCGCCGCGATGTTCATAGCGGGAGAAGCCGCCCGGCGGAATGCGCGACCCATTATCCTCGACCCGGTGGGGGCAGGCGCCACGACATTTCGGACCGCCACCGCGCGAAAACTGCTGGCCGAACTCTCGCCGGCAATCGTAAGAGGCAACGCATCCGAGATTCGAGCGCTTGTGTTCGACGAACGAAGTACGCGCGGCGTCGACAGCGCATACGAGTCGGAAGATGCGGCCAAAGCTGCGGATGCACTGTCCACCCGTTACGGCTGCGTGGTGGTGACGAGCGGCGCCGTGGATCTGATTTCGTCTGGTGGCATGACTGCTCGTGTCTTCAACGGACACCCGATGATGCCGAAGGTGACGGGCATGGGATGTACGGCCAGCGCCCTTACCGGCGCATTCGCGGCCGTGAATCCATCCGCGCACGATGCGGCGGTGAACGCCATGGCTGTGATGGGGATTGCCGGCGAGCTGGCCGCGGACCATTCGCGAGGCCCCGGTACGTTTCTCGATCGCTTCCTGGATGCGTTGTACCTTCTGAACGAATCGGACATTCGAGAACGGGTCAAAGTGCGGGAGTCATGAAGCACCTGCCCGATTGGAGGTTGTACCTGGTCACGGACCGCGGTCTGGCGCGCGGAAGGCCGATTGCAAGCGTGGTTGAGGCGGCAGTGCGCGGCGGAGTCACCGCTGTCCAATTGCGTGAGAAGAGTTGCGGCACGAGGGAATTTGTTCAACTTGCGCGGGAGATGAAGAAGCTCCTCGCCCCGCTCCAGGTTCCATTGATCATCAACGATCGGGTGGACATCGCACTGGCGATCGGAGCCGATGGCGTTCACATCGGACAACAGGACATGGACCCCGAGGGTGCGCGCAGGCTCCTCGGTCCCCACGCCATCATAGGTCTGTCGATCGAAACAATCGAGCAGGCTCGGGCAAGCGTGCCGCTCGATGTCGACTATCTCGGTGTCGGTCCGGTGTTTGCCACTGCCACGAAGATCGATGCCGCTCTGCCGCTGGGCGTGGCGGCCCTGGCACAGGTCCGCGCGATCTCACGCCACGCGATTGTGGCAATTGGAGGGATCGGCCTCGAAAACGCGCGGCAGGCGATCCATTCCGGAGCTGACGGAGTCGCTGTCGTTTCGGCCATTTGCGCGGCTGATGATCCCGAGCGGACCGCAAGGGAACTCCGGCAATTGATCGATGCGGCGCTACAGACCCGCGGGGAGAGGCATACCCCGAAGTAACCGGCCCGCTCAGGAACCTGCGCCGCCAAACCGCCCGCCTGCCGCTGCTTCGCAATGTTCGACTAGGCCGCAGTGGCAGCGGCCCAAAGGGCTGGAATGATAGACTGGTTATCAGCTCGCTTTTGAACCCATCCGGTTCGGAACACTGCAAAAATGAGACCATTCTCTCCGGCGCAGATCGTCGGATACGTCGCTCTCGCTCTTGGCATAACGGCTTTTCTTCAGAAGAGTGATGACCGTCTAAAGCTCTTCAATGCTACTCAGGGTCTGGTCTACGCTTTACATTTCGTTCTGTTAGGGAATCTTCCCGCCTCCACCAGTTCGCTCATATCGTCATTGCGGTCGTTCCTGGCGCTGCGATATCGGTCATTGTTGCTCGGTGCGGTGATTATCGGTGCGAACGTCGGTCTGGGCGCGGCGTTCGCCGGAAACACAGCCGGCTGGTTACCTGTAATCGGCTCGTGCATTGCGACGATTGCGATCTTTACGATGCGGGGTGTTCCGTTCCGATCCGTGTTGCTGGCCAGCACTCTGCTGTGGTTAGCCAACAATATCATCGCCGGATCCATCGGCGGCACAGTGTTGGAATTGGCGAACGCGACAGTCAATATCTCGACGATGATCCGCATGGTCAGGTCGTCGCCGGGGACCCGCTCGCGGTGCCCGGGTGTCGCCCAATCGGCGCGGTCGTAGCGCGCTATCTCGGTGAGGAAAGAAAAATTTGCAACTTCGGTGACTCGAACCCGATCCAACAACGATGCTCGAACAGGATGCTCAGACGAGGCAGCCGGAGTTCCGCAAGGAATTGGGGCTCCGGAACCTGGTGCTGTGCCAGATACTGAATATTGTCGGTCTCTATTGGGTCGGAGTCGCCGCCCGGCTGGGGCCATCTCACGTTGCGTTCTGGATGCTGGGTATCGCCCTGTTTTACCTGCCTTCGGCGGCGGTGGTCATCTATTTGAACCGCACTCACACGATGGAAGGAGGGCTTTACGAATGGACCCGGCTGGGCTTCAACGAATTTGCCGGGTTCCTGGTGGCATGGAACATGTGGCTGAACGCGGTCGCCATTCTTTCCTACGTGGGAATCCAGACCGTCACCATGCTGGTTTACGTGCTGGGGCCGCGAGCGGCGTGGATGGCCGAAAGCAAGTGGGCGATGGGCGCCGCGACTTCGCTGGTGCTGGGAGGTCTGATCGTAATCGCGCTCATCGGGCTCGGCTTGGGAAAGTGGATTCAGGATCTGGGCGGAGCGGTTCTGCTGATCGTCTTTCTGGCCCTGATCGCGCTGCCGTTTCGCAACCACCTGGCCGGCCGCCACACGGAGTATCCTCCTCTGACGCTTTCCATTCCCGCGATTACGCTGCTGAGCATGAACCTGCTGGGGAAAATGAGCTTTGGCGCCCTGAGCGGTTTCGATTCGATGGCGATCTTCGCGGGCGAGTGCCGCGACGCGACCAAAGCGATCGGACGGTCCGTCGTCATCGCAGCGCCGATCATCGCCGGAATGTTCGTGCTGGGAACCAGTTCGGTAGTTGCGCTGGTGCCCAAGGACAAGATCGACCTCATCAGCCCCATCTCGCAGGCGCTGGCTCTGGGCACGCGACCCGGGGATCCCGGAGCGTCGTTGATTCCCCTGGTGATCCTAGCCCTGTTGTTCTCCTTCATCGCGTCGATGGCTCTGACGTTCGCCTGCACCACGAGATTGCCGATGGTAGCCGGCTGGGACAAACTGCTTCCGGATTGGTTTAGCCGGCTGCATCCGCGGCGCAAAACGCCCACGCGCTCGATTCTCTTCGTCGGAGCGGTGGCCTTCGCCATGGCGATGGCGGGCGTCGCCGGCGCCGGTCGGCAGGAGGCGTTTCAGTTGTTGCAGAACGAGTCCGGAATCTTCTATGCGATAGCCTATCTGGCCATGTTCGCGCTGCCCCTCGCAGGGCGGCAGAGGGAGATCGCCAGACCGGCTCTGTGGTTGCAGGCAGCCGCGGTTTCCGGCTTCGCGATGACCGCGATGTACCTGGTGCTCTCGCTATTCCCGATCATCGACGTGCCCAAGCCGTTGCTGTTCGCTGCAAAGGTCGGCGGATTCGTGCTGGCGTGTCAGTTTGTGGCCGCTGGCTTGTTCTATTCCTACCGGCGGAGAAGCAGGACTGTTTTGGCGATTGTGCAGGAAGCTCCCGTCTCTTGATGCCCGCCACGCATCGGTGTGCCGGGGCGGAAGCCGTCGATTCTCCCCAGCGCACGCCTCCAGGACAAACTGATTTGCGTTATGCTGGTGGCGGTCGCAAGGCCCAAAAAGGAATTCAATATCCAATTTCATGGAGTCCAGGAACCCAAAAGGAAGTACTGGCAGAAAAGGAAGCTGATCATGCAGCGAAGAAGGTTTCTGCAAACACTAATGGCGGGCGCCGGAGGCGCCGCTCTCGGCGGAAAGCTGGCCCACGCGGCCCTGCCAAAGATGAAAATCACCCGTGTCCGCTACTATTCTCCTGGCACGCAGGCTTCTCCCGGCATGCAAGGGCGCGGCGGGGGTCCGGGCGGGCAAGGGCGTGGCGGGGGTGGTGGCGGGGTTCCGAATCTCACCTCAAGTGCCAACGTCATCTGTATTGACACCGATGCGGGTATTACAGGAATCGGCGAAGGCGGAACGAAGGACACACTCGAACACTGTGCCTCGGCGCTCATCGGCCAAGACCCGAACAGGATTGACACTCTCTGGCAAAACATGTTTCGCGGGGCCTTCTACCCCGCTGGCCTCGAGAAGCTGCATGCGCTTGGCGGTCTTGATACTGCCTTGTGGGATATTAAGGGAAAAGCCCTGGGCGTGCCGATTTACGCGCTCCTGGGGGGTCCTACACGCAACCTGTGCGAGTGCTACGGCGGCGGCGGCCAGGGAAAAACCTCCATCAAGGAAGCGGCTCGCGCCAGCATGGAAGCCGGCTTCAAGCTCTTCCGGACCGAGGTAATCGGTCCGGGGCTTTCCGACACGGGAACCAGTTCCCGCGGGGCCCAGAACTGGAACCCGCGCCAGGCGGTGCTGGCCACCTTCAAGCGTTGCCAGGAAATTCGCGAGGCCGTGGGCGAAGACGGCGACTTTATTTGCGATTTCCACGGCAAGCTGGACATGGCCGACTCCGTCACGCTCGCCACTATGCTCGAACCTTTGCGGCCCTATTGGGTCGAGGACCCGGTTCGCAACGAGGCCCTTCCCCTGTTTCGAACCATACGGGAAAGGGTCAGAGTGCCGCTGGCCACGGGTAATGCCGGCAAGGTTGAGCTCCGGGAATTGATCGAAGAGCAGTTGATCGATTACGCGCGCGTGCGGATCCCCAACGAGGGCGGCATCACCGAGTACATGAAGATTGCCGGCATGTGCGAGATGCACTTTGCGGGATTGAGCCCGGAGGGCACCGGACCGATTTCCACCGCCGCGGAGGTGCACGTCGCCGCCGCTACAAATGTGCCGTTCCTCCTGCAGGTTGGCGGTGCGGGCACGCGGCCTTACCTGCCTCAATGCTATGACTTCCGTGAAGGCAAGGTGTATGTGAACGAGCGGCCGGGTTTGGGTGTCGAATTCGATCCCAAACAGGCGACTCTCATCACGGAAGTGACTCAACCCGGGAACCTCGGAGGTATGTGGCGTCCGGATGGGTCATATACGAACTGGTAGGCGCCGGTAGCCGGTCCAGTACTCGCACGCATCGCATAAATCCATGGCGCCCAAGCCAGCGGCACCGAAGTCTCCCACGGAATACGAACGGGCGACCTACCGGAAGGTCACCTGGCGGCTCATGCCGTTCCTATTTGTCTGCTACATTTTCGCCTATGTGGACCGCGTGAACGTGGGCTTCGCCAAGCTCCAGATGCAGCGGGATTTGAACATGAGCGACGCGGTCTATGGCGTGGGCGCCGGGATCTTTTTCCTCGGCTATTTCATTTTTGAGATTCCGGCCAACATGATCCTGCAGAGATTGGGGGCCCGGCTCTGGCTCGGGCCCATCATGATTCTTTGGGGGGTGGTCTCCGCTTGCACCATGTTCGTCAGGAGCGCCACCGGCTTCTATGTTCTGCGCTTCGTGTTGGGGATGGTGGAATCCGGTTTCTTCCCGGGGGTGATCCTCTACCTGACGTACTGGTATACGCGACAGCACCGGGCCAAGATGGTGGCTGCGTTCATGACCGCCAATCCGCTGAGCGGCGTGCTGGCGGGTCCCATTTCCGGGGCGATTCTGGCATTCGCGTCGGACGCGGCAGGCCTTCGGGCCTGGCAGTGGCTCTTCTTGCTTGAAGGAATCCCGTCCATCCTGGCGGGCGCCGTGACGACGTTCTTCCTTGACGACAACCCATCAGGAGCCAAATGGCTTACGAGCGATGAACGGGGTCTTCTGCTGGACCGGCTCCGGAACGAAGAGGACGCCAAGAGGAGCGAGGGCGAATCCCGGCACCGCCTTATCGACGCCTTCAAGAGCGGCCAGGTCTGGCTCCTGTGCGTTGTCTACTTCGGCTTTGTGATGGGCAACTACGGACTCTGGTTCTGGCTGCCTCAAACGATCAAGGACACGCTCACCAAGGACCCCTGGAAGATCGGCCTGGTTTCGGTGATCCCCTGGGCCACTGCGGCAATCGTCATGGTCGTCTTCGCCCACCATTCCGATATCACCGGCGAGCGGCGCTGGCACGTGGCACTGGCCGGCGCCCTTGGATTCGTGGCGTTTTCCGCGAGCACCTTTCCGGGAATCTCGGGAGCGCTGGGGCTGGCCGCTCTTACCTTTGCGGCGATCGCGATCATGTGCGGCCAGTCCACGTTCTGGGCCCTGCCGACAGCGATCTTGTCCGGCTCGGCCGCCGCCGGAGGCATCGCGTGGATCAACTCGGTGGGCAATCTGGCAGGTTACGTGAGCCCGTTCCTCATCGGCGAGATCCGCGATGCGACCGGCAGCATGACGCTGGCACTTCTGGTGCTCTCGGCATCGTGCTTGATGTCCGGTCTGGTCGTGCTTCAGGTGGCGAAACCGAAGCAGGATAAAAAGGGCGTCCGGGGCGCGTGATACACCAGCGCCAGTCTCGCTGGCGCATAATCTACCCATGGGCAACCCTCTCTCCTATCTTCACGACCAGCTCGAACAGTGGCGGACGGAAGGCAGCTACCAGCGCCTGCGCGTACTCGAATCGGAAAGCGCCGCGGAGTCCCGCTTTGACGGCAAGCAGGTCATCAACCTCGCCTCCAACAACTACCTGGGATTGACTACCCATCCCAAGCTGCGGGAGGCCGCCGTGGAAGCCGTGCGCAAATACGGCGTGGGGTCGGGCGCCGTCCGCACCATCTCCGGCACCATGCGCCTGCACCTGGAGTTGGAAGAACGCATTGCCGGGTTCAAGAACGTCGAGGCCTGCGTGGTGTTTCAGTCGGGTTTTGCGGCCAACGCCGGCACGGTCGCGGCCATCCTAGGGCCGGAAGACCATATCGTCTCCGATGAGCTGAACCACGCCAGCATCATCGATGGCTGCCGGCTCTCGAAGGCCAGGATACACGTTTTTCCGCACAAGGACGCGGCGGCCGCGGAGACGATTCTGGCGGAGCTAGACTCGGCGCCCGGGCGCAAGCTGCTGATCTCGGATGGCGTCTTTTCCATGGATGGCGATATCGGCGCGCTGCCCGCACTGGCGGAAGCGGCGGAAAAGCACGGCGCCATCATGATGGTGGACGACGCCCACGCTTCCGGCGTGCTGGGCCGTAACGGGCGCGGCACCATCGATCATTTCGGGTTGCACGGGCGCGTCCAGGTGCAGGTGGGGACGCTTTCGAAAGCTATCGGCGTGCTCGGCGGGTACGTTTGCGGGAGTCGAGAATTGATCGAGTTTCTGTATCACCGGGCGCGACCGTTCCTTTTTTCGACCTCCCATCCGCCGGCCGTGGCAGCCGCCTGCCTGGCGGCATTCGACGTCCTGGAGGAGGAGCCGGAACGCATTCAGGCTCTATGGGATAACACAAAATACTTCAAGCAGGAGTTGACTTCGAGTGGCTTCCACACCTGGAACAGCGAAACCCCCATCACCCCGGTGATTGTGGGCGAAACCAGGTTGGCGCATGAGCTCTCGCGCGAATTGTTTGACGGAGGCGTGCTGGCGACAGGCATCGGCTTCCCCACAGTGCCGAAGGGCAAGGCGCGGGTGAGGACCATCGTCACCGCTACCCACACCAGGGCGGAACTGGACCACGCGCTGGAGGTGTTCCGGAAGGTGGGGAAACGGCTCGGGATTCTGGCGTAGGGTGGGGCCGGCGCTGGACTGGCCTAATGCGCCCCCACCGTCTCTTCGACCGGCATGAAGGGGCTGATCAGGTTGCTCCCGCCGTCGAAGTCGAAATCCACGGTGGCTTCGATTTCCAGAAGCGGGTTCCTTTCGATCTTGCCGCGCAGGTTTTCGCTGCATGCCACCCGTCCCAGTTCCATGGTGTTGCGAATCCAAATGTAGGTGACTTCGTCGAGGTCGATCTTGCCCACCGTGGGGGCAATGCGCTCCAGGCACTCGCGGTCAGTAGGGAAGTGTATAGGGGTGCGTATGGCCGAAGGCGTGTTGGCCGTCAGCGAATTGATCCAGGTGGGTTCCCAGTCGATGCGGTTTACCAGGCGATCCGTCACTACGTCCGCCAAGCCTAGGCCGATGCCGCTGTTGTAGGTCAGCTCGCTCAGGTTGCGCACGAAAACACGCTCGAATTTGGGCGCGTCCGGCCACGGGTTATATTCGCCCCGGATGCCGCGGTTGGCCACCTTGGTATCCATGCCGGCGCCGCTGATGTTCTTGCCGATCTCGTCCATGATGAGGATGTCGGCGTCCATGGGGATTTTCCCCATCCACGTCTTCACCAGCGCCAGGTCTTCCTCCTCGCGCTGCTCCATGGCTTCCACCGGCACGGCGTCCAACTTGCCGGTGTTGTGGTAAGCGTCCTCGAGGATGGCTAAGCCGCCCAGAATCTTGCCCGACTGGAGGACCTGGCGGCCCACGCTGCGGACGACGTGCTCCAGGCCCAACCGGTAGGCGTACGCATGATACCGCTGCGCGCCGGCGAACTTGCCCAGACCGATGGCCATCATCTTGAACAGGCCGCTTTCGATCTTGCCGGCGAAATCGGTGTGCCATTTGACGCGGCCCACGAGCATAACGCCGTCCGATTCGTAGGCCACTTTGTCCATAAAGGCTTCGATGCCGTCGGCGGTCTTGCCCAACGAGACTACCTCGAGCTGGCTCACCACCGGGCATCCCATGCTGGCCTCGGTAATGCCGTAGTGCGCCAGCACCTCCGCCTGACCCTCCGCCGATGCCGCCCCATGGCTCCCCATGGAGGGGAAGAGAAACGGCCGCATCCCCTGGTCTTTCCAGTACTGGACCACCCCGCGGACGATGGTGGCGAGGTTATGGATGCCGCGGCTGCCCACGCCGATGGCGACGCGCGAACCGGGTTTCAAGCGTCCGGCAAAGCCGGAAGCGGCCAACTGCTTTCGCACTTCGGCGGCCACATCCGGGATGCGGCGGTCGGGAAACTTCTGGCGCACCAGAACCAAGCGGGGAAATTGCATGATGTTTTTATTCTAACCTCAAGCGCGGCGCCCGGCCCCAGCCTACTCCCCGGCCCACTCCGATTCGAGCTTGCGCGAGTACTCGCCCGAGGCGTACAGTGCGAAGCGAAAATTCGCCGCCGCGATCGTGCGGTACGGCTGGGAATCCATGTAGCACTTGTACAGAAAGTCCGCGTAGCGGTGGTAGTTTCGCAGGAACTCCTCGGCCAGAGTCTCGAAGGCCGGAGGCTGGATGAACATGGCGTTCAACCCGACGGCGCGCGTGAAGATGGAAACGTAGTCCACCACGCCCCACCGGACCAGCTTCTCCTTCACCGTTTCCGGCGGGTCCGCAGTCAGCAGGGCGGCGAAACTTTGCGGGCGGATTTCGGCGCCGGTCAGCTCCGGCGCCCGCTGGCTCCATTCCACACATTGTTCGATCCAGCGGAATATGTCCTTGCCCAGGAAATAGAGCATGCGGATCTCGGAATACCGGCCCGCCAGAAGCCGGCGCGTGAGGTCCTCCTGGTCCGAACCGTCGCTGGGGATCAGGCCGGACAGCATGAGGGCGGCCTTCGAATTCTCCAGCAGGGCGGAGGGTGGCACCCGTTCGTTAAAGGGGTGAAGGATCAGCGGTGGCAACTCCCACACCCTCTCGCCGAGGGCCGTTATAGGAAGTGACATATTCCTCCGACTCTCTTATCGGCAGGCGCCGTCAAAACTTGAGGCCGCCGCCCACCCCTTATCCTACGTCCAATCCCAGGAAGCGCTGGGCGTTGCCGTAACAGATATCGCGAATCATGGGGCCGCTGAGGGCGTCGTCGTCCGGAATCAAGCCCGCTTCGATGTCCTTACCGAACAAATCGCACAGCAGCCTGCGGAAGTATTCGTGCCGCGGGTAAGACATGAACGAGCGCGAATCCGTGAGCATCCCCACGAAGCGTGAAATCAGGCCGCAATTGGACAGCGCATTCATCTGCCACTCCATGCCTTCTTTCTGATCCAGGAACCACCAGCCGCTGCCGAATTGGATCTTGCCGGCGATGGAACCGTCCTGGAAATTGCCGATCATGGCGGCCATGACATAGTTGTTGGCCGGGTTGAGATTGTAGAGCACCATTCTGGGCAGGGCGTTTTCCTGGTCGAGACGGTCCAGGTAAGCGCCCAGGGCGTCGGCCTGCGGCCAGTCGCCGATGGAATCGAAGCCGGTATCGGGACCGATCTGGCCCAAGCGCCGCGTGTTGGCGTTGCGCCGCGCGCCCAGGTGAAGCTGCTTGGTCCAGCCTCTCTCCGCGTCCAGCCGCCCGAAAAACAGCATGAGGTTGGCGGCCAAGCGGCCCTGCTCCTGCGGTGTGGCCGCGTGTCCGGCGCGCGCCCGGTCGAAAATCGCCGCCGCTTCCGCCTCGGTGCAGAAATCGGCGTAAGCGTGGTTGAGGCCGTGATCGGAGAGACGGCCTCCCATCTGGTGAAAAAAATCGTGCCGCTGGCGGAGTGCGTCCAGAAAGTCGGCCAGCTTCCCGATGCTGGTGTTGCTGACGGATTCCAGGCGCGCCACCCACGGGTTGAACATTTCTGGGAGGTGGACGTTGAGCGCCTTGTCCGGGCGGAAGGTGGGGAAAACTTTGGTCTCCAGGCTGGAGGCCGCGATGGCTTGGTGCCAGGCCAGGTCGTCGGTGGGGTCGTCGGTAGTGCAGAGGGCTTTGACACGGAACTTCCGCAGAATGCTGTGCGCGCGCAGTTCGTCGGTTGCCAGCAGCGCGTTGGCGCGATCCCAGACGCGCGGAGCGCTGGATTCGTCCAGCAGCTCGTCGATGCCGAAATAGCGTTTCTGCTCCAGGTGCGTCCAGTGGTAAAGCGGGTTGCGGAGCGTGTGGGGCAGGGTTCGCGCCCATGCCAGAAACTTCTCATACGGGGGCGCATCGCCGGTGCAGTAGCGCTCTTCGACCCCGTTGGCCCGCATGGCGCGCCACTTGTAATGGTCGCCTTCCAAAGCGATTTCGAACAGGTTCCGGAACTGGCGGTTCTCGGCCACGTCCTTAGGCGGCAGGTGGCAGTGGTAGTCGAGGATCGGTTCGCCCTCGGCGTACTCGTGGTACAGTCGCCGGCCGGTCTTGGAGCTGAGCAGAAAATCTTCGTGGATGAATGGCATAGAGCCTCTAAATGCCGATTGAAACACAAAACGAATCGCGGGATACAGTGAGCTTCCCGGAGAAATACCCCACATCGGGTATTCTCGCCGCCTGGTGATCTTCCCTAGAATCGATCCTGGGGCGGGTTCTTGTTAACGCCATTCGCAGTTCATGTCTATGCCAAACAGTGACCCGCGAACTGCCCGGGGTTGCCGAACAGGTGTTGCGAGACGACCGGGAGCTATTCGGGTTGACCGAAAGAAATGACTTCTCCGTGGATATGATTATGCTGACAGCCAAGATCGAGGAGGGAGTCAATAAACATCCATGCGAATGAAAATCAGCGCCCTGTTTGGCTTGGCCGCGCTCCGGGCGCTCCTGGTTTGTCTCGGCGCATGTTCCAGGTCCCAAGTCTCCGGCGCCAGCGTCGGTGAGGACCAGGAAGCGGTTACAACTGTCGGCGTCACCCCAGTCACGCGCAAGCCGATGATGAGACAGCTCACCGTTTCTTCGGAGCTGGTACCCTTCCAGGAAATCGATGTCTATGCCAAGGAGTCGGGCTATGTGAAGGACCTGCTGGTTGACTATGGCTCCCGGGTACAAAAAGACCAATCGATGGCAGTGCTCGAAATTCCGGAATTGGAGATACAGTTGCAACAGGACACCGCTGCCATCGAGAGCGCCTCCCAGCGGGTGATGCACGCGCAACACGAGTTGGATCGGCTCGAAGCGCAGCACCGTGTCGTTCACTTGCAAGCCGACCGTCTGAGCGGCGTGGCCGAGACGCGTCCCGGTCTGGTGGCGCAACAGGAAATCGATGACGCCCAGGGCAAGGACTTGGCGTTGGAGGCCCAGGTGGAGGCCGGCAAGTCGGCCTATGAAACGGCCAAGAGCCAGTTGGATGAAGCTAAGGCAAAACTGGAGCGTGACAAAGTGCTGTTCAACTACGCCAGAATTACCGCACCCTTCGCCGGCATAGTGACGCAACGGTACGCCAACCTGGGAACCTTGATGCAGGCCGGTACCAACTCGAGCACGCAAGTCCTGCCTTTGGTTCGGCTCTCCCAGGACGACTTATTCCGCCTGGTAATTCCCGTACCCGAGTCCTACGTAAAGTACATTCACATCGGCGATCCGGTCCAGGTGCGCGTCTCCTCCCTGGACAAGGTTGTCCCAGGCAAAGTCGCGCGTTTCTCCGTGGACGTCAACGCCGATACCCGCACCATGCATACCGAAGTGGATGTGCTCAATCCGTCTCACGTCCTGATGCCGGGGCTCTACGCCGAGGCGACTCTGACGCTGGAGCGAAAGAATTCCGCTCTCGTGGTGCCACTTCAGTCGGTAGACCAGTCCGGAGAACAGGCCACTATCCTACTGGTCGATCCCAACGACACGCTGCAGGAACGGAAGATCGGTCTGGGCTTGCAGACCGCGACCGACGCCGAAGTCTTGAGCGGGCTCAATGAAGGCGACCGCGTGGTGGTCAGTGACCGCTCCGGTCTGAAAGCCGGCTTGCACGTGAAGCCGCCAGCGCCGATGCGGATGTGACAGAGTTGTCCAACCTGGCGCTGGCCGATCTGAAGCGCTTACCGCCCGGTACGCTGCCGCCGGTGGTGCTGAAGTTCGACGCCTCCAGTCTGCCGGTCTGCCTGGTGACGGTCAAAGGGGAGGGACTCAACGAAACTCAGCTTCATGACCTGGCCCAATTCCAGATCCGCAACCAGATAGCGGTGGTGAACGGCGCCGAGATTCCGGGTGTATTTGGCGGCAAATACCGCCAGGCGATGATCTATGTCGATCCATACAAGCTGTTATCCCGCCAGTTGAGCGTAATGGATGTAGTCGGCGCCGTCAATAATAGCAACCTGATTCTCCCCGCCGGGGACGTCAAAATCGGATCGAACGACTACTACATCTACTCAAACAGCTTAGTCAAAGACGTCAAGGATCTGGACAACCTGCCATTGAAGACCGTGGGCGCGCGGTGGGCGACGGTTGGGGATGTTGGAGAGGCCAAGGACGCCAGTCAATTGCAGTACAATATCGTGCGCATCGATGGCCAGAAATCCGCTTACATTCCCATCATGAAACAGGGCGGCGACACCAACACGGTGCAAGTCGTCGACGACGTTCGCACTCTCACCAGCCGTCTCTTCGACCTTCCCAGGCAGTTGAAAACCAGCATCGTATTCGACCAGTCGGTGTTCGTAAAACAAGCGCTGAAGACCGTGTTCCACGAAGGCATGATGGGACTGGTTCTGACCAGTCTCATGATCCTGATCTTCCTGGGCAGTGTGCGGGCCACATGCGCGGTGCTGTTGTCCATCCCGATTTCGGCGATGGCCACGCTGGTGGTTCTCTATATGCTTGGCAGCACCGTAAATACCATGATTCTGGGCGGCCTGGCTTTGGCCTTTTCGCGGGTCATCGATAATTCCGTGATCTCGCTCGAAAACATCTATCGCCACCTGGAACTAGGCGAGCCCCCGGCAATTGCCGCCGAGCAGGGAGGGGCGGAAGTAAACCTCGCGGTGTTGGCGGCGACCCTGGTGGATGTGGTGGACTTCTTTCCGGTCACGCTTCTGGTGGGCGTGAGCCAATTTCTGTTTTCATCGCTGGCTCTTTCGTTTTGCCTGTCTTTGCTGGCCTCCTTTGTAGTGGCGATGACGGTGATTCCACTGTTCTGCTCCAGGTTTCTCAAGGGCGTCCATCGGGAGCACGGCGCCACCAAGTCCGAAGAAAGGTCTCCCGGCGGCCGCTTTAACGCCTGGTTCAACAGGATGTTCAGAGGTGTGCTGGATTTCTACGAGCGCTGGGTGCGCAGGGCTCTGAAGCGTCCTGCGCTGACGGTGGCTCTCCTGATGTGCATTTTCTTCGCGAGCCTGGGGATATATCCATTTCTGGGGCGGGCCTTTTTTCCGCAGACCGATGCGGGACAATTCACGCTCAACATAAAAGTACCCACGGGAAGCCGCATAGAGGTGACGGATCGGTATGTGGCCAAGATCGAAGATCTGATTCGGCAAGTGATTCCTCCCTCGGACCTCAAGATGATCGTTTCGAACATCGGCGTAGTCAACGATTTCTCTTCGCTCTACACCACTAACTCCGGACAGTACACGGCAACCATTCAGGCGGCTCTGAATGAGGGGCATTCGATCGGCAGCCTGGTCTACATGAACCGCGTCAAGAACCAATTGAGGGCCAGGTTTCCGGATGTGCGCGCGTTTTTCCAGAGCGGCTCGATGGTGGATGCGATTCTCAATTCGGGGATGCCCGCGCCGATCGACGTTCAGGTCAACACGAGCGATCTGGCAACGACGTATCAAGCGGCATGTCGCTCATGGGAGTGCTGATGCTGATCGGCATCGCCGATTCCAACAGCATTCTGATCGTAGACTTCGCGCACAAGTTGGAAGAGCAGGGCATGCCGGTTGTCGACGCCGTTGTTACGGCCTGCCGGGTACGCCTGCGGCCGATTCTAATGACTTCCTTTGCAACAATTATCGGGATGATTCCCATGGCTATGAAGCTTGGTGAAGGCGGCGAACAGT